>Ga0182021_10000943_pt1 | contig 32966 bp, 26 predicted proteins | sample 612E3MmetaG_FD_120493 | JGI IMG/M metagenome (GOLD analysis project Ga0182021, IMG submission 120493) | Permafrost microbial communities from Stordalen Mire, Sweden - 612E3M metaG (Illumina Assembly) | ecosystem: Environmental > Terrestrial > Soil > Wetlands > Permafrost | place: Sweden... | reverse complement strand
TCGGGACACCCGTGGGTCTTCCGGTCCGATATCCGTGACGCGGACGGCGAGGCCGCCGGCCTCGCCCACCTGGTGGACGAGCGCGGCAAGGGACTCGGCACGGCTCTCTACTCGCCTGCGTCCGAGATCCGCGCGCGGTGGCTCGCGCCCGAGGGCACGGCGGTGGGCAGACCCTGGTGGACGGCGATGGTGGCTGCCGCCCTGGAGCGGCGGCGCCGCATCACCGACAGCGCGTACCGCGTCGTCCACGCCGAGGGCGATGGGCTGCCGTCGCTGATCGTGGACCGCTATGGCGAGTACGCTGTCGCGCAACTTCTCTCGGCCGGCCTCGAGGCGGTGCGGGACGACGTGATCGCGGCCATCCGGGAGACGCTGGCGCCCAGGGGGTTGCTGCTGAGGAACGACGCCGCTGTCCGGGAGCGGGAGCGCCTGCCGCGCGAAGTCACGCTCGCCTTCGGCGAGGTGCCGGAGCCCATCGAGATCGAGGAGGCGCCGGGAATCCGTTACCTCGCGGCCCCATGGACCGGCCAGAAGACGGGCGCGTTCCTGGACCAGCGGGAGAACCGGCGGCTCGTGGGGACGATGGCCCGTGGCCGGTGCCTCGACGCCTTCGCGTATCACGGCGGCTTCGCGCTGCACTTGGCCGCGGGCGGCGCGACGGAGGTCGTGGCGGTGGAGACCTCCGCGGAGGCGGCGAGCCACCTCCAGCGCAACGCCGCGCTCAACGGCTTCACCACGATCCGCACGGTGGAAGCGAACGCCTTCGACTGGCTGAAGGAGGCCGCGGCCGCGGGCGAGCGTTTCGACGTCGTGGTGCTCGACCCGCCGGCGTTCGCGCGCGACCGGCGCTCACTCCCGCGCGCGCTGGCGGGCTACAAGGAAGTGAACCTGCGGGCGATCCAGCTCCTCGCGCCCGGCGGCATCCTGTTCACCGTCTCATGCTCCCATCACGTGCACCGCGGCGATTTCTTCACGATGCTCGCCGACGCGGCGGCGGACAGCGGGCGCAGGCTCCAGCTCCTCGAGATCCGCGGCGCCGCGGCGGATCACCCCGAAATCGTCACCATTCCGGAAACCGGCTACCTCAAGGCCGCCCTGCTCCGGGCCGTGGACTAGCGCACCACCCGCTCGACAAACGCCGCCACCAGCGGCACCAGGTCGGGCACCAGCGGCAGGGACGGATCGTTGTACGTGACGAGCTGCGCCGCCTGGTCCCTGGTCGCGATGTGCACGAACAGGTGGTTCGCGTCGGGGAGGACGTGCACTTCCGCGTCGGGGCGCGCGGCATGCAGGGCTTCCGCGTCCTTCACGCTCACCTGAATGTCGGTCGCTCCCTGCACCACCAGCAGCGGCACCGGCAGGCGCCGCGCCTCAGCCGCGGGGTCTATCGCGCACTCCGTCTGGACGAACCGGCGCACCGACGGGTGAAGGAGCACGCGAAGTTCCGGCGGCACCTCCGGCATCGGGCCGGAACCGAGGAACAAGGCCATCAAGCTATCATACGCCGCGAGCTGGACGCCTTCGAGCTGCCGCGCCATCTGCTCGTGCAGCACCGCAGTGAAACGCCGGCCCATTCCCGCCAGCATCACCACCCCTGCCACGGGGGCACCGCCGTTCGCGGCGCGCTCGACCAGGAGCGCACCCTCGCTGTGCCCCACCAGCACCACCTTCGAGAAGCGCGAGTCCGCGGCCAGGGCGCGCGCGCCGGCCACCACGTCGTCCGTGAAATCATCGAACGCCACCGTCGAGACGTCGCCCATGAAGGTCGAGCCGCCGATGCCACGCTTGTCGTAGCGCACGCTGGCGATCCCGCGCTGGGCTAGACCCCAGGCGAGCTTCTTGTAGACGTCCGAGCGGAGGCCCAGTCGCGAGTTGCCGTCGCGATCGGTCGGCCCCGAGCCGGCGACGATCAGGACGACCGGCACCGGACCGGCGGGGCCCTGCGGCCGCGTCAGCGTGCCCACCAGATGCTGCGATCCGTCGTCCCACGCATAGGGTTCCTCACCCACTCCCGCCGGCGGCGGCGCAGGCGCATGAACCACCAGCGGCCGCGAGGCCGATAGGCTCTCGGCCAGGACGCGCTCGACCACGAGACCCTGGCTGGGCACCGTCGCCGACTCGAGAGCGCCGTCCGCCGCCGGCACCAGCACGACCTGGGTGCCCGCCAGGGACGCCGTCACACGGCCGCCCCGCCGGGCGAGGGTCACCTCCAGCACGGCGCCGTTGTCCACCAGGAAGGTGTGCAGCACGAGCGACGTGTCGCCCCCCGGCGGAAGGCGGCGCACCATCGCCGCCAGATGGCTCCACACCAGGTTCTGCATCACCGCCCGCGGCGCGGGCAGCGCGTGGGAACCCCCTGCCGGCTGTCCCGCAACGGTCCACCGCACGGAGTCGCCGACGGTCACGCTCACGGCCCGCTGCTGCTCGCCGGTCGCCAGCGCCACCACGCTCAGTTCGTACGACAGTGGCTGGAAGTGCTCGTCGTACTGCATCCGCGTCACCAGGCGATATCCGGACGCGTCCACCGTCGCGTCGAGCGTGTGCCCCGTCCATCGGAATGATTCGGTCGCGATCTCGCGGCCGCCCTGCATCGTCCGGTAGCCCCCGGACTGGGCCGCCAGGTCGAGCGGCAGGGCGCTCACGAGCACCGCCGCGGCGAGACATCGAACGACACGCACGGTTCCATCCTCCCTATGGTACGATGATGCCCAGGCGCTCCAGGAACGCACCCACGTGATGCTCCGTCACGAACCAGCTTCCGAGCGCGGGCCGCGTGGCGCCGTGCCAGTCGGAGCCTCCGGTCACTACGAGCCCCGCGGCCCGCGCCGCCTGCTCCAGCTCGACTGAGCCGTGCGGATCCAGCGAGGGGCGAAGCGCTTCCACGCCCGCGAGCCCGTGCGCCTTGAGCCGTCCGAAGTGCTGCGCGTCCTCGAGGGCCGGGTGCGCCCATACCGCGCAACCGCCGGCCGCGCCGATCAGCGCTATGGCCTCAACGACATCCAATCCCCGGCTCGGCACGAAACCGGGACCTCCACCGCCGATGAATCTGGCGAAGGCGTCGGAGATGGACCCGGCCTTGCCCAACCGCACCAGAGCGCGCGCCAGGTGCAGCCGCCCGATGGAGGCGCACTCCGGCTCCGCCGTCACGTCGCCGACCGTGATCGCCACACCGATGGCCCGCAGCCGCTCGATCATCGCGCTCATGCGCTCGCGCCGCGCCAGGGCCGCCCGTGCCGCCAGCCCCGCGATGCCCGTATCGTCGTCCCGAAAACCGTACCCCAGCAGATGCAGCTCTCTCCCGTCCAGCTGGGAGGTGATCTCGATGGCCGCGATGACGCCCGGCCCGCCCGCGGTCGCGGCGGCCGCCCGCGCCGGCGCGATGCCGGAGACCGTGTCGTGGTCGGCGAGCGCGATCATCCCCAGGCCGGCCCGCCGGGCGGCGACCGCGAGCGCCGCCGGTGCGAGCGCCCCGTCGGAACAGGTCGAGTGGATGTGCAGGTCGAGGTGCATCGCGCTCCGATCTTCGCCGAGCCGAAGCTACGGAGCCGCGGAATCGCGGACAAGGGAGTTGACAGCGGGGAGTATGCTCCTCAGCTTGCCCGCTTATGGTAGTGGCCCGCGCCGCCGGGCGCGACCGTACGGCTTCCATCCAGCGTGTTTTCTTGGGCCTCCTCGCCGCCAATTTGGTGGTCGTGGGGGCCAAAGTCGTCATCGGCGTGTCGGCGGGCTCGCTTTCGGTCATCAGCGACGCGGTCCACGCCTCGGTGGACGCGTTCAACAACATCGTCTTCGCGGTCCTGATCCGGTACGCGGGCGCCGAGGCGGACGCCAATCATCCTTACGGCCACGGCAAGTTCGAGGTCCTCGGCGCGCTCGGCATCGTGATCTTTCTCGCGGTCGCGTCGCTCGAGCTGTTGAAGAGCGCCGTGGCGCGCCTGGCGGCCGACACCCCGCCGCCCATCCTGACCGGTCTCGACCTCTGGCTGCTCGGCGGCACGCTCGCCATCAACATCTGGGTCGCCTGGTACGAGGCCCGCAAAGGACACCAGTACGGGAGCCCCCTGCTCATGGCGGACGCGGCGCACACCCGCGTGGACGTCATGATCACAACCACGGTCATCATCGGCAGCATCGTGTCGCGTGCGGGCGTCCACCACGTGGATTCGTTCGTCACCCTGGCCGTGGTGCTGGTGATCGGGCGGGTCGCCTACCAGATCCTGCGGCGCGGCGTGCCGGTCCTGGTGGATCAGGCCGCCCAGGAGCCCGAGGCCGTGCGCCGGTCCGCCGAGGGCGTGACGGGCGTGCACTCCGCCTGCGACATCCGCTCCCGCCTCGCCGCCGGTGTAGCGTTCGCCGAGATCACGATCAAGGTCTCCGGCGCGCTGCCGGTGGGCGAGGCCCACGACATCGCCGACGCCGTCGAGCGCCGCCTCAAGGACGACCTCAAGCTCGACCGCGTCGTGGTGCACGTCGAGCCGTGTTGAGCGCCATGGCGAGCCGCACCCGCCGGACGCCGCGCAGCCTGCGCTCCGAGTATGAGGAGTTCATCGAGCAGCGCATCGAGGAGTACAAGGACGGCCTGCCGCGCGCGTCCATCCTCGGCATCGGAGACGAGGCCGTCCAGGAACTGGCTCGCACCGAGCAGTATCAGCTGACGGAGGTGCTCCTCCAGGAGCAGGTGGACTCCATCATCCGCCGCCGCCTCCGGCTTCCCTCGTACCGGCGCTGGCGCGAACGCCACCTCGCCCTGCGCGCCGCGCAGGCGCAGCCGTCGCACTGGGGGCTGGCCCCGCTCGATCCGGTCGTGACCCTGGCCAACCTCATCGAGGACCAGGACCTGATCGCGGTGGTGGGCGCGGCCGACGGGGCCTGCGCGCTGTTCCTCGCCGCCCGCGGCGCCACGATACTGGTGGGTGATCCCGACCTCGCCGGGATCGAGGGACTCGAGAACCGCGCCATCGCCGAGCAGCTCGGCAGCCGCGTCGAGTGCCTCGTCGTGCAGCTCGAAGCCTGGACACCGGACCGCGCCATTGACGGCTGCGTCATCGAGACGCCGGCGCTCGCGGGGCTTTCGGCGGGCGACCGCGCCGAACTCATCCGGCGACTCAAGGCCGTCACGGTCGCCGGCGGGCATCATGTCGTCATGCCGGCCGTAAGCGCGGGCGGCAAGACTCCCGCGGTCTCCAGCGACGCGTTGCGCTCCCTCTATGCCGACTGGACCGTCTCCCGCGCGCAGCCCGCTGGCACGAGCGCCCGCCGCACCCACAACGTCGGGTTCATCGCCACGCACCCAGGTCCGAGTCAGAGTGATACGAGCCAGGCAGTGTCTAACTGACACGGAATCACGAGGCTCTCTTTCTAGTCGCAACATAAACACTAGTAGAACAATGACTTACAACCTACGAACACCAGGCACGGCATATGCCAGTGAGGAGAGGCAGCGGTCCCTTTGTGCGGGCAAGCCGCGTATCCTCCTCTTCGCAGCAGGGAAGGTTGTATGACGACAGCGGTATTGGCGGCGAATGAGCCGGTGGGCATCGTGATCCGTGACGGCGGTGACGTGCACCGCACGCCGCGCATCCTGATGTGGTTCTGGGCGAGCGAGGAAGAGGCGAACAACGAGGAGGAGTGGCGGGAGCGCAAGTAGTCGTCGGCGCTTCACGACGCATCTTGGGGCCTGGCCGTGTGCCGGGCCCTTTCCTTTCCAGAAGGTTGGAGGCAGCAGAGAGCGGGAATTGGAGAAGTCGCCAGACGGCGAAGGAGGAAGTGGTCACCAGGTACCACAAGCCAGTCGCGCGGACCCGCCCCCCACCTCCGACCCCCGGCTCGCGTGATCCTGCCGTCCGGACTGCTCGCCGCGAATCTCAGAACGGGTAACCGCTTCTCCCTTGCCGTCTCGCAACTGATCCGATAGCTGCCGACCAGCCACTCGCTTACTCCCATCAGATGCCGAGTTGTGCTCGGGCATCGGGGGGCAGCCAGCGGCGCGCGCGGCCGATCGGGATGGCGAAGCCCAGAGCGACCGCCGCGGTCTCGCCACCGGACGGCGCGTACGCGCCGTAGTGGACGCCGATCACGGCGCCCGCGGCATCGAAGACCGGGCTCCCGGAGGAACCGGCGTCGGTGGAGCCGGCGAACTGGATCCACTCGCTAGTGGCCTTGGCGATGACGCCGGCGAACATCGTGGTTCGCACGACGCCGTTGGGGTCGAAGGCCAGCTGGGTGCCGCGCGGAAAGCCGATCAGCGCGGCCGGGGCGCCCTGCCGAACGCCGCGCCCGGTCCAGTCGATGGCCCGCACCACGGCGCCGTGGTAATTGCGGATCTTGAGCACCGCGATGTCCTGGCCCTGGACGTCGCTGGTGGCGACGAGGTCCGTGGCCAGCGGTGCGCGCGTGTCGGCCATCACCACCTCGATGGCGCGCGGCCGGCCGCGGACCGGGTCCTGCACCACATGGCCGCTGGTCAGGAGGTAGCCCGACCGGGTGATCACGAACCCGCTCCCCATGACCGAGTCGGACCCGTAGCGGGCGATCACCAGTCCCACCGCCGCCTGGTTCTGCGCCGAGACGCGTGAGAAATCCGCTACGGTGGAGGGGCTGACCGCGAGGGCGGCGTGCGACTCCGCGTCGCGCAGCTGGGTCTCGAGGCTCTCAACCACGGTGCGTGGGACACTGGACCGCCGCGCGGCGGTGAGGTCGCGGCGCAGGCGCCCGATGACGGAGTCCGCCCGGCGCTGCGCCTCGCTCGCCGAGTGCAGCTGGGCAGCGAACGCGCGCTCCGCGCTGGCCAGCCTCGCCTCCACCGCCGCCCGCTCCCGCGAGGTCGCGAAGTAGAGCAGCGCCACCAACACCAGCAGTGCCACGACGATCAACACGGCCATCGCGCGGAACGCAGCCGACGACTCCCGGGCGATCTGTCGCGCCAGCGAGCGTGCGAACACCGCGGCGCGGGCACCGGGGGCCGCACCGGCCTCACCGCGAGCCACCTGCATGATGCCGGACAGCGTCTTGGGCGGCTGCAGCTGCGGGCGGTACTCGGCGCCCTGTCCCTCGGGAAGGCTGGAGGCGCCGAGGGTCCGCACCTCGAACAGCGGGCCGTGCCAGCCGAGCATGATGCGGTCGCTCAGCGTCAGCATCGCGGGGCCGCGGACCTTCTGGCCGTTGACGAACGTGCCGTTGCGGCTGCCGAGGTCGGTGATGGTCGCCGCGCCCGACTCGTCGATGGCGATCGTCGCGTGCCGCAGGGAGACCACGGTGTCGGCGACCGTGCGCAGCGGAATCGTGCAACTGGCGGCGCGGCCGAGGAGTATCTCGCCCCCGGCGCCCAGCAGGTCCTCGCCGCCGCTCACCCGCCGCAGGCGGAGCGCCGGCTGCGCGATCTCCACGGCGGGCTCCGCCCGGGTGCGGGCCAACTCCCCGGGGAGGGTCACCCGGAGCGCCGGCCCGCGCTGGCCGAGGGTGAACCGATCGCCGCCGCGGATTTGCTCCGCCGCGCCGATCCTCTTTCCGTTGAGCCAGGTGCCGTTGGTGCTGCCGAGGTCTTCCAGCCACCAGGTGCCGCCGGCGTCGTGCCAGACTCGCGCGTGCACGGCGCTGATCACGTCGTCGTCGGGATCGAAGCTGATGTCGAGGGTGGGATCGCGGCCCAGGCGCGCGGAGGCGCCGTTCACCGGAAGATCGAGCTTGCGCCGCTCGTCGTGGAGGATCACGCGGCGCAATATATGGAAATGCGCGGGGCCGGCAAAATCACCGGCCCCTGTGCATCTCCGCGAGAGTTACTTCTTCTTCTTCGCGGACTTCTTCGCCGTCTTCTTGGCGGCCTTCTTCTTCTTCATCGCCATACAGCCTCCTCGAAATGGTGAAACAGTCCGGCGGCCGGAAGTGGCCGGCGGTCAAACACCACGAACAGCGCTGTAGGTGGTGAGAGAGCGAATAGCGGAGACACCGGGCGCGGCCTGGGGTGACGCCGCAACCGGCGCCACACGCGCGACCGACTTATTCGTCTCGATGGTGCTACGGGTTTGATCCAACCAAGCGTCTCCGCGCAGTGCGCAAAGCCTTGAACGCCAATATATAACACTCGCTGCGACACGCAATAGCTCCGAGCGACGACTTGGCACGTGTCGGCGCTGTGGTGTACAATGACGACGACCCTTCCCAACATGCCGATGATCACGTTGACGGTTGATGGCCGCCCGATCCGTACCGCCGATGGCACGACGATTCTCGAAGCCGCGCGCTCCGCGGGCATCGAGGTGCCGACGCTGTGCTGGTATCCCAGGCTGCCGGTCGTCGGGTCGTGCCGGATCTGTCTCGTGGACGTGGCGGGATCGCCCAAGCTCGCGGCCGCATGCGCCACCGCGGCGCAGGACGGCATGGTCGTCGAGACGGAGTCGCCGGCCGCCGTCGCCAACCGGAAGAGCGTGCTCGGCCTGCTGCTCGAGCGCTACCCCGCCGATCATCTGCTCGCGGGCGGCAACCACCCGAACGAGTTCGAGCAACTGGTCCGCCGCTATGGCGTCGCGGTGCGCCCGGCCCGCGAGCACGAGCTCGCGCTCCGCACCGGCGACGAGCGCCCCGGCGATCCGATGATCCGCCACGACATGAGCACCTGCATCCTGTGCACGCGCTGCGTCCGGGCCTGCGCGGACATCCAGGTGGTGGGCGTGCTGGACGTGGCGCAGCGGGGCGCGACCGCCCAGATCGTGGTGGGCGGCGACGGCGACCCCGATCACGCGGCCTGCACCTGGTGCGGCGAGTGCGTCCGGGTCTGCCCCACCGGGGCCATCCACGAGGTGCTGCCGGCCGAGCGGTTCACCAGCCTCCAGATCGCGGAGCCGGACCGGGTGGTCCGTTCCGTCTGTCCCTACTGCGGCGTGGGGTGCCAGGTGGACCTCCACGTCGCCGACGAGAAGGTGGTGCGGGTCACCAGCCCGTGGATCGAGGAGGACACGCCCAACATCGGCTCGACCTGCGTGAAGGGGAGGTTCGGCTACGACTTCCCGCAGCATCGGGATCGCCTCACGACGCCCTTGATCCGGCGGGGCTGGGTGAAGCGCGCCGGGCGATGGGTGTGGGAGGGGCCGGCGGAGGGCGAGCGCCGCCGCGGCCCCTGGCTCTCCATCGAGGCCGAGGGCGAGCGCGACAAGCCGCGCCCGCCGGCGCGGTCGGTGGGGAAGTCGCTCGGCGAACTATCCCGCACGCCCCGCGGTGCGGACGACGTCCGCGACCGCGTGGCGACGCCGGCCTCGTGGTACGAGCCGTTCCGGGAGGCGACCTGGGACGAGGCGATGGAACTGGCCGCCCAGGAGCTGGTGCGCCTCCACGCCGAGCGCGGCCCGGAGGCCCTGGCCGTCTTCTGCTCGGCCAAGTGCACCAACGAGGAGAACTACGTCCTGCAGCGGATCTTCCGCGGCCGCTTCGGGAGCAACAACGTGGACCACTGCACCAGGCTGTGCCACTCCTCCTCGGTCGCGGCGATGCAGCGCGCCCTGAGCACCTCCGCGGCATCGGGCTCGATGCGCGAGGTGGAGGACGAGGCCGACGTGATCTTCGTGGCCGGCGCGAACGTGACCGAAGCGCACCCGGTGTTCGGCGCCGCCCTCAAGCGCGCGCAACGGCGTGGCGCCACGCTGATCGTGGCGGAGCCGCGGGGGATCGAGTTGGCGCGCCGCGCCGACATCCACCTGCAGCTGATGCCGGGGACCGACGTCGTGCTGTTCAACGCGATGCTGAACCATGTCATCGCGCAGGGGCTGCATGACCGGGCTTTCATCGCGGCGCGCACCCACGGCTTCGAGGAGGTCGCCGCGGCCGTCGCGCCGTACACCCTCGAGCGCGCGGAGGCCATCACCGGCGTCCCGGCGGCCGACATCGCGCGGGCGGCGGAGTTGTACGCCCGGGGCCCCAGGACGTCCACGCTGTGGGCGATGGGCCTCACCCAGCATTCGACCGGCACCGACATCGTCGCCTCGCTCCTCAACCTCATCCTCGGCACGGGGATGATCGGACGGTGGGGCGCGGCGATGATTCCGATCCGGGGACAGAACAACGTGCAGGGCGCGTCCGACGTTGGGGGGATCCCGATGTCGTACACCGACTACCAGCCGGTGAGCGACCCCGCGGTCCGCCACCGCTTCGCCGCGGCGTGGGGCGTGGGCGACGACGCCCTGTCCCTGAAGCCCGGCCTCAAGGTGACGGAGATCGTCGGCGCCGACTCGCCGGTGGCGGGGATGTATATCTTCGGCGAGAACCCCGTCATCTCCGACCCGAACGTCGCGCACGCGGAGCACTGGTTCCTGGGCCTCGAGTTCCTGGCCGTGCAGGACCTGTTCCTCACCGACACGGCCCGCTTCGCCGACGTCGTGCTGCCCGGCACGTCGTTCGCGGAGAAGGACGGCACGTTCGTCAACACCGAGCGCCGCATCCAGCGGGTGCGCGCCGCCTGCGCCCCACCGGGCCGCGCGCGGCGCGACCTCGACATCCTGGTCGAGCTCTCCGAGCGCGTCGGCTTCCGTGCGCCGTTCGAGGACGCCGAGAGCGTGATGCGCGAAATCGCGTCGGTGACGCCGTCGTGGGCTGGCGTGACCTATGAGCGCCTCGACTATGCCGGATTGCAGTATCCGGTCCCCGACGCCGCGAGCCCCGGCACCGCGTTCCTGTTCGACGAGCGCTTCCCGACCGGGGACGGCCGCGGGACGATGGTTCCGGTGGAGTACCTTCCGCCCGCCGAGCTGCCGGACGAGGAGTATCCCTTCGTGATGAACACGGGCCGCCAGCTCTATCACTGGCACACCGGCACCATGACGCGCCGCGCCAAGGGGCTCGACTCCCGCGAGCCTGTGCCGACGATGGAGCTCAATCCGGACGACGCGGCCGCCCTCGGCGTGCGGGACGGCGATGAGGTGCGCGTCACCTCGCGCCGCAACTCGATGCTCATCGCCGCCCGCCTCTCCAACCGGGTGCGGCCGCGGCAGGTCTTCATCCCGTTCCACTTCCGCGAGGCGGCGGCCAACCTCCTCACCAGCACGGCGCTCGACCCCTACGCCAAGATCCCCGAGTTCAAGGTCACCGCCGTGCGCGTCGAGCGGCGCGACTAGCGGTGGACCTCGGCCTCGGCGGGCGGGTGGCGCTGGTCGGCGGCTCGTCCGCCGGGCTGGGGCGGGCCATCGCGGCACGTCTCGCCGCCGAAGGGGCGCGCGTCGCGGTCAACGGCCGCGATGCCGCGAAGGCGGATCGGACCGCCGAGGCGATCCGCTCGGAGACGGGCGGGGACGCCGTCGCGTTCGCCGCGGACCTTTCCGACCCGGGCCAGGCGGCGGCCACCGTGGGCGCGGTCGCGGCACGGTTCGGCCAACTCGACATCCTGGTCTGCAACACCGGCGGCCCGCCGCCCACCAGCTTCGCGGAGGCGCCGGCGGAGGCGTGGCAGCGCGCGCTGGAGCTCAACCTGCTCTCGACCATCCATCTGTGCCGTGCCGCCGTGCCCCTGATGCGGCGCGCGCGGTGGGGACGGGTCGTGTGCCTCACCTCGCTGGCCGCGCGGCAGCCGCTGCCCAACCTGATTCTGTCCTCAACCGCCCGCGCCGGCGTTCTCGGTTTCGCCAAGTGCCTGGCCGACGAGGTCGCCCCGGACGGGGTCCTGGTGACGGTCGTCTGCCCCGGCTACTTCCGCACCGACCGCGTCGCGCAAATGGCGGCCGCGCGCGCCCAGCGCGAGGGGAAGACGCCCGACGCGATCCTGAGCGAGCAACTCGGAGCTACACCCCTCGGCCGCATGGGCGAGCCCGAGGAATTGGCGTCCGTGGTCGCCTTTCTCGCGTCCGAGCGCGCGTCATATATTACCGGCGCCGTTCTTGCGGTGGACGGCGGGCGGCTCCGCAGCATCGACTGACAGCTCTTTCCTTCCCGAGGGACCATGAAAGCGATCGTCAAGACGGCGCCCGGGCCGGGCCTCGTTGTGCGCGATGTCCCGAAGCCGGCGTGCGGGCCGAACGACGTCCTGATCCGTGTGCACCATGCGGGCGTGTGCGGCACCGACCTCCACATTTACGACTGGAACCCGTGGGCGCAGGGGCGCTGCAAGCCGCCCTTCACCGTGGGACACGAGTTCGCCGGCGAGATCGTCGAGCTCGGCAGCGACGTCCACGAGGACTTCAAGACGGGCCAGCTTGTGACTGCGGAGGGCCACATCATCTGCGGCCATTGCCTGCAGTGCCGCACCGGCAATGGGCACGTGTGCAAGCGCACCTCGATCATCGGCGTGGACCGCAACGGCTGCTTCGCCGAGTACATCGTGATGCCCTCGAGCAACGTGATGCTCCTGGACGGCATCCCCACCGAGATCGGCGGCATCATGGACCCGATGGGGAACGCGTTCCACACCGTGCTAAGCACCGAGGTGTCGGGCAGCATCGTGCTCATCCTGGGGTGCGGGCCGATCGGCTGCTTCGCCGTGGGCATCGCGAAGGCCGCGGGCGCCGCGGCGGTCATCGCGGTGGACGTCAATCCGAAGCGGCTCGAGCTGGCGCGGAAGATGGGCGCGACCCGGGTGCTGAACCCGAAGACGGACAACGTGGAGGCCGCGGTGCTCGAGCTGTCGAACGGCGACGGGGCCGACCTGGTGTGCGAGATGTCGGGCGCGCCGAGCGCGCTCCACACCGGCTTCAAGGTGGTGCGCTACGGCGGGCGGGTGCATCTGCTGGGCATCCCCGACGGCGACGTGCCGATTGATTTCGCCAACGAGATCGTCTTCAAGGGGATCACCATCTACGGCGTCATTGGCCGCAAGATGTACGAGACGTGGAACCTGATGCAGCGCTTCCTGCGCTCGGGGCAGTTCGATCCGCGTCCCACCATCACCCATCGCTTCCCGCTGGAGAAGATCGAGGACGCCATCGCCGCCATTCGCAGCGGGGATGCCGGCAAGGTGATCCTCGACATCGGATCGTGAACCGATGACCGCCCCTTTCACCACCCGGCTGCAGTCCGAGCTGGACGAGTTCAAGCGCGCCGGCGTCTACAAGCGCCTCAACTACCTGGACGCGCCGCAGGGCGCGCGCACGGTGATGGAGGGCCGCGGCGACGTGGTGATCCTGTCGTCCAACAACTACCTGGGACTGTGCAACGATCCGGTGGTGGTCGCCGCCGGCAAGGCCGGGCTCGACCGGTTCGGGGCCGGCACCGGCTCGGTGCGGTTCATCTGCGGCACCTTCACCGTGCACCGGGAGCTGGAGCTTGCGCTCGCGGAGCTGGTGGGGACCGAGGCCTCGCTGACCTCCGTGTCGTGCTGGAACGCGAACGAGGGGCTGTGCGCGACCATCCTCGGCGAGAACGACGCGGTTATCTCCGACCAGCTCAACCACGCTTCCATCATTGACGCGGTGCGGATCGCCCGGCAGATCGGCAAGTGCCGGTCGCTGGTGTACCGGCACTCCGACATGGCGGACCTGAAGGAGAAGCTCGTTGCCGCCAGGGGCGCGCGCACCAGGCTCATCTTCACCGACGGCGTCTTCTCGATGGAAGGCGACGTGGCCAAGCTCGCCGACATCTGCGAGCTGGCCCGCCGCTACGATGCCGTGGTGGCGGTGGACGACTCGCACGCCACCGGGGTGATGGGGAAGACGGGCCGCGGCACCGCAGAGTCGGCCGGCCTGCTGGGCCAGGTGGACATCATCACCAGCACCCTGGGCAAGGCGCTGGGCGGCGCGGCCGGAGGGTTCACCGCCTCCTCGGCGGCGCTGTGCGACTATCTCACCCAGCGCTCGCGGCCGCAGCTCTTCTCCAACGCCCTCCCGCCCACGGTGGCGGCGAGCGCGCTCGCGGCCGTCCAGGTGCTGCGGGCACAGCCGGAGCGGGTGACGCGGCTGCACGAGAGCGCGCGCTGGTTCCGCTCCGCGCTCCAGGAGGCCGGCTTCAAGCCCCTGGAGGGGGAGACGCCGATCATTCCCGTCATCCTCGGCGAAACGGCGCTGGCGATCAAGATGAGCGACGCGCTGCTGGACGAGGGTGTGTTCGTCACGGGGTTCGGCTACCCGGTCGTCCCGCAGGGCCACGCGCGGGTGCGCTGCCAGGTCTCGGCCGCCCACACCGCGGAGCACCTGGAGCTGGCGGTGCGCGCGTTCAAGAAGGTCGGGAAGAAGTTGGGAGTGATCTAGGGACGTTGCCGGACGGCACGCGGACGGTGGCGCCCGGCGGGAAACCCCGCGGGCCGGAGAGCTCCGTCTCTCGCCTTTTGCGCGGCCCTGCCCTATTTTGGGGCCTCGGTCCGCCGCGACCGTTCCATCGGAGAGGTAGAGATGACACGACACCGCTCGCTGGCGATCGCCGCACTGCTCGCGCTGGTCTCGGCCGCGCCGCTCGCCGCACAGGTCCAGGAAGATTGGCAGAACCAGTGGTACTGGGGGGCGAAGGGCGGCCTGCTCAGCTACTCGCTCCCGTCGGGGAAGTCGAACCAGCCGCAGGCCGGTGGCGAGTGGCTGATCACGTCGCGCCGCACGGCGCTGTATGTCGCCTACTCCACTACGTTCAAGCGGGACGGCGACACCTTCACCTCGTCCACCGGCACGAGCGTCCCGGCGGTGTTCGACGCGCTGCAGCGCATCCAGGTGGCCATTCTGGTCTTCCCCTGGAGTGGATACCTGCAGCCCTATGTCGGCGGGGGGTTCGTCATCGAGACGCTGAGCAACGCCGTGGTCAACAGCACGACGCCCTCGACCGTCCAGACCACGTACGTGTCGGCGCACTCGTCCGGCGGCTTCGCGTTGGCGATGGTGGGCCTGCAACTCCGGGTAGGGAAGATGGCGATCTTCGGCCAGGCGCAGTTCAGCCCGCAGGGCCGCGACTTCATGCTGCCGAGCGGTTCCACCTCGCTGGAGGTCGGGATCCGCTACGCGTTCCTTGGCGCGCGCGAGACCGGGGACATCGCCACCCAGCACTAGCCGGGCGGGACCACGCGAAGCGAGAGCGGCCAGCCGGTACCCGGCTGGCCGCTTCGTTTCCACGGCGGCTCTCCGCCGGGTGAGCCCGGCCGCGGCTCGCACCCTCCCAACTTGTCTCTCCGCGTGAGGCGTGCCTGAGTCGGCGCCACACGTTGGAACGTCCTAGCGGGGCCGGCTGACGAACCGATCGTCCCGGACGTAGAAGCGGAGCTTCCAGTCCGCCGCGACGCGGATGCCGATCCGCGGCCCGGCCACCACCTGTCGCGCAGGCACCGGCCGACCCGCCGCGATCCACAGCGGCCGCGACCCGAGCCGGTGACCGTTCAGCCGGCGGTCAATCCCGAGCGCCTGCGTGAGGCGGGCGGGTCCCGCCGCGAGCGCCAGATCCGGCACGTCACCGCGCCTGCGCCGCATCGTGGCGAGCCCGACGAGCGGCTCGGCCGCGCGCAGCAGGACCGCGGCCGGGTAACCCTCCGGCTCGGTCACGACGTTCACGCACCAGTGCATACCATAGGTGAAGTAGACGTAGGCCAAACCGGGGGGACCGTACAGAACCTCGTTGCGCGCGGTTCGCCGCCAGCCGGCGGCGTGGCACGCCGGATCGTCCGGCCCGACATAGGCCTCCGTCTCCACGATGCGCGCGAGGCAGCGCCGGCCCCCGACGACGGACACCAGCAGCTGCCCCAGTAGCGCCTTCGCGACGACGACGGTGTCCCGCGCGTAGAACGCGCGCGGGAGTGGCCGCGGGTTCACGACTCCGAGGACGGTTCCTCGGGCTTCTTCTTGGATCGCGACCGCCCGGCCGGGCGGCGCCCCGCTCCGCCCCGGACGCGCCGCCGCGCCGGCCCCTTGGGCTTCTCGGGCTTGTCCAGCTTCTCCGGCGCTGCGGTCTCGATCTCCACCATTCCCACCATGGGCACACCGGCGGCCGGAGCCGCCGAACGCACTGAGCCGCGGCGATAGCGGATCCCGCGCGCCGGAGCGGCGTGCGCGGCGGGAGTCGAGGGCGCGACCGGCACCGAGGGCGCCGGTGGTACCGAGGGCGCGGGTGGCGCCACGGCCGCGGCCACCGGTTCCTCGGCCGGCTCCGTGCGCTCCACCGCCCGTCCACGGCCGCGACCCCGGCGGCCACCACGACCTCCCCGCTCGCCGCGCGCCTCGGGTTCTGTGGGTACGGGCACGGGCGCCGCTTCACCCCTCAGCGCCACCTCGAAACCGCGCTCGTTCTTCGACAGGTCCACGATCTCGGCATCGTGCGCCTGGCGGAGCAGGCGCCCGAACCGGGGGCGATGGAACAACGGATCTTCCGCGTTGCCATGCATGACGGTCATCCGCTCCCGCACGAGGTCCTCGCCGACGACCGTCGGCGCGAACGCGCCCACCTCGCGCAGTGCCCGCTTCAGTAGTTCGAACGCCTCCGCCAGGGACAGCGGAGCGACGGCGGAAGCTCCCGCCGCCGGCTTCTCGTGGGCCGGCTCCGGTGCGGCCCCGCGACCGCGGCCGCCACGATGCCCGCGCCGGGTCCGCTCCCCCGCCCCTCCGGGCGCCGCTCTTTCCTTGTCGCGCTCGGCGCGCTCCTGTCCGCGCCGCTCGTCGGCCCCGCCGGGAATCGGCGGCAGGGCCCGCTCGCCACCGGGAGCCGAGGACCCCAGATCAACTTCGTACTGCCCGTTCTCGAGCTTGGTCGCCGTCAGCAGGCCGCGCCGCTTCGCCTCGTCCACGAACTTCGAGAAGCGGCTCATGCCGACGTTCTTCTCGTCGAACGACCCGTCCAGCTCCTGCATCACCTGCTTGAGCCGGTCGGATCGCATCACGTCGCCGCGCTTCTTCATCTCCAGCACGGCATCCACCACGAGCTCCCACGGGTCGCGGCGCACGCCCTCGTCCTCGCCGGCGCGGGCCAGGCCCGCCAGTTCGTTGTACGAGAAGTACTCGTCGCAGTTCTGAATCAGCAGATCGGACGCCGACTCCCGGATCCCCACCCCGATGATGTACTTGCCGTACTCCTTCAGCTTGATCACCAGCGACGAGAAGTCGGAGTCGCCCGACAGCAGGATGATCGTCCCGATCTCGGGCCGGGTGAAGACGAGCTCCACCGCGTCGATGGCCAGCCGGATATCGGTGGCGTTCTTCTTGTTGGAGCCGAAGGCCGGCGCGAAGATCAGATCGATGGACGCTTCCGACAGCGGCACGATGTACTGCGGGTAGCGGCGCCAGTCGGCATACGCCCGCTGGACCGCGACCTTCCCCCGGATGATGTCCGAGCTCATCAGCTTCCGCAGCTCGGCCTGGAGGTCGGAGCGGATGCCCATCGTGACGTTGTCGAAATCGATCAACAGTGCGGCATTCGGCGCGTGCGCCGGCGGCTGCTTGCTCGCCGGTCGCGGAGACGGAAAGGTCATGGACTCCTTCACGAGGCTGTGTGTTCCAGCGCGACGACCTGGGCCAGCTCCCGACGCTTCACTTTCCCGCTCGCCGTCAGCGGGAGCACGTCGAAGAACCGCACCAAATCGGGCACCTTGTAGTCGGCCATCTGCTGCCGGGCGAAGTCCGTGATGTCCTCGCCCCGGAGGATGGCACCTTCGATCGGTACGACACAGGCACACACCATCTCGCCGAGGATCTCGTGGGCGATGCCCACCACACAGACCTCCTCGACGCCGGGATGCGCCCGCAGCACATCTTCCACTTCGCGCGGGTAGACGTTGTAGCCGCCGCGGATGATCATCTCCTTGCGGCGCCCGACGATCCGCACGTACCCGTCCTCCTCCAGCATCGCCAGGTCGCCGGTGAGGAAGAACCCCTCCGGCGTGAAGGAGCGCCGCGTCTCTGCCGGCATCCGGTGGTAGCCCGACATCACGTTGGGCCCCCGCACCGCCAGCTCCCCCACGGCCTCCACGCCGTGCAGCTCACCCGTGGTCACATCCACGATCGAGAGCTCGACGCCCGGCAGCGGCCGCCCCACCGTCTCCACCCGCCGGTCCGGCGGATCGTCCGGCCGGGTGATCGTGACGGTCGGCCCCGTCTCGGTGAGGCCGTAGGCGATCTCGACGTTGCAGGTGCGCCGCACCGTCGTGACGAGGTCGGGGTGTACCGGGCTGCCGGCGACGATGCCCGTCCGGAGGTGCGGCAACCGCTCCCGCGCGAAGTCGCGCTCCCGCACCAGCAGATGGAACATCGTCGGCACGCCGTGACAGACGGTCACCCGCTCCCGCGCCATCAGCTCGATCGTCGCGGCGGGGTCGAACCGCTCGTCGAGCACCAGCGTCGCGCCCGCAGCCACCGCACCCGCCATGACCGAGGTGCCGAAGATCGTGAAGAACGGCACCGCTGCCAGCACGACATCCTCCGCCGTGACACCCAGCACCTCCGCCACCGCCGCCGCCGTCCCGACCACGTTGCGATGCGAGAGGCATACGCCCTTGGGTTTCCCCATCGTGCCCGACGTGTAGAGGATCGCGAACAACGCGTCGGGGTCGCGCGGGCTTGCGGGCGCCGCGAGCCGGGCGCCCTTCGACACCAGGTCCCGGTACGGGAAGACCCGGCCATCGTACCAGGAGTCACCACCCCCGACGGCGACGAGGTACTGCACGTCGGGCAATTCGGCGATCAGCTCGTCGAACAACTCGACGAAGTCCCCGCCCTCGCCGCTCTCGGCGATCACCACCACCGACGCCTCGGCATGGCGCAACTGGTAGGTCAGCTCGTGGTGCCCGAGGCCGGGATTGACCGGAACCAGAACCGCGCCAAGCCGCGACGCGGCCAGGGCGGTGGTGAGCCACTCCGGCCGGTTGGGCAAGTTGACGGCGATCGTGTCGCCTCCCTCGACACCGAGGTCGGCGAGCGCCGCGGCGAACGCGTCGGCTTCGCGGCTCACCTCGGCGTAGGTGTGGCGCCTGCCCCCCGCGACCGCGAACAGCCGCTCGGGGTCCCGCGCCATGGCGGCGTCGAAAACATCCGCCAGATGAGCCGATTTCAACCACCTGCCCCCATGCAACACAAGCAGGGAATTGTACTCTCCCGCCGGACCGCTGGCCAGCCGCAGACCCGCCGTCCCTTGAGGCACCCGAGCGCGCGGCCCCATATTGGCGCGTGGCCTTCGCCTTCCGCAGCCGCATTTTCGTCTGGCTCGTCGTGGTCGCGGCGATACCCGCGGGCATCGGCATCGGGATGACGCTCCTGGCCCCACGGCTCGCCGTGCCGGTAGGCGGGGTTACCGCCTGGGACCGCGCCGGCGCGACCTGGCGCGACGCCGACGACGCCCTCGCCCGGGAGCACCTGTCCCCGGCGGCGCGCGCCGCCCTGGCGCGGCACCGGGACGAGCTCAGCACCTCGATCGGACGTGCGCACCAGAGCGTGTACTTCCGCAACGCCGCAGTGGCGGCGCTCGGCGGCCTCGCCGCCGCGCTGGCGGCGCTGGTGGCGCTGGGCACGGTGCGCCTCGCCGGCCACCTCTCGCGCCAATTGTCACGCCCGATTGATGAGCTGATCGCGTGGACCGGGCGCCTGAAGCGCGGCGAGCCCCTCCCGGACGAACCTCCGGCCAAGGGTGCACCCGAGTTCGACGTGCTGCGGAACGCGTTCCGCACCATGGCGGCCGACCTCGCAACGGCGCGAGCACGGGAGGTGGAAGCCGCGCAGCTCCGGGCGTTCCGCGACCTCGCCCGCCAGGTCGCCCACGAGCTCAAGAACCCGCTGACGCCGCTGCGCTTCGCCGCGTCCCGGCTCGCGCAGGAGGCGCGGCCCGACCAGCGCGAGCTGCTCGAGATCATCAACGGCGAGAGCGAGCGGATCGAGATGATGGCGCGGGACTTCGCCACCCTGGGCAGGCTCCCGGAGGGCCCGCCGTCACCGGTGGACCTCGGCGAGTTGGTCGAGACGCTGGTCAAGGGCACCGTGCCGCCCCAGATCGCCGTCCGCATCGAGCGCGCGCCGGACTTGCCGATGGTGCGCGCCCACTACGAGCCGCTGCGCCGCGCGCTGCACAATCTCGTCCTCAACTCGTGCGACGCCTGCGAGCCGGGGGGCGCGGGGACCGAAGGCTCCGGGGACGCGGTGGGCGCCCGGCGCGGCGAGATCACCATCTCGCTCCGGGCGGTCGCGAACGGCGCCGCGCCGGCGGTCGAGGTCGTGATCCGCGACACCGGCGTCGGCATCCCGCGGGGGCAGCTGAGCCGGATCTTCGAGCCGTACTTCACCACCAAGGCGAAAGGGACCGGCCTGGGACTGGCGCTGGTGCGGCAGACGATCCACGATCACGGCGGCTCGATCGGCGTCGCGAGCGAGCCGGGGCGCGGCACAACGTTCACCATCACCCTGCCGCTGGCGCCCGCATGACCAGGCGCCAGCTGGTGCTCGTGGTGGACGACGAGGCCAATCTGCGCCGCATGCTGTGTGCGGTGCTCGCGGCGGACGGCTACCGCACCGCAGAAGCCCCGTCGGGCACCGAAGCCATCGCCGCCGCCGGCCGCCGCCGCCCGGATGCCGTGTTCCTCGACCTGTCCATGCCCGGCGGCCCCGACGGGCTGGAGACGCTCGAGCGCCTCTCCGCCGAGGTGCCCGGTGTGCCGGTGATCATGATGAGCGGGCGGGCGGGGCTGGCCGACGCGGTACGCGCCACCAAGCTCGGCGCCTACCACTTTCTCGAGAAGCCGCTCGCGCCGGAAGCGGTGCTCCTTACCCTCCGCTCCGCGCTGGAGCTGGCGCGCGTCCGCGCCGAGGCGTCGGCGCTGCGCGAAGCGCTGGGCCCCACGGCCACCCTCGTGGGCTCAAGCCCGCAGATGGCCGAGCTGCGCTCGTTGATCGCCCGCGTCGCGCCGACCGAAGCCCGGGTCCTGGTCTCCGGAGAATCCGGCACGGGGAAGGAGCTGGTGGCCGGCGCGATTCACGCCGCGAGCCCGCGCGCCGACGGGCCCTTCGTCCGGGTGAACTGCGCCGCCATCCCGCGCGAGCTGGTGGAATCGGAAATGTTCGGCCACGAGCGCGGGTCCTTCACCGGCGCGACCGAGCGCCGCCTCGGTCGTTTCGAGCAGGCGGACGGCGGCACGCTCTTCCTGGACGAGGTGGGTGACCTGTCGTCCGAGGCGCAGGCCAAGCTGCTGCGCGCGCTCGAGGGCGGCGAGGTCGAGCGCGTCGGAGGCGACCGCCCGATCGCCGTGGACGTGCGCGTCGTATCCGCGACCAACAAGGACCTGGAGCGCGCCGCCAGGGACGGCGCATTCCGGGAGGACCTCCTCTACCGGCTCAACGTTTTTCCGATCGCCATCGCGCCGCTCAGGGAGCGGCCAGGCGACATCCCGGAGCTGGTGAGCCATTTCGCCACGCGGGTGACGCAGCGCATCGGCCGGGCCGCCGTGACCGTGACGGCCGAGGCCATGGACCTGCTGGTGCGCCACCCGTGGCCGGGGAATGTGCGGGAGCTGGCCAACATCGTCGAGCGGCTGATCATCCTCTCCTCTCGCCCTTCGATCGGCGCCGACGAGGTGGCCGGTGCGCTCCCGGCTGGGAACGGGAGAGAGGAGCGGCTGCCCAATCCCGCGGCGATGACCCTGGCCTTGAGCGAGGAGCTCGACCGCTTCGAGCGCGTGCTGATCGCGCGGGCTCTCTCGGCGGCGGGCGGCAGCGTCGCCGAAGCAGCGCGCCGCCTCTCGACCGACCGCGCCAACTTATATAGAAGGATGAAGCGGCTCGGCATCGAGCCCGCGTCGTAACACGCGTGTCGGAATGACACGGCTGTGTCTCCGCTGGGGAGACAGACGCCACGTCCAGTCGCATGTTGCAAGACGGCAAGTGGGGAGATTCATTTGACTTGCGGCGAGCCACGCCACGGCATGGGCCGTGCCTTCACAGGGCACGGCACTCCTGCAGGAGCATGGCATGACTAGAGCGGTACTTGCACTTCTCGTCCTGGCAGCGGCCGGGCCGGCTTGGGCCCAGGACACCACGATCACCATCCGGCCGGCGCGCCGCGGCGCGGCGGAGCGGCTGGCGCTCCGGCAGTTGCCGCGCGACGTCGTGGACGACGTGCTCCGGCTGTTCAACGCCGAGAGTACGATCCGCCTCACGGGCTCGACGCGCATTCCGGCGGCGCGCGGCATTGACGGCGACCTTGCGATTCTCGGCGGACCGGTCGTTGTGGGGGGCCGCGTGAGCGGCGCGCTGGTGGTGGTCAATGGCGACGTGATCTTCGAGTCCAGCGCCGTGGTCGGCGGCCCCGTACTGGTGGTGGGCGGCACCATCCAGGGCGCGGATCGGGCGAGCATCCAGGGCGAGATCAGGGCTTACCGCGATCCGTTGCGGTACCGCCGGCAGGGCGACCATCTGGTGTTCGCTCAGGAGCATGCCTTCCAGCCTCCGCGCTGGATCGAGCAGTACGGCTGGGGCGAGGACCAGGCGAACCAGGCCGGGATACTCCTGGCGCTCGCCGGAACGTACAATCGGATCGAGGGGCTGCCCATTTTGTTCGGGCCGCGCGCCGACCTCCGCGTCGCCGACCAGGTCCGTTTCCAGGCCGACGCAACGGCGATCTTTCGCACCAGCGACATTTCCTTCGACAGCAATGACATCGGGTACCGCGCGCGAGCGGAGTTCGTGCTGGGCAGCCTCAAGAGCAACCTCGGCATCGGCCTGCGCGGCTTCGACGCCGTGGCGCCGGTCGAGCCCTGGCCGCTGAAGGACTTCGAGGTCGGCTGGGCGTCCTTCCTGTTCCACCGTGACTACCGCGACTACTACCGGCGCCATGGCGGGAGCGTCTACGCCACGCTGCGCCTCTCTCCCGACCTGTCGTTCACCGCGGAGGGCCGTGACGAGCGCGAGTCGTCGCTCGACGCGCGTACCCCGTGGACCCTGTTCAGAACCGCCGAAACCTGGCGGCTGAACCCCACCGTCACGGACGGCATGTATCGTTCGGCCATCGGGTCCATCCACCTCGACTCGCGCAACGATCGGGGCGCGCCGAGCGCCGGGTGGTTTGTCACCGGCGAGTACGAGCTGGGACAGGGGCGGGACATCACCGGCGACCTGGGGCCGATCGCCTGCTTCGCCTTCCCGTGCGTCGCCCCCGCGCTGGCCGATGGCAAGCTGGACTACCAGCGGATCGCCTTCGACATCCGGCGCTACCTGCGCCTCTCGCCGAGTGGACGCCTCAATCTCCGCCTGGCGGGCGGCGGCTGGGTGGGCGGCGAACCCCTGCCGCTGCAGCGGCGCCTTTCGCTGGGCTACCCCGATCCACTGCCGGGTTACGGGTTCCGCCAGTTCTCGTGCGATGGGAGCGAGCTGGCGGGGGAGCCGGCGCTGTGCGATCGCGCGGTGGTGGCCCAGGCGGAGTTCCGCACTCACCTCGGCTTCGACTTCGGGCCCAAGTGGGCGAGCGACTGGGGCGACAACGGCGACGAGCACTACGAGCCGTTCCACGTGAGCGGGCCCGACCTGGTGCTCTTCGCCGACGCAGGCCGAGCCTGGTCGGTGTCGCGCGGCGGGAGTGCGGGGCCGGACATCATTCCTGCCGACCGGCTGCCCTCGCTGAGCACCTTCCGCACCGACCTGGGGTTGGGTCTCGACTTCGGCCCGCTCGGCTTCTACCTGGCGAAACCGCTCGACCAGGCCATTCGCACGGTGACCTTCACCGTGCGAATGGGCCGCCGCTTCTAGGAGGGTGAACCGGACCGCGAGGTTGCTGATTGCGCTGCTGGCCAGCGCCGGGCCCGCGGCCCGTGCTCAGGAAGTGCGCGAGCGGGCGCCCCCAGTCTCCCCTCATCTGTCCGTCGCAGTGTCGCGCGACTCGGCGGAGGTGCTGCAACTCCCCGTGGTGCGCGCGGAGCACCTGCTCGAGGATGGCGTCTTCGACGCGGCGCTGCGGAACGGGTTTTCTGTCCGGTTTCACTTCCGTCTCGAATTGTGGAGAAGGACGTCGCTGTTCGATCATCTGCAGCGCGACGCCGAGTGGGACGCGGTGGTCCGGCTGGATCCCCTCACCGGCGAGTTCGACCTGATCCGGACGGGCGGCGACGTGGAGCACTACACGGCGATGGAGGCAGTGAGCCGCGCGCTGGCGAAATCGTTCACCGTCGAGTTGCTGCCCCCCGCGGCCGGCGCGGAGACCCGCTACTACTTCCTGGCCGCGCTGGAGGTCGGGTCCTTGTCGCAGTCGGAGCTCGACGAGGTGGAGCGATGGCTGCGCGGCGACGTCAGCCCGGCGATCTCCAGCCATGGCGGCTTGTCGAACGCCCTCGCGGTCGGAGCGCGCCGCCTCCTGATCCGCCTCTCGGGACTGCCGAGCCGGCGGCTCGAGGCACGCACCGGCATCTTCACCGCGGGCCGCTAGGTCTTGAAGCGCGCGTCAATCGCGCGCCGGATGTCCTCGAGCGTGGCGCCCTGGCCGTGCATCTGCGCCGCTATCGCCGCCTCCGCCAGGCAGATGTCGCACGACGCCGCGTGCTCGGACTCGTAGCACGTCAGCAGCGACACGTGCCGCATGTCCTCCTTGCAGTGGCAGTAGCAGTACAACCCGTCGAACACTTCCGGCATCGTCCGCGCCGCCGTGTAGGCTCGCACCAGGCGTTCGTCCTCCCCGAACATCGAGGCGGGCAGCACTTTCGCGCCGGTAATGCCGGCGCGCGGCGTGGGATGATGCCCGGCGCCCGCGCCGCGGGTCCCTGCCACGATCGCGACGATCGCGACGAGGGCAGCGCCCGCCACCAGCCAGGGGTACTTCGATCTCGCCATGGTACGCTCCAGGGAACGCCGCTCAGGCGTCCAGCGCGTCCGAGCGCTCCGCCAGCTCGGACCCGCGTGCGGGATGCAACGTCTCCAGGATCGTGTTGTCCGGCCTCAGCAGGACGACCGTGGGCCGGTGTGCCTGTGCCTCCTCGGGCGTCATGAGGGCGTATGCGATGATGATGACCGGGTCGCCCACGTGCACCAGCCGGGCGGCGGCGCCGTTCAGGCAGATGATGCCCGAACCCCGCTGCCCTTCGACGACGTATGTCTCGAACCGCGCCCCGTTCGCCACGTCCACCACCTGCACCCGCTCGAACGGCACGAAGCCGGCGGCCTCCATCAGCCCCGCGTCAATCGTAATGCTCCCCACGTAGTGGAGATTGGCCTGCGTGACCGTGCCGCGGTGCAGCTTGGACTTGCAGAGCGTCAGCAGCAAGACGGGTGTCCTCGTGACCAGGGAGTGCGCCGGAAGCTAACAACCCCGCCGCTCCACCTGGAAGCGCCGTACCCGAGGGGTCAGCCGGACGACGGGGCGTTCGCGCAGGCCGCGAGTGCCGTCCGCATCTCGACGGCCGATTGCCACCGCTGGCCGGGCTGCTTGGCGAGGGACTTGGTCACGAGCTTCGCCAGAGGGGGGGGCGTATCCCGCCGGCGCTTGTGCACGTCGGGGATCGTGCCACGCTGATGCATCCCGAGCACCAGGCGGTCGTCGGGGTGCTCGTAGGGCGGCGATCCGGTCAGGCACTCGTACACCACGCAACCCAGCGAGTAGAGGTCGCTGCGGTGATCAATGTCCTTGAGGCCTGCCACCTGCTCCGGGCTCATGTAGGCGGACGTGCCGACGGTGAAGCCCGAACGGGTGACGCGAGCGCCACCCATGGCCGAGGCCGCCACCGCCTTCGCGATCCCGAAGTCCAGCAGCACCGCGCCGCCGGGAGAGAGCTTGATGTTCTCCGGCTTGACGTCGCGGTGCACCACTCCGAGCCCGTGCGCGTAATCGAGGGCGTCGAGCACTTCGCAGGTGCCGCGGATGGTGTCCGAGATCGTGGCCCGGCGCTCCCGATCGAGGAACTCCCGCAGCGTCGGGCCAGCGACGTACGACATCACGTAGTACACCAGCCAGTCGCGCTCCCCGAAATCGAGCAGCCGGGCAATGCGCGGGTGGTCTATCTGCGACAGCAGGCTGATTTCCCGGAGAAAGCGCTCGGCCGTGAGCGAGACGGCCAGCTCGGGCCGGAGAACCTTCAACGCCACCGCCGTTCCCGCCCGGTCCCGCGCCAGGAAGATGCGCGACGCGCCGCCTTCAGCGATCTCTCGCTCAACGGTGTATCGATCGCTCAGCAGGCTCTGCACCAGTGACAGCACGTCGCGACGCACGGGCACTCCGCGGACTTCCCGCGGCTAAGGTTGCCCGCGCCGGGGCCGGACGCAAGATGACGCCAGCCGGCTAGCCCCGGCGCCGCCAGCCGGCGAGGGCAGCGAGCCCCGCCGTGAGGGCGCGCAGCCCCGAGCGGCGCCCGTGCGGAACCGGTTCCACCGGCGGAGGCAGCGCATCGCGAAATGCCGCCGCCGTCTGGAACCGGTCGGCCGGATCCTTGGCGAGCGCCTTGGCGATCGCGTCGGCCACGGCGCCGGGCACGTCGCCTCGCACCTCCCGGAGCGGCTTCGGGACCTGCGCGAGATGCGCCACGATCACGGCGCGCAGGGTCGGGCCGGTGAACGGCGGGGCGCCCGCCAGCATCTCGTAGCCCACGATAGCCAGGGCGTACACGTCGGACCGGGCATCGACCTCAGCGTCACCAACGGCCTGCTCCGGCGACATGTAGCCCGGGGTCCCAACCGCCGTCCCCGGATCGGTCAGCCTCCGCCCCCCGCGAGCCTCCAGAAGCGCGCGCGCCACCCCGAAGTCGGTGAGCACCGCGTGGCTGCCCTGCAGCAGGATGTTCCCGGGCTTGACGTCCCGGTGCACGAACCCCGCGGCGTGCGCCACCGCCAGGGCATCGGCGACCTCGCGCAGGATCGTGACGGCGGCCTCGATCGGGAGCCGGCCGTCCCGCTGCAGCCGGTGCCGCAGCGACTCGCCCTCGAGGTACGGCATCACGTAGTACAGCAAGTCCTGCTGCGAGCCCGCGCTCAGCAGCGGAAGGATGTGCGGGTGCTGCAGGTGGGCTGCCAGCGCGATCTCGCGCTTGAAGCGCGCAGCGCTGACCTCGCTGGTCGAGTCGGGCGACAGGACCTTGATGACCACCCGGCGGTCCAGGGCGGGCTCGACGGCGACGAACAGCCGGCTGGCGGCGCCGCCACCGAGTTCCCGCTCGACGTGGTACGCGCCATCGAGCGCCGCATCGAGGCGCGCCGCGAGATCGTCCACTAACCACTTCCAGTAGGGGTGTCCCAGAAAATAGGGCGGCGGCTTGACAAATGCGAACCGCCGGCCAGGCTTCCCGCTCGTGGCCAGCTCGCGCCGCTTCGCCGTCATCCAGCACCTCGCCGCCGAGGGTCCGGGCCTGATCGCCGCGCTCGCCCGCGAATGCGGCGTCACGCTCGACGTCCGGCGGATGGACCGCGGCGACCCCATCCCGGCCGTGCGATCGCTCGACGGCCTCGTGGTCCTCGGCGGCACGATGGGAGTGTACGAGGCGGCGGCCCATCCGCATCTGGCCGCCGAGCAGGACCTGCTCGCCGAGGCTTGCGCGCGCGAGGCCCCGGTGCTCGGCATCTGCCTGGGCGCGCAACTTCTTGCCGCCGCCCTGGGCGCGCGAGTATTCCGGGGGCCGGCGGCCGAGATCGGATTCGGCGCAGTCACGCTGACGCCAGAGGGCGCGCGCGATCCGGTCCTCGGACCGTCAGGCCCTGCGTTCTCCGCCTTTCACTGGCATGGCGACACTTTCGACCTGCCGATGGGCGCCACCCACCTGGCCACCTCGGCGGCGTATCCGCACCAGGCGTTCCGAGTCGGCGCGCGGACCTATGGGCTCCAGTTCCACGTGGAGCTGAGCCGATCCCTGGCGCGCGACTGGGCGGAGGCGCTGCCTCCCAGCGTCACCATTGACGAGAAACGCCGCGCGGCCGTCGAACAGACCGGCCGCGCCATCCTGCACCGCTGGTTCAGCGATTGGGCGTCCTAGGCTAGTGCCCCGCCTCGCCGTGCTGCCCCATGCCACCATGCCGCATCCACATGGGCCGCTTTGCCATCGCATCCACCTGCGTCCGCTGCGCGTCGGTCAACACGGCCCGCCCCTGGGCCGCCGCCGCCATCATCGCCCACATGGCTTCGCCCATGAGCCGGTGCGCCGCCTCAAAGTGGTGCTTCACCGCCGCAGTATCGGGCGCGGCGGCCTGCATCACTTGCTCCATCTCCCCCAGGTGCATCTGGGCCTGCTGCGCCGCGGCGTCGTGAGCCGTCTTCGCCGCATCGCCGAGCGAGGTAAGCTGCGTGACCTGGTCGCTCGTGAGATGCAGCGCGTCCTTCTGCCGCAGCAGGTGCTGGGGCGCGTAAGCCATGGCGCGCATCATCGGCGCCAGCATGGAATCCATGCCCGGCATCATGTCGCCATGCATCATCCCGCCCTGGGCCATGCCTCGGGGCGCAGGATGCTGCTGCGCTGCCAGCGGCGCCGCCGCCCCAGCCAGGACAACCAGCCATGCCATCGCCTTCATCATTCGACTCCGTCGAGGGGGTAAGGATGGAACTGTAGCGTGCTGAACCGCGGGGTTGCAGTGGCCGGCCGATGTCAGCATCAAGGTCAGGGGGCTGCTTTCGGACTCCAGCGCGTCGCGCGCTCGCGTCACCTCCTGCTGCCAGCCCGCTGCAACCTCGCGGCCCCGCACCTAAAGTCAAACACCGGCGCTGGCTCCAAAGTCCGCCATTCCACTCAGCATTCAGTGCCGATAGCCTGGCTGGCCCACACCCAGGCCTGGAATCACCTGTCGCATTCTGTCCAGATGGAGTTTGTGAATTCGGACACAAGAGATTCTGTTTGGCAGTTAATGGCGCTTTCATGATCCATAACTCGCTACCGCACAATGTGTTACATGGCAGATCACTGTGGCATGGGCTGTGCTGGTTCATCCGTACGACTACTTAGGCATCAGCTCGACTGCTACTGGCACTGAACGATTGGGACGCCCGAGGAACCGCATATGAAACATCCGATCCGCGTCATGCATCTCCTGGTGGGCACAGCCTTCGCGTTGTCCGCCACGGCATGCGTGAAGGATAGCACGACGTCGGCTACCGGGGTGAACGCGCTGGATGTGTCGTTCATCGGTTACAGCACCCCCGCTACGAAGCAAACGACGTGCGGCAACTGTCACGTCCTCAAGCAGGCCAGCTGGATCCAGACGGGGCACGCGAACGCGTGGGCCGATCTGCAGGCGAGCGGCCACGCCGACAGCACCTGCAGCAAGTGCCACACGACCAACGGGACGAGCAACATCGGGGCCGACACCGCGGGCTTCTTCAGCGCCTCGGCCTCGGCCAAGAAGTACTACCAAGACGTGCAGTGCGAGGCGTGCCACGGGCCGGGGGCGCTGCACGTGGCGACGCCGGACGCGGTCGCGACGCAGCCGATCCCGTACTTCGTCTCCCGCGACTCGGTCAAGGGCGTCGGTTGCGGCCAGTGCCACAGCGGGGCGCCCCACAACCCGTTCTACGAGGACTGGTCGCGCGGGGCCCACGTCATTCTCGAGGCACCGGCGATCAGCAGTGGCGGTACGTGCCTGCAGTGCCACGAGGGCAAGACCACGATGCAGCGGTTCGGCGGCAGCGACGATTTCGTGGAGGCCACCGACACGAAGGCCTACCCGATCGGCTGCACGACGTGCCACAACCCGCACGGCTCCAACAACACCCACGAGCTGCGCGAATCCATCACGGTCCGCGACACGACGAACCTGTGCATCCAGTGCCACAAGCGGAATTCGGTGCCCGACACCGCGAACACCCGCGGGCCGCACTCGCCGCAGGGGACGACGTTCCTCGGCACTTCGGGATGGCGGCCGGTGGGATTCACGTGGGATTCGACCACCATGACAACGCACTCGAATCCGGCCGTCAACCCCAAGCTGTGCGCGACCTGCCATGTGGCTACGCTCGACGTCAACAATGCCGCCGGCGCGCTCGCGTGGCACTACACCGGGCACAGCTTCTACGCCATCCCCTGCGTGAGTGCCACGGGGATTGACTCCACGAACTCGTGCGACGTCTCGGTGCGCAGCTTCAAGGCCTGCACGGCGAGCGCCTGCCATTCGTCCGCGGCGGTGGCGCAGACCTACCTGGCGTCGTTGACCCAGGAGTTGGCCTACTTCACCGGCGTGCTGTGGACGGACGTCAACGGGAACGGAAAGATTGACGCGGGCGACACTGGCCTGCTCACCAAGGTCCCGTCCACCGAGTTCAAGAGAGACGCGATCATCACGGTGGCGGAAGGCGCGCTGTTCAACGTACAGCTCGTGACCAGCGACAAATCGCACGGGGTGCACAATCCGCCGTACCTGCGGGCGCTGCTGATCGCGACGATCCAGGCCGTCAAGCAGCAGTACAGCCTGTCGGTTTCGGCCGACGTGCAGGCGCGGATCGCGCAGGACGCCCAGGCCCTCGGGGTCAGGATCGCCACGCGCTGAGACCTCGCGCGGGCGGGTAGGGACCGGCGCAGCGGTTTTCGGCGCTCGACGCCCGGTAGAACGCAGCGGGTCGGTCCTCTCTGGACCGGCCCGCTTTGCGTCGCCGCACGAACGGAGAGAGAATAAGTAGGCATGCCTCGATACTACGTGTGGGTCCTGGAGCGATGGGCACGCCTGACCCGTTGGTGGCGGACCGCCCTCGTCGCCGGTTTCACACTCGTCCTCGCGGGGGCATCGCTTGCCGGCTACCACCAGTGGCACTACATGCAGCACGACAACCGGTTCTGCACGTCGTGCCATCTGATGGTGGATCCGTTCCAGCGCTTCAGCCGGAGCGCCCACGCCAAGCTGGAGTGCCACAATTGCCACGAAGGGCGGGTTCCGGAGCAGCTGCACCAGATCTGGCTGACCGCCGTCGAGCACCCCAGCAAGATCGGCCGCCATGCGCGCGTGCCGAACGAGGTTTGCGCCAAGTGTCACGTCACCGGCGACTCGACGCGGTGGAAGATCATCGCCGCCACCGCGGGTCACCGGATGCACCTCGAGTCGAAGGACCCGCGGCTCAAGGGGATGCGGTGCGTGGAGTGTCACGGGGTATCCCTGCACGAGTTCGCGCCGGTGGACCGGACCTGCGGGCAGGCGGGGTGCCACGAACACAACACGATTCAGCTCGGCCGGATGGGGCAGCTCAGCGAGCTGCACTGCACCACCTGCCACAACTTCCTGGCCGAGGCGCGGACGTTTTCCGTGGACTCTCTCGGCAGGCCGCTCACGCCCGCGGCCGCGCAGTGCCTGGCCTGCCACGCGATGCAGGAGAAGATGAAGGCGATGGACATCGGCCGGGACCCGCACAACGGAGTCTGCGGCGATTGTCACCATCCGCATACGCAGACCAAGCCGCAGGACGTGAATTGCACCAACGCCGGCTGCCATGCAGGCTGGCAGCGGGTGAGCTTCCACAACGGGGTGCCGCACCCCGACCGCTGCACCACCTGCCACCAGCCGCACAACTGGCGGGTGGAGGGGCGGAACTGCGTCCGCTGCCACGCCAACGTCGCCCGGGAAGCCCCGAACCGCGCGCGCCGAATCTCGCTGGCCCCGCACACCCGTCTGACGGCTCCAACGGCGGTCGCGGACTTCGCGTCGGCCGCAGCCGGATGGCTGCAGGATGTCCCCGATCAGAACCCTCAGATCCGCAGGGCGCCGCCCGGCGGGGCCGCGCCGCGCTTCTCCCACGGCGACCACCGCGGGCAGATGTGTGCGAGTTGCCACTCGAGCCGGGTGCGGCACGGTGAGCTGCTGGTCAACTCGGTGGCGGACTGCCAGCGCTGCCACCACAGCGGCCCCGAGCGGACGCAATGCTCGACCTGCCACGACGTCGCGGCCCTGGACCGAGCCACGCTCCAGACCGAGCAGTCGTTCCTGGTGGTGGCGAAGCACGCCACTGAGGCCCGGCGGCTGCCGTTCGAGCACGCGCGACACCAGGGCTTCCCGTGCGCCCAGTGCCACAACAATCCGCTGTCCCGTGCGCCCGATGGCGCGGCGTGCGCGACGTGCCACGCGAGCCACCACCGGCCCGCCGCCAACTGCGCCGCCTGCCACGCCGGCGCCAACGGACTCACGACCCACAAGGTGGCCGATCACCCGAACTGCGCGAGCGCATCCTGCCACGGCAGCCGCGCGGCCAACCTGCCCGCCACGCGCGAAATGTGCCTGATGTGCCACACGGCGCAGGCGCGGCACGTCCCGGGCAAGGTGTGCGAGCAGTGCCACAAAGTCCTGACAGGGAGCTGACCATGCGTCACCACCTCCTCGCGACCTGCGCCGCACTGCTCGGACTCGCCGCACCCTCGCCGGTACTGCTGGCCCAGTCGGTGCGGCTGCATGGGACGACGACGACCCAATACGTCCAGCTGCGACCCATCCAGTACGATTCGGCGGCAGACTCCGGCGCCGGCGCCTACGTGTCCCTGCCCGTGAGCTACGCCGCCCCGTTCACGCAGGACCTCGAGCTGTCGGCGTGGGGGCTCGGGATGACGGGCCTGCGCGCCTACGCGCTGGTGCGCGGGCGCGCGGCGCTGGGTTCCGAGCTGATCTGGCCGCAGTCCGACACCCATTTCGAAGCGCTCTACGCGTACCTGGAGCTGGAGCGACCGCAGTACCTGCTGCGCCTCGGGCGGCAGCAGCGCGCGTCGGGCCTCGGGTTCTACGGGTTCGATGGTCTGACGGCCTCGTGGCGGCCGCTGGCCGCGGTGCGCATCGAGGGCTACGGGGGACGCGGGCTGGCACGCGCCTCGCTTGAGTCATACAACAGCTCGGCCATCACGTCGCTCGATCCGCTGCGACCCGACCAGGGCACGATCCTGCTCGGGGCGTCGCTGTGGGCCGCCCCCACCGCACGCTCGACTTTCTCCGCGATCTATCAACGCGAGCTGCTGAGCGATCGCAGCGGCCTGGTCTCGGAGGGCGCCGCCTTCGACGGCCGTGTGGGGCTCGGGCCCCGCCTGATCCTCTCCGGCTCGGCCAACGCCGACATCGCGCGGCGCCAGTGGGGGAAGGCGAGCATCAGCGCGATGGTCCTGCTGCCGCGCGGCAGCTCCCTCGAAATCGAGGCCTTCCAGTACCGGCCGACGCTCGATCTCACGACCATCTGGGGGGCGTTCATGCCGGAGTCCCACGACGGCT
>Ga0182021_10000942_pt1 | contig 32971 bp, 25 predicted proteins | sample 612E3MmetaG_FD_120493 | JGI IMG/M metagenome (GOLD analysis project Ga0182021, IMG submission 120493) | Permafrost microbial communities from Stordalen Mire, Sweden - 612E3M metaG (Illumina Assembly) | ecosystem: Environmental > Terrestrial > Soil > Wetlands > Permafrost | place: Sweden... | reverse complement strand
TGTGGAACAGGTGGTCGCCCTCCAGCGCCGTGATGTACACGTCTTCGCGGCCGTCATTGTCGTAGTCGCCGATGGCCACGCCCATGCCGTACATCTCCACGTCCAGGCCGCTGCCCGCCGTGATGTCGGTAAAGGTGCCGTTGTGATTGTTGCGATAGAGCGCGGGCAGCGACCGGCGTCCCCGCGGCGTCCAGTCCTTGCTGTTGATGAGCAGGATGTCCGGCCAACCGTCGCCATCGGCATCGAAAAACGCGCACCCCGACCCCATAGTCTCCGGCAGATATTTCCTGCCCGCGCGGCCGCTGTTGTGGACGAAGTGTATGCCCGCCTGCGCCGTCACGTCGGTGAACACCGGGCCGGTGTATGAAACCTCAGCCGGTATCACCAGCCCGGCCGCAGCTAGGGAAACAAGCACAACGGTGACTCGCCCGACTCTGCTCCCGGCCTTCTGCCCTGTCTTCTCCGCGCTTATCTCTGCGTCACTGCGTCTCCGCGGGGGGACCATCTTCCTGTTTGGGACAGACCCCCTCATGGCAAGCCCCCCTTGACCGCGCTTTCGTGTTCATGCACCGCTTGCCGCTCGTTGTTGTCTTCCGGCTTCTGAAGGCGCCGCCGCCCGGTGATCGCCTGCGACGCTTCGTCCGCCTTGAACCGCCGGAACAGCGCCTCCTCGCGCCCGGCCGCCGCCACGTCGCCCAGGCCGCGATAGCACAGCATCAGTGTGTAATGCATCTGCACATCCTCGGGGTCCACCTCGCAGACCTGCTTCAACACCGCCACCGCACCCGCGTAATTCCGTTTCAAAAACAACAGCCGGCCGATCTGGTTCAGCACCACGCGGTCGCGCGGGTACTTGGCGCGCGTCTTCTCCAGCGATGCGAGGGCGCCATCGTAATCGCCATCCGCCTTCTGAATCGCGGCGTTGAAGAACCATGTCCGGCCCAGCTCCGGATCGATCTTCAGCGCCTTGGCGATATACGGTTTGGCGGCATCGGTCTCGCCTTCCTGAATCAGCGCCCGCGCCACGTTGACCCATCCATCGGCGTACTCCGGCTCGGCTTCGGTAGTCTTGCGGAAGGCGTACTCCGCGCCCTTCAGATCGCCCTGCAAGAGCAGTCCGATGCCCCAATCGTTCCAGCGCTCGCGATCCTGCCGGCGCACCACCGGCGTCCAGCTACTCGCGCCGAGCGGGATGGTGGCGTTGGCCTGGGCCAGCGTGACAATCGGCAGATCGGGAATGCGGCCGCGGATCTTGCCCGAGACATTGGCCGGAATCGACGCTGCGTCGAAGGCGTATTCCAGCCCATTGCGATCGCGCGTCAACAGCGCCGGATCCTGTCCCGGCTTGGGCTCCCCGGCATAGGAGAACTGCGTGTAATACCACGAGAATTTGCGGTAATTCAGCCTGGCGGTGAATTGGAGGGGCCCGGTGGCATCGCGCGGCACCACCACGCGGAAGTGCGCCACATCCGCCGCGCCGGGCGGGATCAGCCGCACGTACAATACGCTGCGCGCCTGCCATGCATTGCGCTTGTCGATCGGGTTGCCGTCGCCGTCAAGCTGGTAGGAGCGGTAGAAGTGCGCTCCCGGCTCCACCGGTCCCTTGCCATCCCCGGTGACGTTGCCGCTCCAGAACACGATTCGTCCGGTGGCGTCCTTCGCCTCCAGTTCCAGCCAGACGTCGAACGCGTCCACCGTCCCGCCGGGGAAGAAGTGGCCGATCTTGCGCGTGCGCACCACCACATCGACGCGCGCCGTGCTCCCCGCAGCCAGTGCCGTGGCCGCCACCCCCACCGGCGCCGACACCTTGCCCACCTCGCGAATCACCGCCGCCGCGTTCTGCTCCGCCTCTTCCCCCACGGCGAACGTGGACATCGCCTGCACCGTCTCGCTGCGCCGTTGCATGGCCGTCTGCCCCGCCCCGCCATCTTCCGGCGACACGGCGAAGATATCCACCGTAAGGAAGCCGGATTTCAAAAACTGCCCCGTAGCGCGCAGTTGCGCCTCGTCCTGGTTGGCCGTGGGCACCGCCATGTTGGCCGCGGGGAAACGATGCGAATGGACTCTGCCATCGCGGTTGCCGGGATCCTCCGACTCGACCAGCGGCATGTGGCAATCCGAGCAGGCCGACGTCTTGGCCGGATAGTAGAAGGAGCGCGCCCCCTGTCCCGAAACCCCGCTCGCCTGCCAGTTGTCGTAATCGTTGAACCCGCGCACCCAGCGGTAACCGTTCACCGGAACGTCCAGGTGCACCTTGTGGCAGGCCGTGCAGAACTCCGCCCCTTGCTCCCGCATAAAAGGCTTCATGAAGGTGGCCTTGTGCGGCTTGGGGTTGAGATACGTCAGGAAATAGTCGATGGCGCGGATGACAGTGTTCTTGCTCGAGGCCAGTTCGTGAAGCGGCGGATATTCCACCGTGAAATCGCCGTTCCCCATGCTGCTGCCCACGTGCACGATGGCGTGGCACGACATGCAGCCCAGGCCGGCCTGCGCTTCCGGCGTATCGATCTGTTCGGCGATCGGCCGGTCGAAGCGCCCGTTAAAGAAGACCGCGTGATCGTGACATCCCGCGCACCACTTGCTGGGGCGCGTTCCCACCACGCCCTGCATATACTCGATGGACTTCCGGTAGAACTGGTTGTTGAACGAGGCGAAGTGGTGCATGGAGCTCTTCCACTGCTGGTAGATGTCCTTATGGCAATTGCCGCAGGCCTCCGAATCCATGAAAAAGTTCGACGGGATGATGCCTCCGGTATTGGTTTGCGCCGAGGATGGCGCAAAGGGCGAATGCGCGCCCGCGCCCTCCTGGTCCATGGAGACGGGCGCCACGAGAGGGTTCTGTATGCGATCGTTCGGATTGGGCCGCGCTCTCCGGTAGAGCGCGCTGCCCCCCGGCAGCAGCACGAGCATGGCGGCGGCGAGGAAGAAGGCCATCCGGCCGGTCGAGCGGAAGAATCGCATGCCGATGATCGCGATAGCCACCAGCGCCAGCACCATGTGCAGCCATAGCGCCCAGCGGTGATCCATGGTATTGCCGCGCACAGCAAGAAATAGCGCGGGCAGGCCCGCCAGCAGAAACGCGCCGCACGCTACCGGATATCGCCGCACCCACATCAGGGCCACCACCATCAGCCCCAGCCCGAGCCCCAAGTGCAGCACCACGTTGCCCATGTAGAAAATGCTGGGCTGGGCGAACGCCGCCAGATACGCGCCGTTGATGGTCAGGATTCCCAGTGGGACAGACCATCGCCTTTCGTGGTCTGTCATACCTCGCCAAACTGCCTTGGCCCTCACTCGTGCGCACCCCTCTCACTTGACTGAGCGACAGACGACAAAAGGCAATCGTCTGTCCCACCTTGTCAACATTCTACTCCCGGTAGGACAGACCATCGCCTTTCGTGGTCTGTCGTCACTGGAATAGTTGACAGACGACAAAAGGCGATCGTCTGTCCCACCTTGTCAACATTCTACTCTGAGAGGCGGCGTATCAGGCGCAGCGCCGGGCGCGTGTTGAACTCGCGCTGGTATTGCTGGTGCTCCGCATCGCCGGGAAAGTGCTCGCCTGCCGGGTACGGATAGCGGCTCATGGAGTGGAAGGGCAGCGGCAATACGGATTGCGAGAATGCCGTATTGGCGTCCGCATCCTTGGCCCAGCCATCCACCAACAACAGGAAGTCGCGCTTCCATCCCACCGGCAGCTCCGGCAGCCCGGCGGCGCGGAAACGCAATTGCACCTCGTCGCCGGAACCCATAATCACGAGGCGGTCGTCCACCGACGCCAGCAGCTTCTCCACTGCGCCGTAGCGCGTGTAGTTCCCGGGGGTGGGATTCCACATCGACGTGGCGCTCACGCGGGCGTAATCGAACCCCTCCGGCTGCAAGCGTTGGGGATGGATGGTGGCTTTGGAGAATCCGCGGAAGCGCAGGTCGGCGGCAATCATCTCCACCGGAGTCAGCCGCGTTTCCGGCGGCGCGCTGTCCTCGATCAGGAATATTTCGTCCCAGTAGAGGCAGAGGTTGGTCACAATCCGCACCTCGCGCGAGGCGGAGAGAAACTTGCCGGTCAAATCCACCGCCATGGTCTTCGGCTTGCCCGCCGGGATGCCCATGTCCTCCACCACGGTCCGCCAGTTGCCGGCGGCGTCCTTTACTTGCAGGTAAGGAAACGTCAGGTCGTGGTGCGCCCCGGTGGCGGCCAGGAAGGTGCTGCCGTCGGCCCAATCCACCCAGCCGCTCAGAATCAGCGCCGCCTTATTGCCAGGCGCGGCATGGCCGAAATCCAGGTCGAGCGTGTGCATCTCCGCAATCCCGGCCGGGTCGCGGCGGAACGAATCCGGGTACACGCGGTCGCGTTGCACGAGCGCCGCGCGCACGCCGGCGCCGCGTTGATCGCGCGCCGTCACGGGGTACACGCGCCCGCCGTCCGCAAGCCGCACGCCGAACAATCGGAACTCCGGGAACGGCGGCGACTTGAATTTCTCGTTGGTCACGATCCCCACGCCCGCCGGGTGATCCAGCGCCAGCAAACGAATCTGATCCAGGTAGGACACCTCGCGCAGTTCCTCCGTCACGCGGATGTCGTACTCCCCGCCGCGCGCCTGCAAGGCCTCGCCCGGAATCGACACGTACTCGTCGTGATCCACCGGGAAGTATTGCCCATCGCCCGAGCTCGCGCCCAAGGGCGCCACGCCCAGCACGTCGGTGATGAACTGGAACCGCTCGCCGTTCCAGGTGAAGATGTTGGGACAGGAGCCGGAGAGGCGCGGTGCTTCCTTGACCACCGCCACGCGGTTCACCGGCAGCGCGGTTTCGTTCTGGATCAGCCCGTTGGGCCAGGTGATGCGCACCGTGTCCACCAGCGTGCGCGTGCCCAGCCGCACCACCACCGGCACCCCGTCGTACGTCACTTTCCGGTAGTCCGCTCCCGCCTTCACCTCGATCACCGCGCCCACCGCCAGCTTGGCGTTCTTCACGCCGGTGAGGGCGAGCTCGATCCAGTTGCCGTAGTTCGGCGTGACGTCGCGCCCCACGAACAGCGTGCCGTCGCCAGCCATCGACACGCGGTCTCCCCTGCCCTTGCCCTCGAAATCCACCAGCTTCACGAAGGGGAATTCGGTGAGTTTGGGCGCCGGCTCGGGGTGAAACTTGCCTTCGCGGTTGGCCGGCAGGTTGATCAGCAGCAGCCCCTTCCCATCGGGCAGGCGCGCCCCCAGGTCGGTGCGGCCATCGTGATTCACGTCGCCAGACGCCAGGCCGAACGCGCCCGCCGGCAGCTCCGCCAGATCCTGGGCTGTGTAAGCCCCGCCCAGGTTGTCGCGGTACAGCACGCCCGCCCGGCCGGCGTAGGACACCACCAGGTCGAACCCCTGCGTATCGGGCTCCAGGTCGAGGCGCACCGCATCCAAAGCGTGTCCGGCGACGAAGGGGAAGCGCTTGGTCTCGTCGCTGAAACCGGCATCGCCGTTATTGCGCAACAGGCGGAACTCGTCGCCCACCAGCACGAGGTCGGCATCGTAATCGTGGTCGTAATCCACCCAGACGGCCTTGCGGAAGGCGCCGCGCGCCAATTCAGACTGCAGGTGGAAACGCCCGCCCGTGTTGCGGTAGAGCAGGGCGGCGTGCGCGGTGATGACGCACAAGTCGGGCAAGCCATCGTTATCGTAATCGCCCGCGGCGATAGAGACCACATCGCGCAGGGCATCCAGTCCGGAATCCGCCGCCAGAGTCGCGCCATTGCGAAACAGCGCGGCACGCCCGTTGCCCCAGGCGATCAGGCTGGGACGAACCCCATCCGCCATCAGCGCCACCGTGCCCGCCGCATCGCCACCGAAACCCGCGGCCAGCTTCTCCTCGCGATAGACCGCGGCGGCCGGCGGCGCGGCCGCGGGCTCCGGCGGCGTATCGTAGATTTCGCAATACACGTTCCATTCCATGTCTTCCGGCACCGCCATGCCTTCCTGCTGCTTCTTCAACTCCTGGAACGTGCGCAACTCGGCCGCGGCATCCTCGGGCCGGCTGGTCTGGCGGTACAGGCCGTACAGTTGAAAATGCGGCCCGGCCAGGCGCGGGTTCAAGTCGCGTGCCCGCTCAAACTCGCGGACCGCCGCCGCCAGATCGCCGCCGAGCTTATACAGCGCGCCAAGCTGGTAGTGCGTCACCGCGTCGTTGGGCGCCAGGCGCGCCATCTGCTGGAACTGGGGCAGCGCGCGCTCGAACTCCGCCTGCCGCTTGAGCGCGATGCCCAGATTGAACCACGTGTGAGGCAGCTTGGCATCCAGCTTCTGCGCCTTCTCCAACTCCGCCACGCCCGCCGGCACTTCGCCCGCGCGCAATAGCGCCAGGCCGTAGTTCAGGACCTCGCGCGCCGAACCCGGCGCCAGGTCGCGCGCTTTCTTAAACTCCTCCACCGCCTGCTTCTGCGTGGTGGGGTTCTCGTAGAAGGCCTTCCCAAGGTTGCGAAAGCGCCAAAGCCGCTCCTCGTCGGCCCGGCTCAAGGGAGCCGACAGCATCCAGCCGATTCCACAGAGGGCGGCGACCGCAATTACGGCTACGGTTCGAGCACGACGGGTTGGGTCCATGACGATGTACCCATGATACGCCCGCAGGTATAAGGAAATCAGCGCATGGCAAGCTAAAGCTTACCCCACCATGGTGGGGCGTGTCTTAGCCTGCCAACGCCCGCTTGCGGGCGCATTTTTCACGGCTCCACCAGCCGGCCGGGCGTCACTTTGACAGGCGCAGAAGGGCGGTAGCCACCTTGTTGAATGCCGCGGCGAGGGCGTCCGGGTCGTTGGCGGGCACGTACAGGCCTTGTGGCAGGGTGGAGTCGTACCCAACCGCGGACTTGTCGTTGGCGACTCGCCTCAGCAGCCCGTCATCGAGGCCGTTGTTGCCCGTGTATCCAATGACGTAGATGTTGATTTTCATCTTGTTGATATCGTCATTCGTCCGGTTAGCGTAGTTGGCATCCGTGAGGATGCTCTTGGCCGCGCTATCCACGGCATTCCAGATGGCCAGACCCCAGTGATAGTCATTGGTGGTCTTCGTCTGGTTCAGCTCAATTCCGGATTTATAAATCGAGGTGGCGTGGTTTGGGTTAGAGGTAAGGTTGGAATTCTGGTAGGCGGTGGTGTTCATCGCATTGCCGTAATAATCTTTGTTAGGGATCTTGCCCAGATCGGTATAGGTAGTACCGAGGTTGGTGCTGAACATCATGCCGTTGGCTACAGTTGGTGGATCATTGGACGGAGACGATTTGTGAGTATGGGTGTAGCAGCCCGCATAGTTCGCCTGCGTATCCGGAGCCGCCTCGGCGCCCGCCGGGGTGGCCATCCACCAAGCGGCGGTATGCGCGGAGTTGGAATCCCTGCTGGGGATCATATTCAGGCCGAAAAGTTGGCTCGACGTCGTCGCAGTCTCATCGTAAGGAGGTGAGTTTCCCGATCCCGCCATCCAACCGTACATCGGGTGTAATATCGCGGCCGCTACCGCGGCCGCCTTGGCCGCTGCCGCTGTGGGGACTGTACTTGTCGTGTAGGGGTTATAAGTACAAGGACTCGGAGTGGATCCGGCATCGAGGGCATTTTCCGCGAGATTGTTCGCGGGATTGTTCGCGTAGAGCGAAACCGCCGTGGGAACGCCATCCGTCAGGAGCACGATGGCGTTGGTCCGGTCGTCTGGGCCCCCGGCATAGTCGCGCATGTGGGCTTTCTGGAGTTCGACGTAAGCCATGCTGAGCGCTTCCGAAGTATTGGTGCGGCTGTCTGCTTTCAGTGCATCTAGCTGGTGCAGGACATCGGTGGCACTGCCGTCGGCGAAGGAAGAGTCCGGTCCGAGGAGCGACGCGCTTTTGGGGAGAACATGTGCCGCGTCGGCGGGCGTCCAGGTTCCGGGTGCATAACTGGGATATCCCACGATCGCGCCGCCACTGAAAACCACCAGGCCTACCTCGTCGCTGCCCTTGATGAAACTTCCCACGAAGCTCTTTGCGTTGGCAATGGCACTCACAATCACGTTGTTGCCGTTGGGCGGAGGCCCCATGGAGCCCGAACGGTCGATCACCAGCACGATCCGGGAGTCGGAACGAGTCGCATGGCCGTTGGCGACAATGAGCACGTTGGGGTAGCGTAGAACCCGCAGGAAAAAGGTGGGTACCATCGCCCTCGCTTTGACCTTTATCTCCTTGGTGATCCCTGGCGTGTAGACTATGTCGACATGTTTCACGGAATTCAGACCGTACGCGCCCCAGGTGCCGGCCTTGCTGCCCACCGACTCGGCGGAGCGGAAGTTGGCCTTTAGAAATTCCAGGGCCAGCGCCTCGGGGTCCACCACCGCGCCGAGCACTCGTCCGGTGCCGAGCGCGGCGCCATCCACCGCAACCTGGAGTCTGAGCAGTTCCAGGCGGGCTATGCTCGCGTCGATGGCCAGACCTACCAGCGGCATCAGCAAAAAGGGCGTTAGCAGGCACATCATGACCATGATGGACCAGCTCTGGCGAGAGCGGCGCGCGGAGGAAGAGCGCATAGTGTTTCCTTTTGGGACGAGGCTAAAAAACGTTGTAGGCATACATTACTCCGCCATTGGCAAAGGGCGGCATGGTGAATCCCTTCGACGCGGCTTCGGTAACATACAGAACCGTGCCGGAAGGCAGTTGGTCCGCTGCTTTGTCGACGCCGGCGTTGACAAACGGGTTGCCGATGTTGCTAAAGAGGGCCTGAGCGTACGTATTGCCTTTCTGATCGGCGAGTGTCACATTCCCGGAGCTATCCACGGGCACGGTCGTGCCGGCGGGCACCAGGTTGCTGGCGCGATAGCCCGGGCGGCCGATCACGATGCGTTGCGCGAACACCCAATGCTGGTAGTTCGTGCAGTTGGCGGCCGGGCAGATGATATTGTCGATGTACTTCACCGTGCTCAGCATCAGGACGGCGTCGCCGGTGCCGTCGGTGTGCAACCCGACGTCTCTGCCCAAGGTAGCCAGAATCCTCTGGTTGCCGACCTGCCCAAAGTCCAGCCCTCGGGCGTACATGCGTCCCGCATCGCGCGCCAGTTGAGTGGTCTGCATCGACTGAATCAACTGGAAACCGATCCCGACTGTGCCGAGAAGCATCGGGACCAACACCAACATGGCGAAGGCGAACTCTATCATGGCGACGCCCCGGGACCTGTTATTCTTCATTTCTTGCCTCCATATTCGATTTATGGCGCCGTCCCTTTGACTGGCGGATCGCGTGACGGCTCGATCAGATCGGACGCCACCGCGGCGATGGGCGTCGAGCTGGCATCGACCCCCGACCTCAATCCGAAGATGCGCCCGACCAGAGGTCTGAGGGAGAACCCCTGGACGGAAACCTGCATGATGTCCCCCGGGGATACAGGAAGAGTAGGATTAACGGCGGAAACGTCCACCGGATCCGCACTCGATCCCACGTCCGGAGGTCTAAAGTAGTGTACCTTGATATTGGCCAGTCCATCGGTTCCCTTCAGCATCCCGAACGAGTCGGCCTGCACCTGATTCTTCACCATGGTGGTCAGGTCCAACGCCGTCCCCCCCGACCCCGCCGTCTTGGCCGTCGTGCCGGTGGTCGTGATGCCCACGCGGAGCCCGGAGCGAACTGCGTACGCCAGGGTGCTCTTGGCGAACATCCCCCAGCTGGCGTCCATCAGAACGAAGATCATCATCAGCAAGGGAAGCAGGGCCAGCGTGAACTCGATCATCTCGGCGCCCTTGCGGCTTTTCGACTTGGATATTCTAGCCATGGTGTGTGTCAAACCGCGGTGCCCATCGCCCGCCCACAATTCCGGCTGGGCGTCACTCCAGCCGCTTCCGGGAAACTGCGATTTGGCATCATGTCCTGAGGACGATTGGGCGGCCCGTATTATTTACGTAACCGCCAATGTTTTCCGTGGGTTATCTCTTGATGTATGCCACCGTTAACTAAAGTTCCCTGTCCAATACTACTCAATAGCCATCTATTTGAGGCGCGAACCGCCGCAGTAAGATCGGGAGCGATGGATCGAAGCGCCGGCAGCCCGCTCACAGCGGCAATCGAGCAGGAGATCGTCGACCTCTACGAGAGGGAGGCCGGCGGCATACTTCGATACGCGGGCGCGCTGGCGCGCAGCCAGGAGACGGCCCGCGACGCGCTGCAAGAGGCGTTTTTCCGTTTCTTCCTCTGCCGTGCCGCCGGCCAACAGATCCGATCCCCGAAGGGTTGGCTGTTCCGCGTGGCACACAACTACGTGCTGGATCAGAAGAAGGCGGGTTCGCGGAATGAAGTCGGCCTGGAGTCGCTGCGCAACGTGCCCTCCCCGGCGGCGAGCCGTCCCGAGGCCGCTGGGCCCGTCGCCGATCTGCTGCAAGGACTGCTGGAAATCGGCCTTTCGCCCAGGGAGATCGAGTGCATCCGCCTGCGCATGGAAGACTTGCGCTATGAGGAAATTGCCGGCGTGCTGGGGCTGCGGACGGGCACGGTGGGCGCCTTGCTCGCCAGGGCGCACGGAAAGATTCGCCAGGCCGTGCGGTTGGGAATCCACAAGAACCGCGACTTCGCCCAGGCGGCCGCGGGAGGGAAGCGCTATGCATACTAGAAGCGCCGCCTTAATGGCCTATTGCGATGCGGAAACCAGCGCCACACGGAGCCGCCGGATCGCCAGGCATCTGGCGAAATGCGAAAGCTGCCGCGACCAACTGCGGCGCATTGAGACAGAGAAGAAAGAGCTATCGGCAGGCGCCGTGGCGCCGGCCATCGGCGGCCGGCGGGATTTGGCCGGAGTGCTGTCGGCGATGGCCGCCTGGCAGGGCGGCCGAAGCTGGGCGGCATCCGAATTGAACAGCCGGCTGCGGCGGCAGATTGAGACCTACTTCGGCTCCCCGGCCGTCCGGGTGGTGGAACGCCCCGGAATCCGGGCCGAGGAATTGCTCGGTGAGACGAGCGAGATGCTCGATGTCTTTCTGGGACCGGACGCGGCGGAGGCGGTGAGAGACGATTGTCTCAGCGGGCTGAGCTTCGCGGGACCGGCCGGGGAGACATGCCGATGACGCGAGAGACCAGCTTGGACGGGTTCGAATCGGCGCCCCGGTGGATCGTCGTGTTCCTGGGCGCATACGTGGCGGTCAATCTGTTTGTGCTTTACGTCTGGAGCACCGCCGGCCAGGTGTTTTCCATTCAAGCAACCTCCGGCAGCACCTCCGCCCTGTCGGTGACCGGCATGACAGCGGTGGAATTGTGGCTATGCCTGGTGGTATTGCGAAGCTTTCCGGCCGGCGCGCCTCTTCGATCCACTTGGATGCTGCTTACTATCGCGGCGGCGGCGCGAGCCGCGTCCGGGGTGATTACGGAGTTCCTGGGAACCAATGGGCTATTGAACCCGCTGGTGTGGCCGGAGCAGCCGAAATCCGGCTTGATCGAGCAGATCCGGTACCTGGCTCTGATCGCCGGCGGCCCGGTCCGGTTGGCCCTCCTGGCGGCGGCCATGCTGGCGGTGCTGCGCATTCTGGGGAAATTCGGCTTCCGGGTCCGGCCCGCCATCGGCGATTGGGCGGTATCCGGCATCGTTTGCATGTTCACGCTCGCCCGGTTCGGCGAAGCCTGCGCGGCATCGCTCGCCGGCAGGCCGATCGGCCAGGAGGATTGGATCTCGCTGGCCGGGCTCCCCATCCTGTGCGTGCTGTCCCTGGAAGCCATGCTGCTTTGCCGGTCGGTAGCCCGCATGGGGCACGGGCTGGTCTGTAGAGGCTGGGTAGCGCTAGGGTACGGCATCCTGTTTACGGTAGCCGGCGAAGTGGCGTTGTGGGTGCTCCCGCGCTATTCCCAAACGTTGCCACTGACCATGTTCTGCGCTTTCCTGCCGCCTACCATAGCGTCGGTATTCGCGCTGGTCCCCGCCTACCAACTGGTGGCGCAACGCCGGGCGATGAGACCGGCCGGCAGTCCGCCGGAGGACTTGCCGGAGGCGGTTCCCGAGCTGGCGCAGTAGGCAGGTGGGGCAGGCGCTTCCGCCTGCCAGCCAGTTCTTTCACTGAAAGTGCCTGTGGGCGCGCGCATGTTACGATAGAGGCTTGTCAGGTCTCGGGCTTCGTGCAACGGACGGCTGCAAACCCCGCCAGGTCCGGAAGGAAGCAACGGTAGTGGTGCGGTTCGTGTGCCGCGGATTACCCGGGGCCTGGCATAATTGTCCGCGCGGCATCCGGAACCCCACCCCATGTACCAGGTAATCGCCAGAAAATACCGCCCGCAATGCTTTGCCGATGTGGTCAATCAGGGGCACGTCAAGAACACGCTGGAAAACGCCATCGCGCAGCACCGGATCGCGCACGGTTACATTTTTTCCGGCCAGCGGGGCACCGGGAAAACCACCATCGCGCGCATTCTGGCGCGCTGCCTGAACTGCATCCAGGGACCCACCGCGACGCCCTGCGGCGAGTGCGCCAGTTGCAGGGAAATCACCGCCGGCGGCACCGTGGACGTGATCGAAATCGACGCCGCCAGCAATCGCGGCATCAATGAAATGCGCGAACTGCGCGAGAATGTCCGCTACCAGCCGGCGCGCGACCGCTACAAGATCTTCATCATCGACGAAGCCCACCAGATCACCAACGAGGCCTTCAACGCGCTGCTCAAGACCATCGAAGAGCCGCCGCCGTGGGCCGTCTTCGTGCTCTGCACCACGGAAGCGCACAAGATACCGGCGACCATCGCGTCGCGCTGCCAGCACTTCAGTTTCCGCAGCGTGGATTTCGAGGATCTCATCCAGCGCATGGCCTGGATTTGCCAGCAGGAAGGCATCGAAGCCGATGCCGAAGCGCTGGCCATCCTGGCCGCCGCGGGCGAGGGCAGCGTGCGCGATTCGCTCTCGGCGCTGGACCAGGCGATCGCCTGCTGCGGGAACAAACTCGACGCCGCCGAGGTGCGCGCGCTGCTCGGCGCGTTCAGCCTGGAATCGCTGGAGAAGGTCACGCAGGCGCTGGCCTCTGGCGATTCGCGAGCCATGCTGGAAGTGGTGGACGAACTGGAATGCAACGGGCACAACCTGCAGCATTTCAGCCGCGAGTTGTCGCGCTACTTCCGCAATCTGCTGGTCACCCGGGTGGCGGGCGCCGATACGCGCCTGGTGGCGGCCAGCGCGGCCCAGCGCGAGAAACTGGCCGCCATCGCCGGCGGATTCAGCGAAGAGGACCTGACGCGCTACCTGCAACTCTCGCTGGATCTGTTCAAGGATCTGCAATATTCGCTGCAACCGCGGTTTCACCTGGAAATCGGTCTGGTTCGCCTGGTGCAGGCCGGCCGCCTGCTGCCCATCGAACAGGCGCTGGCGAGTCTGGGCGGGCCCGCGCGGACCGCGCCGGCGGCGGCTCCGGCGCCCCCTCGGATAGCGTCTCCCCGTCCCGCCGCACCCTCGCAGACCGCGCCGAGGGAAATGGCGCCGGCACGCCCTTCCCCGTTCGAACTGGACCGCGCCAAGAAGGCCGGCGCGCGGCCGGAAGAACCGCAGTCCTCAGGCGCCAACGCGCTCGCGCCCGCGGCCGAAGCGCCCCCGATGACGGTGGGCGACCCGCGCGAGCGCCTGCACGCATACCTGCACGAAAAGGGCAACGCCCACCTGGCCGACGCGGTGGAGAATGCGTCGCTCACCATCGCGGGCGGGGACCTCAATGTGGTGGCGCCGAAATCCTACGCGCGGTATTTCAAGGATCCCGGCTTCGACGAAGCCGTCCGCCAGGTCTTCGGCCGGCCGCTGCGGTTGAAGCTGTCCGCGCCGGAAGCCGCCGGACCGTCGCCGATCGGCATCGCCGCGCTACCTAAGACCGAAGCCGGGGACGATGTTACCGGCCGGGCTCTTTCCCACCCGGAAGTGCGGCGTTTCCGCGAAGTATTCGGCGGCGAAGTTCGCAAAGTTCGCAACCTCAAGGAGTAGACACATGAGACGACCCGGCAATATGCAGCAGATGCAGCAGGCGATGCAGCAGGCGAAGCAACTGCAAGACAAGGTGGCGCGGGATATCGCGCAGATCAGGGTCACGGCCACCGCCGGCGGCGGCATGGTGACGGTGGCCATGGACGGCCAGAAGAACCTGCTGAGCGTGAAAATCGATCCGGAAGTGGCCGGCGACGTGGAGATGTTGCAGGACATGGTGCTGGCGGCCTGCGGCGAAGCCGTCAAGCAGGTGGAGGCGCAAATCCAGCAGAAGATGGGCGGCGTGCTGGGCGGGATGGGACTGCCCCCAGGGCTGTTCTAGACGAAGCCATGCCGGACTTCGCCGAACCGCTCGCACGGCTGATCGCCGAATTCAAGCGCCTGCCCGGCATCGGGCAGAAGTCGGCGCAGCGCATCGCGTTCCACGTGCTGCGCGCCACTCGCGACGATGCCGAGCACCTGGCGCAGGCCATCCTGGACGTCAAGGATAAGCTCGGCCTTTGCAAAATCTGCAACAACATCGCCGCGAGCGAGCTGTGCCAGTACTGCGGCGACACCAGCCGCGATCCGAAGGTGGTCTGCGTGGTGGAGGAGCCGCACAACATCGTCGGCATCGAAACCACGCGCGAGTTCGCAGGCCGGTACCACGTGCTGCACGGGTCGCTCTCGCCCCTGCGCGGGCTGGGCCCCGAATCGCTCAAGATCAAGAGCCTGGTGGAGCGCATCGGGCAGGGCGAGATCGAGGAAGTGATCGTGGCCACCAACCCCACGGTGGAAGGCGAGGCGACGGCGGTCTACCTGGCGCGCCTGCTCAAGCCGCTGGGCGTGAAGGTGATGCGCATCGCCATGGGCGTCCCGGTGGGCAGCGACCTGGAATTCGCCGACGAAGTCACTATGTCGAAGGCCATGGAAGGCCGCCGGGAGATGTAGACGCTGATATCCTGAAGAGGAGGCCATCGGGTGATGAACGAGATTCTGGGCAGGATTGCGGAGGCCCCCCAGGTCGGCTTTGGCAAACCGTGCATCCGGGGCACGCGAATATGGGTTTCCTTGCTGCTCGACTTCCTCGCTTCGGGCGCGACCATGGAGGAGATCCTGGAGGATTACCCGCAACTGAAGCGCGAGGATGTTCTTGCCGCTATCGCCTATGGCGCTGAGATGAGCCGCGACCGGTACGTCGACTTGCCGGGCAGCAGTGCCGCATGAGATTCAAGCTCGACGAGAACCTCGGTTGCCCTTCCGCAGCGTTTCCTTCCAGCGATATCTCCAGTCTCCGGCATCAGCCTCCTGCTGGCGCCGCTGGCCGCGGGACTGCTCATGCACTCCTAGGGATCCTGGCGCGTGCGGCAGGCCAGGGACTGTAGCTGGCTCGCGACATTCTGGGGCGGCGCTCTCTTTGCCTTTTCTATCGCGCTTGTGCGCTGGACCGCCGTCGGCCGTGGGGCGTAGACCGGCTGATTTTTGTTCAAAGGGCGCCGGTCTTCGCTCCGGAAGTCCATTCATCCGGGGATTGGCTGTCGGATTGCTCAACTGGCAGGAGCGAAAGTCCCATCCGGAATCCAAGAGACGATTCGGTTGGGTATCCGACGATTGTTCAGAGGAGAAACTAGAAATGAGACGATTGGCACTGTGCGTGATATTGTTGTCGGTTTTGACTGTTGGATGTAATGTCGCTGGTCCTGGAACTGCCGGGCCTGCCGGCGCTCCAGGTCAACCTGGCGCTTCCGGAACATCGGGTGCTGCCGGAACCGAAGGTGCAAGTGGTGCAGCGGGCGCCACCGGAACCGTGGGTGCCCAGGGTGTGGATGGAGCTACCGGCCGTCCGGGGTCTTCAGGAGCGGCAGGTGCCGCGGGCGCTGCCGGCGCGGCCGGTGCGGCCGGCGCTGAGGGGTCTAAGGGTGCTAAGGGTGCGACAGGCCCTACGGGTCCCCAAGACCGCTGACACCTTCGCGCATAGAACCTGGCGGGCGAAGTCCAAAACGAAAGACCAGCGGGTGGAGTGGGCGAAGAAGCCTGCTCCACCAGTCCAAACACTCCTCTCCTCCTGGCGGCGCAGGCGGTTTCTTCGGAATGTGGCGAACGGGCGTATATCCCGCGGGTCAAACCAGAAGCACCCTGGCCCGAGGAAACGTCCATCACCGCGGGATTGCTGTTCGAAACTTGCGACGCCGCCGTGTGGTGGGCCCTACCCGGCCCACGCCGATTGGTGCTACACCCATATAGGGAGGTGCAAGTACCATGGGTCCTCTCACGCGCGCCTGCGGTTGGCTGGCGCTTTCCTGCTGGATGGCCGCCCAAGCTCAGCCCGTGCCGACCACCACGCAGACGGCGTCGGCAAGCGCCAATTTCGCCTACGTGTCCGACGACGGCTGCGTGCAGAACGAAGTGATCGTATTCGCCAATCAAACGACGGTTGTTTCGGGCAATGCGCCGCGAACCACCGCCGAAGTCACCTATACCCGCTACCGGTACGACTATTGCGAGGATACCGATCTGGGCACGGACCTGGGCACCAGCTCGCAACCGATGTTCTCGGGAGACTTGAACCGGGCATCGCTGAATGCCGCCATCCACGGGCATACCGCCTCCGGTTCGGCGGTCACGGTTTCGTTTGTGCTGGTGTGGAATGGCAGGGGCAGCGTGACCAGCCGGGTGGGGCGCCCGCAGGATGCTCGCGCGGGCAGCGCCCCGTCGCCCGGCAGCGAGAACCTGAGCCGCAACGCGGTGGTCAGCGGGAGCATGGACGAGCGGGACATCGCCAACGCGGCAGTGGGCGCCAGCCTGCACACCACACGGAAGACGATTTCCCGGTGATCGAGGCGATCGAGGGGCGTGGGATAGACGATCGCCTCGGGTCGTCTGTTGGGATGGGCGTTCCGCCCGCGAAACTTCATGAAAAAAGGTGGGGCATGCTTTAGCTTGCCAGCCGGCCGGAGGCCGGCCATTCCTCGACGCCGGTGGTTTTTCGATCCTGTCACTATCTCTTGACGGCCGCCAGGCGCTTCAACTCGCCGTCGATCACGGGCTTGAAGGCGTCCGGCGCCAGGTCGCCGTTGTACCTCTGCCCGTTGAGGAACACCGTCGGCGTGCCTTCCACCCCTGCCTTGTCTCCATCCGCCTGATCGCGCAGCACCGCCGTCTTAATGGCGTCCGAATCCAGGTCCGCCGTGAAGCGCTGCATGTCCAGGCCGATTTCATTCGCCCATGCCAGAATCGACTGCCGGGACAGCCTGGCCCGATTGGCGAACATCACGTCGTGCATCTCCCAGAACTTCCCCTGCCGGTGCGCCGCCAGCGCCGCCGCCGCCGCGATGGCGGCCGCGGGATGCAATTCCACCAGCGGGTACTGCTTGAAGATCAGCCTCACGTCGTTGGGGTAGGCCTTGAGCGTGGCATAGATCTGCGCGATGGCCTTGGAGCAATAAGGGCACTGGAAGTCGGAGAATTCCACCAGCGTGATGCGCGCGTCGGCCGGACCCGTGACGGGCGAACCCAGGGTGGGAATCGGCACCGGGTCGTCGAGGAGTTTAGGCGTGGGCCGGGTTCCGAACTTGGACGCTTTGGACTCGCCGATGGCCTCGTCCACGGTCTTTCCGGCCTTGATCGCGCCGACGGTGATGGAAGCCAGTCCGCGGCTGTAGGAACACTTCGGATCCTTCACGCGGCACTCGGCCACCTTCATGGCGCACCCGCAGGTGCAGGCCTGTGTCCGCAACGCCTTGAGCGCCAGCGTTTTTTTCGCCGGAGATAGTCCGGTGAAATCCACCCCCGCCAGATCGGTGGCCGTCTGCCACTCCTGCGCCAACAGCAGTGCCGCCCCACTCAGGGCCATCCCTGCAATCCACCTTAACCTCGACGTCCGACCACGCATCCTTCTATTGTAGTGGGGGCAGCGATGCCTCCGCGGCCGGGCACTACACCGCGCGGCGGCGGCTCAGTAAGCCGATGAGCCAGACAACCAGGAACACGAAGAACAGCACCTTGGCGATTCCAACGGCAGCGCCCGCCAGCCCTCCGAAACCCAGGACAGCGGCGATCAGGGCCAGAATCAGGAACATCAACGACCAATGCAACATTTACAGCCTCCCGGTGCAACCTGGGCACCGCTGTCATATTTGAGCAATGCGCCCACCGTTGTGTGAATGCTCACCGGCGGAACAACCCACGGAACAACCCACACACTGGGCGCGTATACTCTCCAGGAGAACCCATGAAAGCCAGATACCTGCTGCTCGTGCCCGCGCTGCTCGCTCTAACCGGCTGCGTGATTGACGTCGGCCACAACGGATCGGCCGTCCAATACTCTTCGGAAAGCGTGGAAATGGACGATTCCGAGGTGGTGCGCGTCGATCTGAAAATGGGGGCTGGAGATTTGCGCATCACCGACGGCGGCGCGAAATTGATGCGCGGCGATTTTACCTACAGCGTCCCTTCCTGGAAGCCGAAAGTGCGGTATAACCGCTCCGGCAAGCAGGCCTCGCTGACCATCCAACAGCCCGACACCCACCACACCAGGCTCGGCAACACCAAATACAGCTGGGATCTGCAACTGAACAAGAAGGCCCCGGTGGAATTGGCGCTCCACTTCGGCGCCGGCCAGGCGCGGCTCGATCTGGGCAGCCTCGACCTGCGCGGCGTGGAACTGGACATGGGGGTCGGGCAACTGGACATGGACCTGCGTGGCGCGCCCAAGCACAGCTATAACGTCGCTATCCATGGCGGCATCGGAGAAGCTACGGTTCGCATTTCGGCGGACGCCGGAGTTTTTGCCGAGGCCCACGGCGGCATCGGCAGCATCAGCGTGCGCGGGCTTCAGCAGGAGAACGGACACTGGGTTAGCCCGACCTACGAAAGCGCCGCCAACAAGATTCACATCGAAATCCAAGGTGGCATCGGGCAGGTCAACGTGATCGCCGATTGACGGCTTGCAGGCAGCCCTCCCGGCACAGTACCCTCGAATGATGCCGACTGCCGCACCCGTCCTACGCTCCCGATTCCGCAGCCAGCGCACCGCCCGATTCACGGAATCCGTAATCCGGGAGATGACCCGCCTGGCGGTGCGGCACGGGGCCATTAATCTGGCGCAGGGCTTTCCCGATTTCCCGGCGCCCGCCGTCCTGAAGAGCGCTGCGGTCCAGGCCATTGAAGCCGACATCAACCAGTACGCCATCACTTGGGGCGCCAAGCCCTTTCGCGACGCCATTGCCGCCAAGTACCAGCGCACTTACGGCATGGAGTTCGACCCGGAGAGCGAAATCACGGTCTGCTGCGGCGCTACCGAAGGCATGATCGCCAGTCTCCTGGCCGTGCTGGATCCGGGCGACGAGGTAGTCCTGTTCGAGCCCTTCTACGAGAACTACGGTCCCGACACCCAGCTTTGCGGCGCCACCCCGCGTTACGTCAGGCTCCGGCCGCCCGATTGGAGCTTCGACCCCAACGAACTGCGCGCCGCCTTTTCCGTCCGCACCAAGGCCATCATCCTGAACTCGCCCAACAACCCAACCGGTAAGGTATTTTCCCGCGATGAGTTAGTGTGTATTGCCGGACTTTGCCAGGAGTTCGATTGCCTGGCCATCACCGACGAGATCTACGAGCACATCCTCTACGACAGCGCCGTGCACATTCCGATCATGTCGCTTCCCGGCATGCGAGATCGCTCCATCCTGGTCAACAGCATGAGTAAGACTTATTCGGTGACGGGTTGGCGCGTCGGTTGGGTGCTGGCCCCGCCCGACCTGACCGGCTCGATTAGAAAAGTCCACGATTTCCTAACGGTGGGCGCGGCCGCTCCGCTACAGCAGGCCGGGGTGCTCGCCTTGGGGCTGCCAGACTCCTACTACGTTCAGCTCTCACAAGAGTACCGGGCGCGCCGCGAGCACCTTGTCACGAGTCTGCAAGGTGCTGGATTCAAGTGTTTTATGCCGCATGGCGCATATTATGTCATGACCGATATCTCAGCTTTCGGCTTCGAGGGCGACGCATCCTTCGTGCGTCACCTGATCACCCACGCCGGAGTGGCGGCGGTCCCAGGGTCGAGTTTTTTTGCACATTCGGAGGTCAATAGCCAATTTGTGCGCTTTTGTTTTTGCAAAAAATATGAGACGCTGGAAATGACACGGCACCAATTGTTTAAGCTGAGGTAAGAAATTGCAGCAATTCAATTGCGCCGCGGGGGGAACAAGACCAATGCTTCCAGAGTTCTTGCTGACGGAAACAACGGTTCGCGAGGCCGGCACCGGGCCTGAAGTGGCTTTGGGTGAACAACAGGGAGGGACGCTGGTTCTCACTCTCGGCATCACACGAATCATCGAACAGGAAAGCATCGACCTCTCCATCTGGGGCTCCACCGACGGCTCCGACTGGGGAACCCGGCCCATATCCACGTTCCCGCAGAAATTCTACTGCGGCACCTACCAGATTGTTGCCGATCTGGCGGCACACACCAGCATCAGGTTTCTGCGTGTCAAGTGGGCGGTGAACCGATGGGGCAAAGGCGATTCCAAACCCCTGTTCACCATCTATCTTTTCGCCCAAGCCTTGCAGCCCGACCTACTCGCCGTAGGTGCTGCATAACGCCGCCGCCTAACGCCGCTGTATAACACCGCCGCCTAACACCGCATAACACCTGCTATCCTTAGATCATACGCACTCCACCGCTATGATCACGCGCGCAGAAGCCCTCGACCTTTTCCAATCCGGCGACCTCATCGGCATCGGCATGGAAGCCGACCGCATCCGCCGCCAGTGGCACCCTGAAGGCGTAGTCAGCTACATCGTCGATCGCAATATCAACTACACCAACTTCTGCACGGAGTACTGTAGCTTCTGCGCCTTCTACCGCGCTCCCGGCTCCGCCGAAGGCTACATCCTGCCCAGGGAAACGATCTACCAGAAGATCCAGGAAACCCTCGATCTGGGCGGCACCGGCGTGCTCATGCAGGGCGGCCTGCATCCCGATCTTAAGATCGAGTGGTATGAAGACCTGTTCCGGGGCATCAAGGCCCGTTATTCGATTCACCTGCACTGCCTCTCCGCCCCGGAAGTGACCAACATCGCCGAAGTCAGCGGCCTCAGCCTGCGCGACACCATCGCGCGTCTGCGCGATTCGGGCCTGGATTCCATTCCCGGCGGCGGGGCCGAAATCCTGGATGACGACGTGCGCCACCGCATCAGCCGTCTCAAGTGCGGCACCCAGGAGTGGTTGGACGTTCACCGCACGGCGCATCGGCTGGGCATGCGCACCACCGCCACCATGATGTTCGGCTGCGGGGAAACCTTGGAACAACGCATGAACCATCTGGAATTGGTGCGTAATCTGCAGGAGGAGACCGGCGGATTCACGGCTTTCATCCCCTGGACATTCCAACGGGAGAACACCTCGCTCGGCCGTTTCGTCAAGGAAGAGGCTACCGCCGTGGAATACCTCGAAACCCTGGCCATCAGCCGCATCTATCTCGAAAACTTCGAGAATGTGCAGGCCAGTTGGGTGACGCAGGGTCTGAAGACCTGCCAGATGGGTCTGCGCTTCGGCGGCAACGACGTGGGCAGCATCATGATCGAAGAGAACGTGGTCTCCGCCGCCGGCGCTCATCACCAGGCCAGCGAAGAGGAACTGCGCCGCATCATCCGCGACGCCGGCTTCATCCCCAAGCAGCGCGACACGCTATACCGCACCTATTTCCTGAACTGAAAGCGTTTGGCTGCCGGACTGTAAGCCGGTTCCTGTACCCTTGCGGGCGGCAATCATTCATCTGGACCGGCCATTACTGGCCGGCTCTAGCGACCTACCCGGAAGTCTAGCGGGACGGGCCGTCCCTCCTCCCCTATTTGGTCTTGCTCCGCGTGGGGTTTTCCCTGCCGGCAGAATTACTCCTGCCGCGGTGCGCTCTTACCGCACCATTTCACCCTTACCCCACCGTTTGGCGAGGCGGTATATTTTCTGTGGCACTTTCCGTCGAGCCCTTGCGAACCCGCCCGGCCGTTAGCCGGCACGCTGCCCTGTGGAGACCGGACTTTCCTCCCCCGTGGCCCAGAGGGCACCCGGGAGCGACTGCCCGTCCGGCAGCCTCACTTGAGTATTCTCTCATCTTTTTGTGGGCGTAGTGTACTTGGAAGCACCCAGTGCCATACACTAAGACCCCGGATTTGTGGTAGATGGAGATATTCCGGTGTATTCTGATTTTATGTGGGGATTCCGCGAGGAGTTTCCGCGCGTCGGCGATGTTGGGAACGTCGCGCCGGCCAGGATCGGAAAACGTTCCAGTATTCCCGCACATGTGGATAACGCTGAGGAGAGCTACAAGATCATGAAGAAACTAGCAGCGATAGGCGCGATGGGCCTATTGGCCTCTAGTCTGTTTGCCCAGGGACTGAACACGGGCGGTCAGACCAAGGAAGATTGGGAAGAGATCAATTTCGAGTTCAATTCCTCGATTCTTTCGGACGGGTACCCGAGCCTGTTGCGGCTGGCGGACCTGTTGGGCCAGCATCGCGACTACCGCGTGAAGGTCACCGGCCACACGGATTACGTGGGTTCGGCCGCATACAATGACAAGCTCGCGCTCAGGCGGGCCGATGCCGTCAAGGCGTTCCTGGTGAAGTACGGCGTTGCCGACAACCAGGTCGCTACCGCGGGTGACGGCAAGCGCGCCCCGGAAGTGGACAACAAGACCAAGGAAGGGCGGTTCATGAACCGCCGGGTGGTCCTCACCCTCACCGATGGCAGCGGCCGCCTGATTAAGGAAGGCGGCATCGCCGAGATCATCAAGGCCATCGGGGACAAGCTGGACGCCATGGCCAAAAAACAGGAAGAGTGCTGCGCGCAAATTCTCAAGCGGCTCGACAAACTGGACGACATTCTGGCCCAGTTGAAGAACCTGCAAGGCGAGAACGACAAGCTGCGCGGCGAAGTGGGCGATCTACGCAACGGGCAGACCGCGCTGAAACAGCAGGTCGACGCCATGCCCAAGCCGCTGAGCGCCTCGCAGACGCAGGACATCGCGCACACCGAAGCCATCGGCGCCGTGGACGAAGGTCAGAGGCGCAACAAGAAGTTCTCGACCGTGGGCGTGAATATCGGTCCCACGCTCGGCCCGGGACGCACCGGCGACGTCAACATCAACGGCCACGCCCGGTTCTTCTCGCCGTTCGGCGGCGAGGGCACCCATGCCGCGCAGGCGCAGGGCGAGTACAGTTACTACTCCGGCCGCCAGGAAGGCCAGTTCGATATCGGTCTGGTCAACCGCTGGGGCAGCGTGCAGGCCGGCGCCTTCGGCAGTTTCAAGTACCTCAACTTCAAGGACTACCAGTCCGGCGGCGGTTTGGGCCAGGCGGCATTCCTCGTCGATTACATTTTCAGCATGGGGCGCGTCGGCATGTTTGCCACCAAGGGCTTCAAGAACTACGCGGTCCTCAACGAGGTTCAACTGGGGCCGCAATCGTTCACGCAGACCTACGCGCGCGTGGTCGACCAGGTGGGCGTGAACGCCCTCGTCGGCGCCTGGGGCAATGCCTATGTGGAAGGCAACCTGGCATATTTGCGGCGTCATGCCGCCGGCGTCTCGGACGCTCCGGGCGGGAGCATCAGACTGATCCAGCCTTTGAACGAGTACGTGGCGTTCACGGCGGAAGCCAGTTTGAACGAGAGCTTCGTCAACCTGAAGAATGCCGGGCGCCTCGTCTTCGGCGTCCAGGTGGGCAACTTCATTCACCCGAAGGACTACGGCAAGACCAAGACCCCGGTCCCGATGGACGTCCCGCGCGTGCGTTACGAACTGCTGACGCGCCGCATCGGCAACTCGGCCCCGGTGGCCAACGCCGGTCCGGACCAGGTTGGCGCCACCTCCGGCACCATGACGCTGGACGGCTCGGCTTCGTACGATCCCGACGGCGACGCGATCACCTACGCGTGGTCGCAAATCGGCGGCCCGGCGGTGACGCTGGCTACTCCCACGGCGGTGAAGACCACCTTCACGTCGGTGGCCGGCCAGACCTACGTCTTCAAGTTGACGGTGACCGATACCGGCGGCTTGTCCTCTTCGGCGACCACGCGCGTATCGAGCGCCACTGCCACCTCGGCGACGGTGGTTCGCTTCGACGCCACCCCGAGCACCATCAACGCCGGCCAGAGTTCCACTTTGGCCTGGGTAGTGCAGGGCGCGACCAGCGTCTCCATCAGCAACGGCGTGGGTAACGTCGCAGCTACCGGTTCCACCACGGTGACGCCGGCTACCACCACCACGTATACCCTGACCGCTGTGGCGCCCGCGGGCAATGTCACGGCCACCGCAACGGTTACGGTGAATCCCGGTGTGGTTGTCCCCGGCAATCCGCAGATCGTCCGCTTCGAAGCCAGCCCGTTGAACATTCAGCCGGGTCAGCAATCGACGCTCAGTTGGACCACGACCGGCGCCACCACGGTTTCCATCAGCGGCGTGGGCGCGGTAACCCTGAACGGCAGCACCACGGTGTCGCCGGCGCAGACCACCACCTACACGCTTTCGGCTACCTCCAGCGACGGCAAGACCGTGACCGCCCCAGTCACCATTACGGTGTCCACCGGCACGGTTCCGCAAATCGTAGTGTTCGTGGTAACCCCATCCACCATCGATCCGGGCAGCTCTGCCAAGCTGTGCTGGCAGGTGACGGGCGCCACCAGCATCGGGATCCAGCCGGGCGTCGGCAGCAATCTCAATGCCAACGATTGCGCCACCGTCAGCCCGTCCGCCACTACCACCTATACCCTCACGGCGACCAACGCGACTGGCCAGATTCAGGCCAACGCTACGCTCAATGTGGGCTCCGTCAGGATCACCTCTTTCACCGCCAACCCGGTCACTTCGACGGCGTCGGGGAATCCGGTAGTCCTCTCCTGGACCACGCAGAACGCCACTTCCGTGGTGCTGATCGGCAGCGAGATCGGGGCGCAGACCCTGCCCGTCAACGGCAGCTTCACGGTGAACCCGATCACCAACTCGGTATACACCTTGACCGCGTACGGACCTGGAGGCCAGACCGTCAGCGGCACCATCTCGGTGTTCGTGAGATAACTTGACCCAGTAAAGCAGGACGAGCCGGGCGGCCATCAGCCGCCCGGCTTTTCTATTGGCGTGCGCCGTCTAGAGGTGCGGCGCCAAGACGTCCGCGGGAAGAGGCGCAACTTCCCCCTCTTTATAGATGAACTTGCCGCGCTTCATGGTGAGGTGAACCAGGTTGGTGCCCAGGCTGTGTTCCAGATCCCGGTAGTGGCCGGCGTTCAGAACCAACAGATCGGCGCACTTGCCAGGTTCCAGGGATCCTACTTTATCGGCGCGTCCCAGCGCGTGAGCGCCGTTGACGGTCGCCGCCGAAATGGCCTCTTCGATGGTCATTCCCAACCGCCCGCAGGCCAGCGCCACCACCGTTTGCATATTGAGCGCCGGAGTATGGTGCGGATTGAAATTACTGCCCAGCGCCACCGGCACGCCAGCATCGATCAGCGCGCGCGCCGGAGCCTCCCGGCCATCGGCGCGGAAGCAGGCACTAGGCAGGAGCGTGGCCATCATGCCCGCTTCGGCGATCTGCCGGGCCTCGCATGGGGTGGCATGCTCCAAATGATCGATGCTGCCCACATGGTGCCGCGCGCCGAGTGCAATGGCGGCGGTGATGTTGGAACAGTCCGCGTGAATCTTGCGGCCGAACCCGAGCTGGCCGGCCGCCTCCAGATAGCGCTCGAAACAGGGTAGCCGGGCGGGGTCGGAATGCCACGCGAGATCGGCGAAGTGGAAAACACCGCGGTGGCGGATCTTGGGAAGCAACTCGGCCACCACCCATTCGGTGGCGCGCGTGGAGCCTCCGTTCCCGTCCCAGGGCAAGCGAAACAGAAAGCTGGGGATCAGATCCAGCGGCTCCTTGCGCAGACCGCGGAGCATGCGCAGCAGCTTGAATTCGGCGCCGGCATCGAGCCCGCATCCGGTTTTTGCCTCCACCGTGGTGGTACCGTGGCGCGCCATGGCTTCCAGGTAAGCGCGCGTCCGAACTTCCAGACGTTGCACGGTTGCCACGTGCACCGCCCGCGCCGCCGCCGCCGGGTCCGGCGTGTGTATGCCCGCCGGCGGGAAAGCCAGGTGCGTGTGGGCGTCCACGAAGCCCGGCATCACAACCCGTCCGGCAGCGTTGATCTCGATGGCTTCCCGCGCCTGCGCCAGGTTCTCCACGCGCCGGCTGGGGCCCACTTCCACCAGGATTCCATCCTGGATCAGGACCGCGCCATCCTGAATCACGTTGAGTTCGTTGAGCGAAGGACCCGAACGAGGGCCCCGGGCGCCGCGCACTGTCACTAGCTGGCGTGCACCGCGAATCAGAATCGACTCCAGTTTATTTCCCCCCATTACTGTAACATTAGTATTGGAATTGTTTTCATTAGTTTACTATGGCAAAACAAATACCCCCGCCCGGCAACAAACAGATAAAGACCTTGGAACGAGTGTTTTCCAAAGCCGGCGCCGGCTCTCGAACCGACGCGCGCAGTTGGATTGGGACGGGGCGTGTCCGGGTGAACGGAAAAGTGGTCCGGGATCCCGACCACTGGGTCGATCTGGAGAACGATCGCGTTACGCTCGACGGCAAGCCCTTGCGGCCAGCCACTAAGACCTACGTGCTGCTCTACAAACCCAAGGGTTACCTGACGACTTACCGCGATCCCGAGGGCCGTCCCACGGTCTACGACCTGGTGCCGGAGGTGGGCGCCTGGATTTCACCGGTCGGACGCCTCGATCTCGACTCCAGCGGTCTGTTGATCATGACCAACGATACCGATCTCAGCGAGCGCCTGACCAATCCCGGCCACAAGGTGCCCAAGACGTATCAGGTCAAGGCCTCCACCCTGGTCACCGGCGAGCAGATCGAGCGTTTGCGGCAGGGCGTGGAACTGGCCGACGGAGTTACCCGCCCGGCCCTGGTCACCCGCCTGCGCGACAGCGAGAAGTACAGCTTTCTGGAGATGACCATCACCGAGGGGCGCAACCGCCAGGTACGGCGCATGCTGGAGGCGGTGGAAAGCAAGGTGCTGAAACTCGTTCGCGTGGCCATCGGACCCGTCCGGATCGGCGACCTGCCGATCGGCAAATGGCGCCATCTGACCCCGGAAGAGGTTCACGCGCTGCGCGGCAGGGCCTCATCCAAAGTCATCGCCGACCGCCGCCACGCCCGCCAGAAAGAGCTCCGCGGTTGAAGACCGCTCGCGTGCCGCCAACCGCTCCCTCAGCAAAAACAAACACTCACTCTCGCAAAGGCGCCGGGCACGCCAAGAAAACAAATCCGTTCTTCTTTGCGGCATTCGCGGCTTTGCGTCCGATTGCTCTTTTGCTTGTTCCGGGAACCGCTCTAATTGCCGTAAGGCCTCTGTGCGGCGGCGCGCGGCTCGGCGGGAATGGCGAATGTGGCTACCGGGTCCGGGTGCGCCGGATCGAACGCGGGCACATCCTCCACCAGGTACTTCGCCAAACCGAGCTTGCCATCCCGAATGCCCTGCACGATGCACTTAGCCAGTTGGTAGCTTCCGTAGTCGCTGTGGTGCGTGGTGTCGCTACCGGCGAAAGCCTTGGGCGCCTCCTTGGGGCCCAGGGCTTCATAGAACAGCTTGCTCATGGCGTTGAGATCGATCACCGCGGCCTTCTCTTCCGCACCCGCCTGGCGGACCGCCTCGGGAAAATCGCCCAGACTGTTGGTGATCTTGCCCTCGGCGTCCCAGGTCAGGCGATTCATCGGCGTCACCAGCACGGGGGTCGCGCCCTTCTCTCGCACCTGGGCGATGAACTGCTTGAGCGACTCCTTGTAAGTGGTGAGCGCGCCGACACCCTCGCCCTTCTCCTTCTGATCGTTGTGCCCCATCTGGATCAACATCCAGTCGCCCGGCTTCATCACGCTCATCACTTTGGCCAGCCTTTGCTCGCCGATGAAGCTGCGCAGCGATTCGCCGCTTTCGCCATGATTGGCCACCGCGATCCCGGGCCGGAAGAAGCGCGGCAGCATCTGCCCCCAGCTATTGAACGGCTCGCCGCTCTGGTCGGTCGACGTGGAATCGCCCGCGATATATATCGTCGGCACGTCCGCCTTTTCGATTTCGATGGCGCTCACCGCGGGATGCGTGTTCGTGAACTCGAGCGTAATCCGGTCGTCCCACGCCCGAACCTCCGACGTCTTCTCGCGCGGCTTCAACCGCACCTCGCCGCCGCCGGGGATTTTCGGCGTCCGCGTGTTCACCAGGAACGAGCGCTTGACGAACTCTCCCGGTTTGGTTTCCACCTTCTCAATCATGAGGCGCCGCAGCTCCGCCTTGATGGTGGTCACCGTCGCCGCCTCGCGATCGCCCAGCGTGACGGTGACGCGGTAGTTACCCTCTTCGGGAACCCGCGCGGAGAAATAGAAAGGAGGCTTCTCGCAGGTGAGGGAGCCGGCGCCGGGCGTGAGCGTGGCACCCTCTTCGAAGCCGTAGCCGCGCTCGGCGGTGTATAACTCGCCTTTACCCGTGCTTAGATCGAACTTCTGCCCCCATGCGGCGGCAGATGCCAAAAGAGTTATCGTGAATAGTAGTTTCATGTGCGTCTCGCTTATTGTTTCAATTGCCCCGCGGCGGGCGGTTGGAAAAGCGCGGACTGGCCGGCAGGTTCCAGGCATCGGGCGGATCGGGGTGCGCCGGATCGAAGGGCGGCACATCGTCCACCAGGTATTTCACCAGATCCAAATTGGCCGCGCGGATGCCTTTGACCACGCATTTGGCCAGTTCGTAGGCGCCGTACGCGCTGTGGTGCGTGCCATCGCGGCCGCCGCCGCCAAACGCCACCGGCGATTTCTCCGCGCCCAGCGCCTCGTAGAACGCCGCGCTCATGGCGTGCAGATCGATCAGCGCGACCTTCTCTTCTGCCGCGGTCTGCCGCACCGCCTCCGGATAGTCGCCCAGCGTGTTGCGGATCTTTCCATCGGGGCCGAAATTGCGGCGGTGCATGGAGGTCACCAGAACCGGCGTGGCGCCGCGCCGGCGGGCTTCGGCAATCATGACCTTCAGATACTGCTTGTAAGTGGTGAAGGCCGGCACATAAGTCTGCGGCCAGCTCTCCTTCATGTCGTTGTGCCCGAACTGCATGAACAGCCAGTCGCCCTGTTTCATCTGGCTGAGGATCTTGTCCATGCGCAGCCCGGTGATAAAGGACTTCAGCGTCTCGCCCGATTCGGCATGGTTGGCCACGGCGATGCCCGGCTTGAAGAAGCGCGGCAGCATCTGCCCCCAACTGGTAGTGGGCTCGCTCGGCTGGTCGGTCACGGTGGAATCGCCCGCCAGAAAAATGGTGGGGACTTCGACTTTGGCAATCTCCAGATTCTGCAGACAGGAGCGCGCACCGCTGAACTCGATGGTGAGCTTGTCGTCCCAGTGCAGCACGCCTGCTTCCCGAATGTTGAGGCGCACGTGGTCGCCGCCCGGCGCATTCTGGGGAGGCGCGGGCACTTTGGAATTGCGCACGTTGACGGTGAACGTGTGCGTGCCGGCGGGCGCCTGCTCCAGCATCAGCCGGCGCGATTCGGCTTTGAAGGTGGTGGTGCAGGTGACCGCCGCCGTCACGTTGTAGTTGCCTTCCGGAACTTTCACCGAGAAGTAATTCCCGTCGCCGGGTTCGAAGCCGTATCCCGTGTCCGCCGAATATACCGGCGCGGGCGACTGCGCGGCGTACCGGAACGGCAGCGCCACATCGGCCGCGATGGCGGGGATGGCGATCAGCAGCGTCAGGCAGACCAAAGTGGGGCAGGCGCTTTCGCCCAATGCCACATACTTTTCGCAAAACCGGGCGAGTTGCATTAGTTGTGGGGCAGGATGGTATCCTGCGCGCCGGTTGTCAACCGGCGCCTGCTGGCCTGTATACGGTGGGTTCGGGCGGGTTATCAACCCGCCGCAGGTTGCCAACCTGCCCCACAGCTTCTGCCGGACTCGCGTTCGGGTGAAAAGTATGCGGCATTGGGCGCTTTCGCCTGCCAACCGATTTCTTCTCATTTTGCCTCCAGAGATACTGAATCAGCCTTCAGCGACGCGGCGGCCGCGCTTACCACGATTCGTCCGGCGCCAGTGGCCCGCACAATAGCAATGCAACGGCCCTGAAACGCGTTGCGCACGTTGCCTTGGAACGGCTCGTGACTGGCCAGGTCTTGATTATCCACCGCCACGATGGCCCCGGGGCCGGTCACCGCGAAGGTGATCTGGTTGGCCGCCGGCGGGACCACCACGCCGTGCTCGTCCACCACCGTGGCCGTGACGTAGGCCACATCATCCCACGATGGAGTGAGGCGCGGACGGTCCACCTTCAGCACCACCGCAGCCGGCTTGCCCGCCGTGCGCAATTCATCGCGCGCCGCACCGTTGGGGCACACCGCCTGCAGCGTGCCCGCCTCAAAAACTACCTTCCAGTTGCGGGCAGACGCGTCCGCCGCCAGCGGCTTGCTACCCAGCGATTTTCCGTTCAACAGCAGTTCCACGCTGGCGCAATTACTGTACACCTCGACGTTCTCCTCGTGCGGCCCGGCGACGGACGGCGTCCAATCGTCAAACAGCGTCTGCACGCTGCGGCGGGCGGCGCCGTACCCGGGGTCGGTGGGCGCCACTTCGGGCGGCGCCACGCGGCGCGTGACGTGGACCATGGGCTTGTCGCTCCACCAACTCTGCCGCTCGTAGCCGATGGGCTTGATCTCGCCGGTGCGGTCCAGCAGGCCGGAGGAGCCGGAGATATTGGGCCAGGCGCGCGATTCGCCCAAGTAGTCGATGCCCGCCCAGAGGAATTGGCCGGCATAGGCCGCGTTGTCGCGCAGCGCCAGCCAGACGCGGCGTTCGTGACCGTTCTCGGTGCCCAGAATCTTGCGCGTGGGCTTCTGCTGGTGGGCCGCCAGAATTTCGTTCTCGCGGTAGTTCTGCCCCACCACGTCCAGCATGTCGGCCAGGCCGTTATCGTAATCGTGGCTCACGTTGGGACGGAACAGGGCCTGCGAAACGGGGCGCGTCGGGTCGTTGGCGTGGAACACCTCCACCAGGCCGCGCAGGATGCCCTTGGCGAGTTCGGCATTCGGCGTATCGTGGATCTCGTTGCCCGCGCTATACACCACGATGCTGGGATGATTGCGGTCGCGGCGCACGGTATCGCGCGTGTCGGCGAGGGACCAGTCGCGGAAATACAGATGGTAGTCGTACGGGTTCTTGGCGACGGTCCACTGGTCGAACATCTCGTCCATGACGAGAATGCCCATGCGGTCGCAGAGGTCGAGGAACGCTGGGTCGGGCGGAAAGTGCGCCGCGCGGATGCCGTTCACGCCGATGCGCTTGAGCGCTTCCAGGCGGCGTTCCCACACGCGCATGGGAACGGCGGTACCCACCGCGCCACCATCGCCGTGCAGGCAGACGCCCTTGATCTTGATGTTCTTGCCGTTGAGCCAGAAGCCGGTGTCGGCCTCGAAGCGGGCGTCGCGGATGCCGAAGGGAATGATCTCGTCGTCGAGGTCGCCATTGGCGTCGCGCAGGTAGACGTGCGCCTGATACATGTTGGGCGCTTCCAGGCTCCACAGCTTGGGATTCAGGAAGGGTAGCTCCAATTCGAACTCGGCGGATTCTCCGGGCGCGACGGTTTGAGGCGGAACGCCGGGCGACGCACTCGGCGTGGCGATGATATTCACCGTTACCCTGCGCGGCGCGTTCGATTGATTTACCACCGTGGTTCGCACGTGCACCGTGGCCTCGGCCGCGGTCACCTTCGGCGTGGTGACGAACGTGGCCCACTGCTCCAGGTGCACCGCATCCATGATGAGCAGCCGCACATGTCGATTGATTCCCGCGCCGGCGTACCAGCGTGACGCGGGCTGCTTCTCGTTATCCACGCGCACCGCCAGCACGTTCCCCTCGTGGCCATTGCTCAAATGCTCAGTCAGTTCGTAGCGAAAACTCACATAGCCGTTCGGCCGCTTGCCTAATGAGAACCCGTTGATCCAGACCTCGCTATTGGCCATCACGCCATCGAACTCCACGAAGACACGGCGCCCGGCGGCTTCGGCGGGCAGCCTGAAGCGCCTGCAGTACCAGCCCACGCCGGCGGGTAGAAACGCGCCCGCCCCGCGCGCCGGAGCCTTCTCATCAAACGGGCCTTCAATGCCCCAATCGTGCGGCAGGGTGACAGAACGCCAGGCCGGATCGGCAAAGGCGGGGACGCCCGCCTTTTCGGCTGCCTCGGCCTTCAGGAAACGCCAGCCGGAATCGAACGGCAGGGTGGTCCGCGGCGCGGCGGCCAGCGGAATCGCCGCGAGTAGAAACACCGTCAGTTTCATTGCGCTTTGGCTACCTCCACGGCAAATGCGTACGTATCGCCGAACATGTTGGAGCGGAACACCACCCACTTCTGGTCCGGCGTGAAGCTGACGTTCGGCTCCAGCCGGTAGGCGTGCTTCGCCATGTTGACCAGTTTCTCGGCGCGAAACACGCCGGGCTGCACGAAATCCTTCTGGTTCAGCTCGCCCTGAAAGTGGATAGCCTCGGGACGGAAAAGATAGATCCACTTTCCATTCTTGGCGTGAGCCACCTGCCCGGTGTCGCCGCCATCGCCGCAGAAGAGCTTGCCGTCGCGCGTCACATTGAAGTGAATCGACCACTCGTCGCGCTGCAAGTGATAGCGCGTGCGTTCGCCGGTTTCCACGTTGTAGCCCGCCAGCCAGAAATCCTCGCCGCGCGGCGTCTGCAGGTCGTACCAGATGATCTTGCCGTCGTGGCTCCAGAACTCGTGCCCGAAAATCTCGCCCGCCATGGTGCGGGTGTGGACCTGCACGATGTGGCTGCCATCGGTGTGAATCGTCCACAGGCGATCCACCTTGTGCCAGGGCCCTTCGTGGCAGAACATCAGCAGCTTCGGATCGGTGGGCGAGAATTCCAGGTGATTCAACCAGTCCGTGGAGCGTTGGATCACCTTCACCTCGCCGGTAGCGGCGTCCATGGTGAACATGGCCATCGGCAGGTGCGCGGCCAGCCGGTGCTCCATCATCTGCGCCTTATTCGGCG
>Ga0182021_10000941_pt1 | contig 32982 bp, 27 predicted proteins | sample 612E3MmetaG_FD_120493 | JGI IMG/M metagenome (GOLD analysis project Ga0182021, IMG submission 120493) | Permafrost microbial communities from Stordalen Mire, Sweden - 612E3M metaG (Illumina Assembly) | ecosystem: Environmental > Terrestrial > Soil > Wetlands > Permafrost | place: Sweden... | reverse complement strand
GAGGCAGACGCCGCGTCGCCAGATGCCGGCCGCGGCCTGCGCGAGCCACCCGTCCTTCCGGCGAAGTTGCCGACGACGGGCGAAGAGGTGACAGAGCAGGACGCGGAGGCAGCGGCACTGCGCGAGGCCGTGGCTCTGGTCCTGGGCGTCGAGGCGGACGGCGCGGGCAACGCAGCCGAACGCGGCGAGGCATACGGAACCGAGGCCCAAGATTCGGCCGCGCGTCCGGCCGGAGGCGAGCTCCGGACGGCGGCCCCGAACCCGCTTCCACCCGCGGGGCAGACCGGGAGCGACGACCCTAGGGTCGAGCCCGCCGGCGAGGGCGCAGATCCCGCTGCCGGAGGCGCGGAGCCGGCCGAATCGACATCGCCAGCGACCACGGAGCCTCGCCGCAAAGGGCTCCTGCGAAGATTCAGAGGAGACTGAATGCGCATTCTCGTCACCGGCGGCGCCGGGTACATCGGTTCGGTTTCGGTCGAGGCGCTGGTGGTCGCGGGCCACGAGGTCACCGTCCTCGACGACCTGTCGACAGGCTATCGCGGGGCGGTCTCGCCGGCGGCCCGACTCGAGGTCGGCAGCTACGGCGACACGGCCGCCGTGGCCGCGCTGCTGGAGCGGTACCGCATTGAGGCGGTCCTCCACTGCGCGGCCAAGTCGATCGTCGGCGAGTCGATGACCGACCCGGCGAAGTACTTCCGCGAAAACGTCGCCGGGGGCATCGCCCTCCTCGAGGCGATGCGCACGACCGGCGTGCTGCGCATCGTCTTCAGCTCCACGGCGGCTACGTACGGGATGCCCGAGCGGACGCCGATCGTCGAGACGGATCCGATTCGTCCGATCAACGCCTACGGGGAGACGAAGCGCTGCGTCGAGGGCGCGATTCGCTGGTACGGCCACGGCTACGGCCTGAGGAGCGTGATCCTGCGCTACTTCAACGCGGCCGGCGCGAGCGCCACGTACGGCGAGGGGCACAACCCGGAGACGCACCTCATCCCGTGCTTGCTGCAGGCGGCGACCGCGGGACGCGAGGTGACTCTCTTTGGCGACGACTACTCCACTCCCGACGGGACGTGCATCCGCGACTACATCCACGTCGTGGATCTGGCTCGGGCGCACATGCTCGCGCTCGAGGCGACGGATCCCGGGGACACGCGAACCGGCCCGACGTCGGCGCCATGCGAGCCGCTGATTTGCAACCTCGGGAGCGGCAGCGGCTTCAGCAACCGTCAGGTCGTGGCCGCCGCGGAGGCGGTCGTCGGCCGCCCGATCACGGTCAAGATGGGCCCTCGCCGGCCGGGCGATCCGCCCATCCTGGTAGCCAGCCCCCAGATGGCACACGAGAAGCTGGGCTGGAACGCGAGCCGGGGCACGCTCGAGCAGATCATCGGATCGGCCTGGGCGTGGCAGGGCGCCCACCCCGCGGGCTATGCGAAGTAGCAGCCGGGGAGCGCGGCCGCCGGTAAGAGGTCGCGGGCGCCGGCACCAATCCGACTGGGTCTAGAATCGACGAATGTCGCCACTGCGCCGCAAGGTCGACCCGCCGCCCCCGATCGATCCCGCCGAATGGCGCCCTCAGGCCTTCGGGCGCAAGGGCCACCGATCCGTAGCCGATCCTGTCATCGAACCGAAGTGGAGCGGAGTGCGGATCATCGTTCGCATTGAACGTGGCGCGGGCGGATCGCCGACGGCAACCCTGACCGACGAGGATGGGCTCGACGCCACCGAGGAGTTCGCCCAGCTTGCCTCGGCCATAGCCGCGGCGGCGCTAGCAGACGATCTCGTTTTGGACGGCTATCTCACGATCGAGCCGACGCAGGAAACGGTGGGCATCGAGACGAAGTTGATAGAGACGCCGACCCAGGGCCAGGTCTTCGCTCAGATGCTCGGCGGCGGTCGCATCCGGCCCCCCGAGCCCGGGCCTCGGCTCGACAGAGACCGCCCCATTGCGTTCGTGGCAGTCGACCTGTTGCGGATCGACGGATCCAGTCTGATCGACCTGCCGCTCCTGGAGCGCAAGCGGCTGCTCGACGGCGCCCTCAAGGTCGGCAACCTGGTGCGGATCACGCCATACGTTCGGCCGCCCATCGGTTCGCTGGCCCTCACCTGGCATGCCCTGGGCTTTCGTGAGCTTGCGTTCAAGGCCGGCAACGGCCGCTACATTCCGACGGGCGAACCGAGCGACTGGGCTCTCGCGCCGATCAACCCCCGCTGAAGCGACCGCCCCAGCCCGGCCGGGTCAGCCGATCGGGCCTCGGCGGATTCGGGCCGTACCACGCCGCTCGACCGAGCGGCGTGGTACGGTGCACCGGATGCCCGCAAGTGTGCTGACGCCTGCCATTCGGGATGAGATAGCGCGACTCGGCAGTGCCGACATCATGGTCGGCATCCCGAGCTATCGGAACGCGGCCACGATCGGCCACGTGGTCCGCACCGCCCAGGCCGGTCTGGTCCAGTACTTCCCGGATCTTCGACCGGTTCTGGTCAACGCCGACGCCGGCTCGCCGGACGGAACGCAACGGGTGGTCGTCGAAACCGAGCCACCCGGATATGTCGAGCAGATCCTGCTCGTCCACCCGAAGAATCGGCTCGATCGAGTCAGCCTGACCTACCCCGACGTGGATGGCGTCGGTGGTAAGGGGGCCGCCCTGCGGACCATCTTCGAGATTGCCGCCGCACTCGAGGTCGGGGCTCTGGTGGTCGTGGATTCAGACCTGCGCTCGATCGTCCCCGAATGGATCGAGCTGCTGGCGGGGCCGATATTGAAGGGCGGCTACGACTTCGTTGCGCCCCTTTATTCCCGCCACAAGTACGACGGCACCATCACCAACACCGTCACCTATCCGGTGACGCGGGCGCTGTACGGCCATCGAATCCGGCAGCCGATCGGCGGCGACTTCGGAGTCAGCGGCGACCTGATCCGCGACTATCTCGCTCAGCAGACCTGGACGCCGGACGTTTCGCGGTTCGGGATCGACATCTGGATGACGACTACCGCGTTGACCGGCGGCTTTGCCGTCTGCCAGAGCCGTCTCGGCGCCAAGATCCACGACCCCAAGGACCCAGGGGCGGATCTGGGTCCGATGTTCCGCCAGGTCGTGGGAACGCTGCTGGACATGGCGAAAGACAACGCCACCCGCTGGCTGGAGATATCCGGCAGCCACGACGTGCCGGCCTACGGCTTCGAGCGGTACGCCGATCCGGCGCCCCTGGAGGTCAACACGCTGCGCCTGCTGAGCCAGTTCCACTCCGGATCGCTGACGCTCGCCGACACGTGGCGCGGGATGCTAGCGCCGGACAACTACAAGAGCGTGGTGGAGCTGGCCGGAGAGGCGGGGGCCATGGCCGAGGCCGCGACCCGCAAGCTGGGCCTGGACGCGGAGTCGGGCCAGGATACCGCGGGCAGCGGTGGCCTGCCCTCCACCGACGAGCTCTCGGACCTCGTTTCGGGCTTCCACTTCCCCGACGATCTGTGGGCCCGCGTCTTCTACGACCTTCTCGTCTCGGCGAGCTTCGGCGAGGTGCCGACCGAGCGGCTGGTGGCAGCCTTCGTGCCGATCTACTTCGGACGTGTCGGCCGTTTCGTGATCGAGAGCCGGCGCCTCTCCGGCGAGCAGGCCGAGGAGCTGGTGGAGCGCCAGGCGCGAGAGTTCGAGCTGCTCAAGCCGTATCTCGTCGCGCACTGGACCGAGGCGGCGAAGGCCGGGGTCACGGTACGGCACGCCGGAGGCACAGCGCGGCAGCGGGCGGCCGAATGACGCGCTCGCCGCTGCCCGCTCGAATCCTGATCCCCGTCGCCAACCCGCTGACGGCCGAGGAGCTGGTCCGCATCGGAGCGGCCCTGCTCGACCGCAAGAACGGCAGCCTGACCGTGCTCGGGATCGTCGAGGTGCCCGAGGGAACGCCGCTCAGCGAGGGTGCCACCAAGGCCCGCCAGGCCCGCCGGCTGCTGCAGCGAGTCCTCGACTACGCGCCCGAGGGAGTGACGGTCCACACCGTCGTCCGCATCGGGCGGCGCGCCGCGGAAGGCGTGATCGAGGCCGCGACCGAGCTCGACGCGCAGCTGATCGTCTTCGGCTGGGGCGGCAAGCCCTCCGCGCCCAGGCCTGGCGCCGAACCGCCCGTCTTCAGCTCCACGATCGACGAGGTCGTTCGAGACGCGCCGTGCGACATCGCCGTCGTCAAGCAGGGCGCGCCAATGGAGATCGGGCGGATTCTCGTGCCGATCCGCGGCGGCCCCCACGCCGAGCTGGCCCTCCAATTCGCCGACGCCCTGGCCCGCCGCGGCGGCGGAAACGTCGTCGCCCTGCACGTCGTGCCCGCGGGCCTGAGCTCGACCATCCGCTCTCAGGCATCCAAAGCGCTGGCCCATTTCATTCGCCAGCACGCCGACGGCCACGTGCAGCAGACCGTCCTCGAGGCGCCGAATGTGCGCAATGCCATCCTTCACGAGGCCGACCTGGCGGACGTGGTCGTGATGGGCGCAGCGGCCTTCCCGGCGAGCGACAACGGTTCGACGTTCCTCTTCGGCGCGCTGCCGGAGGCGGTCGCGACCCGCTCGCGCAAGACGGTGATCGTCGTCAAGACGCGCGAGGCGATCGGCGAGGCCACGTTCGATCAGCTTGCCAAGCGGGAGGAGACGCTGGCCGCGGCCGAAAAGGCGGCCAACGATTCGCGCGCTGTACCGCTCCGAGTCGAGCGCTGGTTCGGCGAGTCGAACTTCCATCATCGCGAGTTCGCCGACCTCGACCGGCTGGTCCACCTCAAGCAACAGGCCGGGCTGACCGTCAGCCTGGTGCTGCCGGCGCTCAACGAGGCCGAGACGATCGGGACCATCGTCGGCCGGGCTCGACGGGACCTGATGGAGCGCCACCCACTGGTGGACGAGCTCCTGGTCATGGACTCCGACTCGGACGACCGCACCTGCGAGATTGCCGCCGGCGAGGGCGCTCGGGTCGCGATCCATTCGCAGGTTCTGACCCGCTACGGCAGCTATTGCGGCAAAGGCGAGGCGCTCTGGAAGAGCCTGTACGAGACGTGCGGCGACATCGTCGTCTGGGCCGACACGGACGTGCGCAACTGGCATCCGCGGATGGTCTACGGAACCGTCGGCCCGCTCATCGCCGAAGAGCGGCTGCAGTACGTCAAGGGCTACTACCGCCGGCCGATCGTCGAGGGCGGCGTGCTCAAGGAGGGCGGCGGCGGGCGAGTCACCGAGCTGGTCGCGCGGCCGCTCATCAACCTCTTCTACCCCGAGCTGTCCGGCTTGATCCAGCCGCTCTCCGGCGAGTACGCCGGGCGCCGGAGCCTACTGGAGACGATCCCGTTCTTCACGAGCTACGCGGTCGAGATCGGTCACCTGATCGACGTCTCGGAAAGGTGCGGGCTGGAAGGGCTCGGCCAGGTGGACCTGGAGCGGCGGGTCCACCGCAACCAGGAGCTCGAGGGTCTGTCGCGGATGAGCTTCGTCATCATCCAGGCCGTCATGAAGCGCCTCGAAGAGAAGCACAAGACGAGTCTGTTCGCGGAGCTCGGCTCGACGATGAAGCTGCCACGGTCGGGCGGGGGCAAGCTCGGGCTGGAGGTCATGGAGCTGGCCGATCACGAGCGGCCACCGATGATCCGCATCCCCGAGTACCTGGAGAGGCGCCGTCTGGCCGCCGGGCCGGTGAACGCGGGCGGCGGGATCGCGGGCGGCGGGGCGGCCCATGGCGCGGCCTCCGGGACCGGGGCTGTGGGCGACGACGCGGCGTCGGAACTCAACCCTTGGGTCGAGGCGTAGTCGCCTCATGAACGACGCTCGGCGGCTGCGAGTGTTGCTCGCCCCCGATTCCTTCAAGGGTTCGCTGACCTCCGTTGAGGTGGCGCGGGCCCTGGCTTCGGGCTGGTCGCGGGCTCGCCCGGGCGACGAGCTGATCCTGGCCCCGCTGGCAGACGGCGGCGAGGGCACGCTCGCGGCGATCGCCGAGAGTGGCGGCTGGGAATGGCAGGGGTGCCCGGCCCACGACGCCCTGGGCCGGCCGCTGACCGCGCGGTGGCTGCGATCCCTCGACGGGGAGAGGGCCGCGGTGGAGCTGGCCGAGGCGTCGGGGCTGTCGCGCCTCCCCGCCGACGAGCCGCGGGCGCCGCTCGCGGCCACGACCGAAGGGACGGGCGAGATCCTGCGGGCGGTCCTCGACGCGGGCGTTCGGCATGTGGTCATGGGCGTCGGCGGCAGCGCCACCACGGATGGGGGCGCTGGGCTGCTGCGGGCAGTGGGAGTCTGGTATCGCGGCGGCTCCCCGCAGCCACTCCCCGGGCCGGTCCCCGATCTGGCGGCGGTGGATCTGGCGAGCCTGGACGTACGTCTTTCGGAGCTGGAGTTGCGCGTCGCGTGCGACGTCACGAATCCACTCCTTGGCGAGCAAGGAGCGGCCGCCGTCTACGCCCTGCAGAAGGGCGCCTGGCCCGACGACATCGCGAACCTCGAGGCCTGGCTGGCCTACTATGCCGACCTGCTCGAGGCCGCGGCCGGCGTGCAGGCACGTAACAGGTCCGGCGCCGGGGCCGCCGGCGGGACCAGCTTCGGGCTGATGTGCCTGGCTCCCCATCTCCGGTCCTTCGAGCTGATCCCCGGCGTGGAGCTGGTGATGCAGGAGACGGGCTTCGATGCCCGCCTTGCGGTTGCAGACCTCGTGATCACCGGAGAGGGTCAAGTCGATGCGCAGACCGCGTTCGGCAAGACGGCGCTGGGCGTCGCCAAGCGCGCGGCCGCGGCCGGGGTTCCGTGCCTGGCGGTGGGCGGCAGTGTGACCGCCGAGGGGGCAGCGGTTCTGGCGGCCCATGGCTGCGTCGCCGTTCCGGTGGTCGACCGGCCGATGGCCCTGCGCGACGCGATGGCGGAGGCCGCGCCGCTGGTCACCTCCGCCGGGGAGAGGCTCGCCCGGCTCGTGGCCGTCGGCGCTCTTGTCGCCGACAGGCTGGGGTCGCCGGCGTGAGCCCGAGGCCTATAGCCGGTTCGACGGCGAAGCCGGCCGGTCCGGCGGCGCCGGCAAAATCGAAGCCGAAATCGGCCCCGCGCCGCCGAAAGCTCGGACCCGAGCAGGTCGCCCGCGCCTGGGCCCGCCGGCTCGACGCAAGACGTCCTGGCCTCGTCGCCTTCGTCCTCGATCGACTGGCCGAAGCCAACGGCCGGCCCGTCTGGCAGCCCCGCCTGGACCCGGTTAGCGAGCTGGTGCTGACGATCCTGTCCGCCAACAGCGCCGACATCAATGCCGAGGTCGCGTTCGAGGCGCTCCGGGCCGCCTATCCGTCCTCCGCGCCGATTCCGGCCGGCGCGCCGACGGAACCTCGCGCGTTGCCCGGCTGGGGCGGCCGCGGCCTGCCGGACATGCCCCCGCCGGACTGGTCGTCGGTGGAAGCCGCGCCCCTTGCCGAGCTAACGGACGTGATCCGCCCCGGCGGCCTGGCCAACCAGAAGGCGCCTCGCATCCCTGCCGCGCTGAACGCGCTGCGCGCCAACGGCGGCAGCTACTCGCTCGAGTTCCTGGCCGCGAAACCGCCACTGGAGGCCCGCGACTGGCTGGCCGCCATCCCCGGCATCGGCAAGAAGACGGCCTCTGTGGTGCTGCTGTTCAGCTTCGGCACGCCGCTGATGCCGGTGGATCGCCACGTCCTGCGCGTGAGCCAGCGCATCGGCCTGATTCCGCCCAGGGCGGACCCGGACGAGGCCCACGACATGTACCTGGCGATGCTGGCGCCGGAGCAGATGTACGAGGCTCACGTCTCGCTGATCACCCACGGCCGCCGAACCTGCCACGCCCAGCGCCCCGACTGCGAGCACTGTCCGCTCGCCCCTCGCTGCCGTTACTTCGACCCGAAGGCGGAGTAGGTCGCCGCCCGTCGCCGCGCCACGTCCGCACCTATACTCGCCACAGCCCAGGGCGCTCTGACGGGGAGGCAAGAAGAGCGAATGATCGAGCACAGGCCGCGACGGATTCTGCTCGTCGACGACGATGCGAACCTGCTCGTCGTGCTGGCCGAGCAGCTGCGCGACGACGGCTACGACGTGGCCACTGCGCGCGACGGTCAGGAGGCGCTGCGCCGCCTGGAAGCCGGCTGGCCGGACCTGATCCTGCTGGACCTGATGATGCCGCGCATCGACGGCCTGGCCCTGGCGCGGCGGATCAAGGCCGAGGCGGATCTGCCGATCATCGTCCTCTCCGCCATCGACACGGCCGACAGCAAGGCTCGACTGCTCGACGAGGTCGCCGAGGACTACGTCGCCAAGCCGTACCACTACCCCGAGTTGCGGGCCCGTATCCAGCGTGTCCTGCGCCGGCTGGGCGACCGAATCCCACGCCAGTCGCTGGTCCTGGGACCGAATTTGACGCTCGACCTCCATCGCCGCGCCGCGACGGTGGCGGGCGCCGAGGTTCAGCTGACCCCCACGGAGTCGCGGCTGCTCCAAACCCTGGCGGCCAATCTCGGCGAGGTCGTCACGACCGAGACTCTCCTGGCCCGCGGCTGGGCCGAAACCGAGGAAGCCGATGCCTCCTACGTCTGGGTTTCGATACGCCGGCTGCGCCAGAAGGTAGAGGTCGAGCCCGGTAAGCCGGTCCACCTGCTGACGGTCCGCGGGGTCGGCTACCGCCTGGTCGCGAGCCGTGACGACGCCTGAGCCGCCGGTGGCCGAATCCGACCGACCGGCTGAAGTCGTCCCGGCGGCCCAATCCGACCGACCGGCCGAAGTCGAAGGCGCGCCCGACGTCGACCGCTCAACCGACGGCCCGCCTGAGCGCCCAGACCGCGTCCGGCGTCGCGGCCTCGACCTTCCGTTCCGCGTCCTGTTGACCATCGGCCTCATCGTCGCCGCTGTCTTGCCGCTCGCCATCTTCGGAATCGTCGTCATCGCCGCGGGCTGGGAGAGCAACGAGCGGGCCGTGACCAGTCTGTTCGCCCTTGCCATCGCCGGGGCCGGCTTCTTCGGGTTGCTCGCGGCCGCCCTGCTCGTGGGCAGCCTGACGGCGCCGCTGCGCCGTATCACCACCGCGGTCGAGCGCGTGGCGGCCGGCGAATCCAGCCCGCCGATCCATCTCACCGGCGACGACGAGCTGGCCCGTCTGGCCGAGAGCCACAACCGCATCGCCGCCGATGCGCAGCGCCGCAACGCCGAGCTTGCCGCGCTCCTGACCGCTATCGCCGCCTACGCCCCGAGCCAGGGAGTGGCGCCGCTCGTGGCCCAGGCCGAGCGCGACGCCCGCCAGATCTACGGCCTGATCGACTGCCAGGCCAGGCTCGGCAACGCCCAAGACGTCGCCCTCGAGGAGAGGATCCCCGGCGATCCGGGCCCCGTCCGCGCCGAGATCCGCGCCGGGGCCGAGACCCTGGGCGTGCTCACAGGTCACGTGCCGGCAACCCGCGACTGGGAGCGCGCCGACCAGGATCTCCTGGAGTTGTTCGCCAGCGAGGTCGGCGTGGCCCTGCGCAACGCCGAGCTGTTCGGCCGGATCGAGAGTCAGAACGCTCAGCTGCGCGAGCTCGATGCCGCCAAGGACGAGTTCCTGCGTGGCGTCAGCCACAACCTCCAGACGCCGCTGACCAGCATCCGCGCCTACGTGGAGCAGCTCCGGGCCTCGACGACGGACGCCGAGACGGATCGTCGCCTGGCCATCGTCGCGGAGCAGTCGGGCCGCCTGACCCGGCTCGTCCGCCAGTTGCTCACAGTCACGCGTCTCGAGGCGGGCGTGCTGCGCGCCGAACCCGAGGTCATCGCGATAGGGCTGCGCGTCCGGCGGGCCTGGGAGGCCCTCAACGCGACCGGCCCCAACTTCGAGTTGAGCGACGAGAGTCGCGGCTGGCTGGCGGTTGCGGACCCGGATCAGCTGGACCAGGTCCTGTGGGCGCTGCTGGACAACGCCGTGAAGTACGGCCGGGGCGAGGGCAAAGTGGAGGTGGCGGTTCGCGTGGATGACGCGCTCGGCCGGATCCACGTCACCATCGCCGACGACGGGCCCGGCGTGTCCGAGGCGGATCGCGAGCGACTGTTCACCCGCTTCACGCGGGGCGCAGGCCAGCCCAGCGGCGAGGGCACAGGACTCGGCCTGTACGTCTCGCGCCAGCTCCTGCGGGCGATGGATGGCGAACTCTGGCTCGAGCCGGCGGAGGCGGGCCGGGGCGCAGCCTTCACGCTATCGCTGCCGGGGGAGCCGCCCGGCGACGAGGGCTGAGCGGGCCGCGGCCAGCGGCCGTCCCGCCGCCGGGCCTCGCGCCGCGCCCCAAAAGGGGCGGTGCATGCGGTCAACGTGGTGCCACAGGCGGTCCGCCGTCCGCCCGGAGTGCGCGCCCGGATCGCGGCGCCGGCAGTCCTCAGCGCGCCGGCTGCGTCGGGAGTTGCCGCCTCACCTGGACCACTCTATCCATCTGGAGATCGGCCACGACCACGCCCGGGCCGTCCGGCGCCTGCGCGATCACGGTGCCCCACGGATCCACGATCATGCTGCGGCCGTGGGTCGGCATGCCCCCGCCGATGCCGCACTGCGCCGGGGCGATGACGAAGGCGCCGTTCTCGATCGCTCGAGCGCGCAGCAGCACTTCCCAGTGGTCCCGCCCCGTGGCCTCGGTGAAGTTCGCGGGAACAGCCAGCACGACTGCCCCTGCGGCGGTCAGCTCCCGGTATAGCTCCGGGAAGCGAAGGTCGAAGCAGATGCTCAACCCGATTCGCACGTCCGCGTCCTGGGCCACGCCCTGCATCACCGCCACGACGCTGCGATCGCCGGGCGTCGTACGCGCCGACTCGCGATCGGACGGGCCGTTTTCGATCGAGACGTCGAAGAGATGCCGTTTGCGGTAGGTCGCGCGGATCTGGCCGGACGGGCCGAGCAGGACGGCGGTGTTGTAGGGGCGCTGTGGATCGGCCGAACGTTCCGCCACGCTGCCCAGAAGTATCCACGTGTCGAGGGCGCGGGCCAGCTCGGCGAAGGGCGCGGTGGTCGGGCCGGGCAGCTCGCCGGCGGACTCCCGCAAGCCCGCGGCGGGGCCGCGGTAAAGGAACATCTCCGGCAGCGCGATCAGCTGCGGGCTCATCTCGCCGGCTTGCCGGACAAGCGCGACCGCCCGCTCCACGTTCGCGGCAACGTCCTGGTCGGCGGCGAGCTGGATCAGCGCCACGCGCAAACGGCTCATCGACGTTCCCCTCCCCGATCGGGGTTCGTAATCGCCGGACCGTGCCGGCTACCTGGCGTCGATGTTACGCTCCCCGCAAGGAGGCTTCCATGGCCAGCCCGAGTCGCGCGGATGCGTGGCAGCTCCTGACGGAGTGGTCGCCGAGCGAGGCGCTTCGCAAGCACGGTCTTGCGGTCGAGGCGACGGTCGCGTGGTACGGCGCGAACCGCTTCGCGATCGCCGGGCCCGAGCTCGAGACCTGGCGCATCGCCGGGCTGGTCCACGACTTCGACTACGAGCGCTTCCCCGAAACCCACCCCATGCGCGGAGCCGACGAGCTGCGGCGTCTCGGCTACCCCGAGGTCGTGGTCGAGGCCGTCCTGGGCCACGGCGACCACACCGGCGTCCCGCGCACGAGCCTTCTGGCGAAAACCGTCTACGCCTGTGACGAGCTTTCGGGCTTTGTGATTGCCGTGACCTACGTTCGGCCGAACCGCAGCCTCGACGAAGTGGACCCGCGCGCGGTCGTCAAGAAGATGAAGGACAAAGGCTTCGCCCGACCGGTCTCCCGAGATCAGCTCCTGCGCGGCGCCGAGGAGCTTGGAGTCCCGTTCGAGGAACACGTCGCGAACGTGGTGGCCGGCCTCAAGACCATCCGAGAAAGGCTCGGACTCTGACACGGGGCGAGCCCTTCCCGGCTGGCGCCCCGAGATTCTTGCGGGCGGGAACCTGGGGCCGTCAGGTGGTGGCGGCGGTCAGGCGCGGTCCGTGACGACCGGTATGCCCGGGAAGGCCGCGGCCTGCTCGTCGCTGGCTCGGACCCAGTCGAGCAGGTCCCGGTTCACGATCAACGTGCCGACATCGCGCAGAGTCAGCGACCCTCGCGCGGTAAATCCGAGCGTCGCGTCCGACAGCGGGATCATCGGGCCGCCCGAAGTCAGGTACGGCAACGGCATCTGACCCGGCGCGGCGTGCAACACGCCAAGGGCGCTGTAGGGGCCGATCTGGACCTGCAGCCTGTGGCGAACAGTGCTGACGCGGCGGGCCTCCTCGCCCGTGGCGCCGGACGTTTCGACCGCGTACAGGATCGAACGGTCCACCTCGCCGTCGCCCAGATTCGAGACGGTGTCGTCCTCGAAGCTCTCAACGAAGGCCTCGCGGATGACGACCGACTCCGTGCGGTTCAGGACGTCTGTGAGGCGCTCGCCTGCGCATTCGACGTAGCCGATGTAGCGGCAACCCAGGGCGTACCCGATGAACGGGATGAGCACGGAGGCTCCTACTGCTCGATGTGGCGGACTTGGCAGGCCCTGCGGAACCGATGCCGACAGGTTAGCGCGACACCTCCGGCGCTCCACTCCCATAAAAGTACGGGGCGTCCGCGCAACGCTACGGCCGCGCTGGATCGGTTGCTCCGGGCTCAGCCGTTGACCAGGCCGCTGGTGTCGACGACTTCGAAGTCGGCGCCCGTCAGGCTCTGCAGATGATGAAGCTCATCGTCGTTCCAGCTCGCGTTCGGCTCGCCGCCGATGTACCAGGGAGAGCCGTTGTCGGCCAGGATCATGCCGTAGCGCTTGAGCGCGGTCAGCACGACCTGGGCCTGGGGTCCGAAGCCGGAGATGTCCACGGAGGCCTTGAGACGGACCCGCAGCCCCATCGGCGGGAGGTTGGAGCACGGGGCGGCGGTCTGGTGCCGAGCCGGGTATATGTAGCCGCAGGTGTCCGAGGCGGTGAACCGAATGGCATGGTCGATGACGCCCGACTGGACCTCGCTGTAGAGGACGAGCCCCGGCAGGATCGGCAGCCCGGCCGCGTCGGCGCTTGTCCAGCCGGCAGGTCGCAGGGCGTTCGACCGAAGGTTCCAGATCGCGCCCGAACCAGCATGCCAGGTCGAGCCCGACTGGCTGACGTCGTACAGCTCGTACAGCCGGCAGGCGCCCTTGTCGAGCATGAGCATGTGGCGGTCCGAACCGTTCTCGATCTTGGGGCTGGCCGGGATCGGGTAAGGGCCCGGGTCGGACTCGTCGGCATAGTCGAAGCCGACGGTGTAGGTGGGCGTGGTCGAGGTCACGATGTTGTAGGGGATGCCGTCGCCGACGGCGTCGAAGTCCGGATGGAGGTAGTTAGACGCGCCTATGGCGTTGATCATCGTCGTCGAATTGGAGGCCACCGGCAGGCTCGAGATGTCCTTGTTCCACACGTTCGAGGCCGGGAAGATCGGACACCCAATCGTGCCGATTGCGGGCAAGCCCGTCGCGACCGACGGCTTTCTGGGGCCGCGCGCGGGACCGGACTCGCCGACCGGGGTCAGCGGCGGCGTCACAGCCGTCCGGACCTGCGAGCCCGCGACCGGCGTCACGGGCAGTCCGGATCCAGAGTCGGCGACCTGAGTCGCGGCTTGTGGTCCGCTGCCGCCGTCGCTCACTCGCGAGTCTGCGCCATTGAGGGCCGAGAGGGCGGCGTCGGGACCATCGGTCCGGCTCGAGGCGACTGCGGTCGCTGCGGCGTGGGCGCCCGCCGCACTGGCGCCCGTGACTGTACCCGCGGTCGGCGGACCGAGCTGGACGACGACGAAGGCAGCGATGATCAGGCCGGCCGCGCCGGCCGCGAGCAGCGGGAGCGAACTGCGTCGTCGCATGTGTCGATCCTACGGATACCGGACCCCATCCGGCTACGCTTTTCGTCCCGGTCGGCCGAGCCCTTACGTACAAACCCGACGGTTGGCCGGGTCGGCCCTTTCGCGTGATAATGCCCGGGCCCGCCGCCGGGCCATCGGGGCTCCCGCCACGCCCCCCGACCGCAGCCTATTGCGAGTCCATGAAAGACACGACGCCGCGGATACTGCCACGGGCCAAGTGGACCACCTTCTGTTACCTCGCCACGTGGGGCTACATGCTCTACGGGCTGGGCAGCGCCACACCGTACCTTCGAGACGACCTGCGACTTAGCGCTTTCGAGGCCGGGCTCCACGCCTCCGCGCTCGCACTGGGCATCCTCGCCGCGGGAGTGACCGCCGACGTCATCGGCCGAAGGATCGGCCCGAGTCGGCTGTTGGACCTCTCGGTCGCCTACTTCGCGGTCGCGGCCGTCCTGATCATCGCCGCGCCTGTGCTGCCGGTCTCTCTGTGCGGAGCGTTCCTGCTGGGCCTGGGCGGCGGAACGCTGACGACTCAAGTCAACCTCCAGCTGAGCCGGTTCGGCCGGGCGCAGAGCCGGATACTCCTGTCCCAGGCCAATGCCGTCTCGATGATCGCGGCCGCGGCGGCTCCGATGGCGATCGGCCTCGCGGCGTCGCTCCTGCACGCCTGGCGCCTTGCCATGCTGGTGCCGATCGTCTGGGTTGTCGCCCTGACGGCGTTTCGGCCGCGCGAAACCGGGGCCTCGACTGAGGAACAGGCCACGAAAGCCCGTCTTCCACGGGCCTACTGGATCGTCTGGTTGCTGGTTGTGCTCGGCGTCGCGATCGAGTTCTCGTTCGTGTACTGGGGCTCCACGATCGTAATCCTCAGGACGGGGATCTCGACCGCCGACGCCACGATGCTGGCCAGCCTCTTCGTGGTGGGCATGGTCGCCGTCCGCGTGGTCATTGGCAGCGGCATCGGCTCGGGCCGCTCCCCCCTCGCACTGCTGGCCGTGGGCCTGGTCGGAGCGATCGTGGGGGCAAGCCTGACGTGGGTCTCGCCGACGCCGATCCTCGCCGGTCTCGGGCTTTTCCTGGGCGGATGCGGCGTCGCGATCCAATGGCCTCTGGGCGTGACGCTCGCCATGCACACCGCCGGCGCGGGCCAGCTCCAGGCATCAGCCCGGGCGACGCTTGGGTCCGGGCTGGCGATTCTCATCGCGCCGGCCATGCTGGGGCTGGCCGGCGATGAGTTCGGCGTCGCGGCGGCATGGCCGCTCATCATCGGCATCGCCGTCTGCAGCCTATGCGTCGCCGTCGTGGCCCATCGAGTCGGGGCGGACGCAACCGTCGCCGGGTGAACTCGCCGGTCTGTCTGCCTCGACCGACTGTCTAGGGCTGCCAGGACAACATTCTGCCGCTGATCCCGGACAGCGTGGTCGCACCGCTGCCGTCTGCCGCAGCGACGAGGATCGTGAGCATTATCTGTCGACACAGCGATCCTGGCGCCGTCCGGCGACCAGCACAGCGAGCTCTCGAAAGGGGCCTTCGCGCTGAAGACGACCGTCGCGGCAGGAGCCGGCGGCCGAATGACGACGACGTGATCGGGCGTGCTCCCGGTGTTCATCCGCTCCAGCGCGATGGCGCTGCCGTCCGGCGACGTCGCGACTGAAGGGGAAGCGCCTCCGCGAGCGCGCGACGCCGTCCGAGATGGAGCGGCCCTCCTGCTACCGGCGCCCTTCGCCCGATCGCCGTGCGTCGGGCGTGTGCCCCGATGCCAGGGCTCGGAGCGCCGGCGGAACACGTACCGGGACCCGATTCCGCCAGGTCAAGGGCAACCAGGACCAGGCACGCTGTAGAGGTAGAGCGGCTCCCACGGCCCTGCGAAGAACAGCAGCTGGTAAGCCTTCGCGTCGGTCTCCTCGAGCCGCACCCTGGCATCCGAAATGGGCGAGCTCGAGACGAGCGCGCAGAGGTGGAACGACGGCCACCACGATTCGTAGCGAGAGCCGAACGAGGGTCCCGGCTGGTTGGCGGTGGCGGAACCAGTCGCGTGGAACGCCACCCATTCAAGCCCCGCGTCAATCTCCCCTGACGGTGTGCCGCGCTCGACCGCGGTATTGCCCATCTGCCATCGGGCAGTGGCAAGGGCGTCGGAATTGGCCAGCAGGACGAGCGAGGTTGCGGCGAGCGCGGCTATCAGCACGACTGCTAACCCAGACGGGACCCAGCGAAGAGTGCCTCCGAGCGGGACCGTCGGCGAGATTCGTGCTCCTTTCGGGCTCACGGCCTCCGCTCGTTGAGCAGTCTCGGCAGGCGACTTCAGGAGAATGGCGTAGAGCGGCAGCACCAGAGGCCACGTGTATCGATCGAAGAAGGTGAAGGCCATCGCCCACACCGCGATCCCAGTTCCGTAGAGAACGGCGAAGACCACTATCAACGTCCAGGTCGACTGCCCCCAAGGCCAGAACGCCCGCCGACCTCGCCCCTCACGCACGCCGCGCACGGCACTCCGAAGGTACGCCCCAACTGCCCCACCGAAAACCCCGCACCCCACCAGGCCCAGGATCAGCGCGGCCCCGTTGATGAGATACCACCACGGCTCGGGGAAAAGCACGGGTCGTGATCCATACAGCGCCGTCCCGCCCAGGCTACCGGTTAGCTCGATGAGATTCCCTGCCACGACCTGAGGCCAATGTCCGGTGTGAACGATCTGGACAATGGGTCCGATGAAAAACAGCAGTCCGACGGCAAGTCCTGCCAGGACGTCGATCAGCCGCCATCTCCGCCACCACGCCACGATGGCGATCACAAGCGCAGGTGATGCGACGAGCGACACGGACGCGATGCCGTGTCGCAGCGAATCGTCAAAGGCGTGTCGCAGCGTAGCGAGGGAAAGGATGGGAACCCCGAGCCCGATTCCGGCGCGGCCGGGAAGGTGCGTCGCGAACAGATAGATGGCGCAGGATGCCGCGGCCGTGATGCCCACGGCGACCCAGAAGCGGCGTCTCCTGCCCAGCGGCGAAAACGTAAACACGATCAGGACGGCGACCGGGGCCGCGATCGCGAATTCCCTGATGCTGAATGCGAAGCAGCCCACGGCAAGCGAGGCGGCGAGCCACAGCCAGCGCTTGTAACCGACTCGCTCGAGTGCGATGGCGCCGAGCGCGAGGCACGTGACCGACATCGCCCAGGCGGGCACATCGGTCATGTAGGTAGTCGTGTTCAGAAGGAACCCCGGAAAGAAGAGAACGCCGAGCACAGCCAGCACCGATCGGGGAACTGACAGCACGCGCCGTACGAGCGAGTAGCCGGCGACGATCCCAATGCAGGCCAGAATGGCGGTGCTCGCAGTGAACGCCCAGGCCGCACCCCCGGACAGCCACAGGAACGGCTGTACGAAGAAGATCTCGCCGATGAGCGACATGGAGTTCCAACCGTTGAGCTCGAGCCGACCGGTCGAGAAAAGATCCAGGGCGATTCGCCGGTATGCCGGGTCGTCATTGCTCGGGAGAAAAAGAGAGCCGGACAGCGCCCCAAGCGCCATCGGGAAAGCCACTCCGATGATCAGGAGAACGGCCACGACGAGGATCGAGGACCGCGATGGCAGTCTCGACGTAGCGGCCCCCGAATCGACCCGGCTCATCGGTAGATCGGCTGCCGGGCGGGGCCGGAGGCTCCCCTCAGGCCCCGCTGTTGGCGGTCGGAGCGCACCTGTCTCATCGCTGGATTTGGCCATTTCGCGATCGTACCTATCCCTCATCATGCCCTCGTCGAGATCGGGCTGAGCGTGGTCCCAGCGGGCCGATGCCCGCGCGGGTAGCCAGTCGCTTGGTTCGGGTGCCGGGTTGCCGGCTCCCGCGCGCCGTCCACCCGCCCGATGATGGAGTATAGAATCACCGGGATCGTCCCAAGGGCCGAAGTACGTGACGGGCAGTGAGGGATGCCGCCACGGCCTCGGTGCCTCAGGACCTGGGCAACGTCCACTCTCACGGGAGCGACACCTATATGCGTGGTTCATCTTCTGCCAGCGCCACCGATCTCGATCTCGTCGTGCTTGGCGGCGGCGGGCACGTGGGTCTTCCACTCAGCCTGGTGTTCGCGCGAGCGGGTTTGCGAGTCGGCGTGTACGACACCAACGAGCAAACTCTGGGGCGGATCGCCAGGGAGATGCCCTTCATGGAGGCCGGCGCCGATCAGTTGCTCGCCGAACTCCTGCCCACTGGCCGGCTCGAGCTCAGTTCCGACGCAGCAATGCTGGGTCGATCCGACGTTGTGGTCGTCGTGATTGGAACGCCGGTTGACGAGTTCCTGGGGCCCTCGATGACCGTCTTCGAACGGGCGGTCAGTCAGATGGGGCCCCATCTTCGGGACGGCGCCCTCGTGGTCATGCGCAGCACTGTGTACCCTGGCACGACCGCTTACGTCGCCGGCAACCTGGCGGAACGCGGATGCCGTGTTGATGTCGCCTACTGCCCGGAGCGGATCGCCGAGGGCCGAGCATTGGACGAGCTCGGAAGCTTGCCGCAGATCATCGGCGCCGACGACGACGTCGCCGCGGAGCGGGCTACGAGCGTGTTCGCCAGGATCGGAGCGAGCACCATTCGGACGTCCACCAGAGAGGCAGAGCTCGCCAAGCTCCTCACCAATGCGTGGCGATACATGAAGTTCGCCATCGCCAACCAGTTCTTCATGATTTCGCATCAGGCCGGTATCGACTACCAGAATGTGTTGCGGGCTGTCCGTGAAGACTACCCGAGGGCCGCGGATCTTCCCGGCCCAGGTCTGGCCGCCGGCCCCTGCCTGTTCAAGGACACGATGCAGCTCGCAGCCTTCACGACCGATCATTTCCCGATGGGCCAGGCGGCGATGCAGGTCAATGAGGGCTTGCCCGCATATATGGTCAGCGCCATGGAAAGGCGGTACGGAAGCCTGCGGGGTCGGACCATCGGCTTGCTTGGCATGGCCTTCAAGGCCGAGTCTGACGATATCCGGTCATCGCTCAGCTACAAGCTGCGGAAGTTGCTCATATGGTCGGGTGCCCGAGTGCTGTGCACCGATCCCTACGTCGCCGATCCACGTCTCGTGCCTCTGGACAGGGTTTTGGCCGAGGCGGAGATCGTGGTGCTCGGCGTGCCCCATCGCGTCTATCGGGACGCGAAGCTCGATGGGCGCGAGCTTGTCGACATATGGGGGGCGCTGGGCGGGATCCGACTCTAGCGCCTATCGCATCGGAGGACTCGTGAAGATCTTGGTCACCGGGGCCGCCGGCTTCATCTGCGGCTATCTAGTGCCGGAGCTGCTCGAGGCGGGCCACACGGTTGTCGGGCTTGACGACTTCAGCAAGTACGGTCCGACGGCTAAGAGCTATGACGACCACCCTCGGTATCGCCTGGTCAAGGGTGACGCGAAGGACGAAACCCTCCTGCGGGAGCTCGCGGCGGACTGCGACGAGGTCGTAGCGGCCGCGGCGATGATCGGAGGCATCAGCTACTTCCACGAGTTCGCTTTCGACCTCCTCGCCGAGAACGAGCGCATCCTGGCGTCAACCTTCCGAGGGGCGATCGAAGCCCACCGAAGCGGCCATCTGGAACGGATCGTCGTGATCTCGTCGTCCATGGTCTTCGAGTCGGCCGCCGTGTTTCCGACCCCAGAGGGAGCTCAGCTCACGAGCCCACCGCCGGTCTCGACCTACGGTTTTCAGAAGCTCGCCTCGGAGTATTTCGCCAGGGGCGGGTGGGAACAGTACAAGCTGCCCTATACGATCCTCAGGCCCTTCAACTGCGTTGGCGTCGGCGAGCGCCGCGCCCTGCGCGATGCCGATGTGATGTCCGGCAACGTCAAGCTCGCGATGAGCCATGTGGTGCCCGACATCGTCGCCAAGGTCCTCAAGGGCCAGGACCCCCTCCACCTCCTCGGAGAGGGCAATCAGGTCCGCCACTACACATACGGGGGCGACCTGGCCCACGGCATCCGTCTCGCAATGGAGAGTCCAAAGGCGATCAACGAGGACTTCAACCTCTCGACGCCCCAGAGCACCACGGTGCTCGATCTGGCCCAGACAATCTGGCGCAAGATCAACGGGAACCGGCCATTCAAGTACGTGACCGACCCACCTTTCCCGCACGACGTGCAGATGCGCGTTCCCGACGTCCGGAAGGCGAGAGACGTGCTCGGTTTCGAGGCTTCCACCTCGCTCGATGCGATGCTCGACGAGGTGATTCCCTGGATCCGCGCCGAGTTCGAGGCCGGGAGGATCTAGTGGGCGACGACGATCGCCGCTGCGCCCGCCGGTTCGGGTACCGCGATACGCGTGCCGGGGGTCGTGTTCGGGTCGAGATCGCGTGCCGTCCATCTCTCGGACGGCGTCCTTGAGCGCGATGGCATCGAATGTCGGCCGGCGGCGGAGCAGGCTCGCCTTGCGCCTCGGCGGGCTCCTGATCAGCCTGGCGGCTCTGTGGCTGGTGATCCAATCCGTCGATCTGGGAGCCTGCGCCAGGGTGCTCTCCGGGGCGAACCCCGCGCCGCTTGTCGTCTGCCTGGCGGTAATCGCGATTCAGGTTGCCCTGCGTTCGGTGCGATGGCGTCTGCTGCTGCCCGCGCCGCGCCGCGGCGGTGGCATCGCGCTAAAGCGAATCGTCCCAGTGCTCCTGATCGGCTATCTCGGCAACACTGTCCTGCCGGCGCGCCTCGGGGAGCCGATCCGTGCCTATCTGGTTGCGCGCCGCGAAGACCTGGACGCGGCCGAGGCATTTGGCTCAGTCGTGCTCGAGCGAGTCGTGGACACGGCGACCCTGGCCGTGGTGGCCTTCGCGGCGGCAGTGGTCGTCCGCGCCCCGAGCTGGATCGTGCAGGCTACGGCCGTCGCGGCCATCGCCGGGACGGCCGTCACGGTGGCGCTGGTCGTGATCGGTCCCGGGCCGCTGGTCCGCGCGACACGCAGGATCGCGGCCCACGTCCCGGGCGCGGCGCGAATCGAGCCGGTTCTGGTACGCCTCGACGATTTCGCGCGAGGGATCGACCGGCCGGCTCGCTCGCGCGCCATCGTCGCTGCAGCTGTCATCAGCGCGGCATGTTGGATGCTCGATGCGACGACCTTCTGGCTGGTTGCGCGGTCGGTCGGCACGCCGTTGGATCCGGCAGCCGCGCTCCTGATCGCCAGCGTGACGGTCCTCGGGACCGCGCTGCCTTCGGCGCCGGGCTACGTTGGAACGTTCGAACTCGCCGCGGCCACGACGGCACAGGCGCTCGGCGTCGCAGCTGTTCCGGCGCTCGCCCTCGCCGTCCTGGCCCATGCCATGACAGTGCTGCCGATCGCTTGCGCCGGGGCGGTCTCGTTGATCGCATTGGATGCCCGGCTGGGCCTCCTGGCGACCGAAGCGGCAGGAGCGGAGGACGCGCTCGGAGAGGCGGTTTCGCAGTCGTGACGCTGGAAGGCCTACCCCAAGTCTCCGTCGTCCTGCCCGTCTACAACGAGGGCGAGGCGGTTGCTCCGGTCATCCGAGGGCTGCTCCGGTGCATCCATCTGCCCTGCGAAATCCTCGTTGTTTACGATTTCGATGCGGATACGACGGTGCCGGTGGCGCGCGCTCTTGCGGCCGAGTTCCCCGCGGTCAAACCCTTGCGCAATGAACTCGGTCGCGGCGTCCTCAATGCCATGAAGGCAGGCATCGCCGCCGCGCGCGCCCCCTACATCCTCGTCACCATGGCCGACGGCTCCGATGAGCCGGAGCTGGTGGACCGCATGGTCGAGCTGGCCCGCGACGGCGCGGACGTCGTCGCGGCAAGTCGATACGTGAGTGGAGGCCGCCAGATCGGTGGTCCGGTACTGAAGCGCCTGATGAGTCGCACGGCCGGTCTCAGCCTCCACTGGCTGGCCGGAGTTCCGATCCACGACCCAACCAACAACTTCAAGCTCTACAGCCGCCGCTTCCTCGACTCCGTGACGATAGAGAGCACCGCCGGCTTCGAGCTGGCTCTCGAGCTCTCAGTCAAGGCGACCCGGGCCCATCGCCGTCTCGCCGAGGTCCCGACTACCTGGCGCGACCGAACGTCCGGCAAGAGCAACTTCAACCTGCGCAAGTGGCTGCCCCACTACCTCCACTGGTACCTCGCGGCGATGCGTGGTCGGTTTTCGCGGAGCCGGACCGGGGATGCCGCATAGCACGCACTGATCCAGGGCGTGGCTCTCGTCGGGTGCCCGAAACGGCGGCGCTGCGCCGGGCGCTGACCGCGGCCCTCAGCCGGGCACGCTCGGAACCCCCGGGGTCGCAGACCGCCAGCCGGATCTACTCGGCCGTTGTCCCGCTGGCGCTGGCGTCCGGCACAACGACGACTGCGGTCCCGTAGGCGACTATCTCGGACATCGATTTGCCGATCTCGGACGAGTCGAAGCGCATCGAGAGGACCGCGTTGGCGCCCATGAGCGTCGCGTTCTGGACCATCCGCTCGAGAGCCTGGCGCCGCGTGTTTTCGAGCAATTCCGTGTACTCGTGGATTTCGCCTCCGAAGAGTGAGCGCAGTGCGGCGGCGATGTTGCCTGCCAGGCCGCGGCTGCGCACGACCAGGCCGAAGACCTGGCCCTTGGCCTCTGTTACTCGGTACCCGGCCAGGTATGGAGTCGTAGCGACGATCATCTCGGTCTCCCATGGGATATGGCTTGTGTGTCGATCCCCGTGTCCGCGGCCCGCAACTTACGAGCGCCCGAACGCTGCTCTCACCCGCGGTGTCGCCAGATACAAGAGCACGATAGCGGCGAGCACGATGGTGAGGATGTGGCGACCGAAGTCGCTCCGGCCAAGCTGGAGCAGCGCCAGCACGAGGGCGATGACTTCGAGAATGGCCCCGAGCGTCCAGGCCCATGGGCGCAGCCGCCAGGCGCCATAGGCGAACACGACCTCGGCGATCCCGACCACGAGCAGGACCATCGCGATGAACCGCTCGACGTGAATGCTCGGCAGCCAGACGAGCGCGTCTGACGCATTCCACCAGGCTCCGGCCCCGATGAGGGCGAAAGCCCCGAGGACCGCTGCGGCGATGGCCAGCACTGCTACCCCGAACGGACGTTGCTGCATCGCTGTTGCCTCTTGTTGTAGCTGTGATGAGATGGGCGCCGCGGTATGCGCGCTGCCAGTGTCCTATCTGGGCGCGCGGTCGTCATGACGGTCCGTCACGCGGGTCCGGCGAACGCCGCATGGACTCGGCGACGGCACGGTGGCAGCGTATCTCGTAGTGCCGATGCCGCAGTTGCACGATCGCTTGAGTGTCACGCTGATCGTGTCCGAGGAAGAGTCGCGCTTCGACTACTTCAGGTCGGAGACCCGGACCACGCCCAGCTGCGTCGGGGCCACCAGGTATCCCGTGGGCTGGCCCGGCTGCGAGCCGAGGATGAGCCAGCCTCCCGTAAGAGCCACGCCGTCTGGAACTCCGCGGGGCTCCGAATCCCCGGGCGCCAGGATCGCGAGCGACGCGTTTTGAAAGGCGTCGCTCCAGCCGAGCCAACCGCCCGAGACGAACGCGGGGCAGCCCTCGTACCCGGTGTCCGCGGGCTGCCAGCCGGGGGCCGACGCCGTCCACATCTCGCAGCCCCCTTCGTCCCAGGCGATCTCACCCGTGTCGGCGTCAAGGAAGTAGGCGCCGTCAGCGATAGGGTGAGCCGCTGTCGCGCCGTTCGGCAGCACCATGAGCTGCGAGTCGAGGTAGTAAGGGTTGGCGTAACCCCCCGGCCCCGTCCCGGCAGCCTGGAGATCCGTGTCCTCTACCCAGGCCAGGTCCCGTCCAGCCCAGCTCATCTCCTCGAGCGGGCCGTCGAGCGGCAGCGCGCGCGTCGCGCCTGAGGACAGAGTCAGCAGGTTGAGCTCGATGCCATGCGTGAGGTCGCCGCTCGTGTAGGCGAGCGCATCGTCCCCGAGCGCGACCGTGGGTACGATCGGGATCGCGCTGCCCTGGTCCTGAGGATCGTTGATCGCGTCCGGGTTGCTGCCCTGGGCCACAACTCTGCTGGTCCCCGTCTCGAGATCGGTGAGGACGACCCGCCAACTGCTGCACCGAACCTGAGGCAGCGAATGGGCCTGTTCGGTCGGCATTGGTGAGGGCCACGACGACTCGCAGGTCGAGTCCGCCCAGGCTGCCTGTGAGCCGGCGACCGATATCGCGGTCGGGACCGAATCGAAGGCCGACGAATCGCGAATCTTGCGCAGCGCACCCGTATGGAGGTTGGCGGCATACAGCGCCTCGGAGGTCGGAGCGTCCGGGAAGCTGACGCCCATGACCAGCCAGTCACTGTCCGCTACCAGAGTCGCCGTATCGACCTCGGCACCGGCTGGCAGCGGGACGTTCGTCCGCATCGCGCTGGGCACCACGAGCAATGTGGTGGCGGACGGTAGCCCCGACCAGGGTGTTGCTGTCACGAACGGTGTCGTCGTGGGAAGCGGGGAGCTAGAAGCGTTCGGAACTGAGGTCGCGGAGGCACTGGGAGATGTGCTGACACCGATCGTCTGCGGCCCCGTCTGGCGCGAGTAGAGCAGAGTGGCGGCCAGGGTCAGCGCGATGGCGGCTGCGGCGGCTAGTTCGGTCCACCGCCCTACCCTGTCCCGGCGCCAGAACGGGACGGACACCCGAGGAACGTCCACGCGCTGCCATGGCGCGCTCAGGAGATGGAGGGCGCGCCGGTGCCCCTCGAACAGGAGGCTGCACCGGTCGCATGCAGCCACGTGCCGCTGCTCGGCGTCCGTCAGCATCGCCCCGGCACCGCCCTCCGCCACCTCGGAGAGCCTGTGCTCGTCCACGTGGTGGGCCAGGAGTCGAACCGCCTTCATCGTTCCAGCTCCTTCCTGGTCGCGGGGGCGAGCTCGCGCGCGAGCTTCTGCCGGGCCTTCCAAAGACTCGCGGCCACGGTGCCCCGAGCGACACCGAGCACCTGGGCCGCTTCCTCCTGCCCATAGCCGAGCCCATAGACCAGCGCCATCGCGAGCCTTTCACGTTCTGGCAATCGGGCCACAGCCTCGGAGCAGTCGAGCCTCATCTCCGGGTCCACTGGGACGTAGCTCGTTTCCGTTCCATCCAGGCTGGGGAGCCGGCGCCGTCGCGCCGCCGCTGCGCCTCGGGCCGCGATGCGTCGCAGCCAGGGCCGCAGGTTCCGCTCATCGCGCAGGTCTCGAAGATGCGCACGGCCGTACAACAACGCCTCCTGGGCGATGTCTTCGGCCTCGTCGGGGGCGCCAAGCGCACGACACAGCACGCAAAGCTCATCGAACAGCTTGCTATAGGCCGCATCGAAGTAGTCGAGCGCTTCTGGCGTGGCAGAGATGGCGTCCACACTCCTCTAGTAGAGGGCGGAGCCTGAATTGTTTACCGGCGTTGAGACTACCTGTGCGTCGCGCTAGCGGCCTTTGAGCCTAGCCACCGAAGATCCCGCCCAGACCTCCGCCCAACACGCCGCCGAGCGGCGACGACTCGTGTCCCTCTTCCTTCTCGATCTGCTCCAGGGCAACGACGATCGCCAAAGCGAGCGGGGCATCGTAGCCCGGTGAGACCTGGATGCCGTAGGCGTCACGAATGGTGAAGAACTGGCGGGAGGCGACGATCACGTCTGTGCCGTCCTTCTGGATGTGGAATTCGCGACCCATCCAGTTGCCGGTGACCTTCATCTGCCCGCCGTCTGCCGCGGTGATCGTGAAGTGCTCGCCAAACATCGACATCAGGGCTTTCTGGATCGTCTCCACGACCTTGTCGCCCTGTTTGACCTCAAAGGTCGTATGGACGTGCGCGAGCGACTTGTTGATCTCATAGAGCTCCTGCCCCGAGGTGTCCTTGAGGAGCAGCGAGCGCCGGAGTGCCACGAGCTTGCCGCCCACCTCGAAGGCGTGGTTCCCGTTCGAATCGTCGATCCATAGATCGCCGGTCATCGAGATAAGCTTCTCATTGAGCACGAACGTCTGGCCGGTAGCGTCCTGTTCAGCGGCACTAGCAGCCGGTGCAGGAGCTACGAAAGGAGGCGGAGCCGAGGCGCCGGGAGCGGGTAGCACCCGCGGTCCGACGGGGGCGCCGCAACTGACACAGAACCTGGCGCCGTCAGCCAAGCCGCCGCCACACTGCGTGCAGAACATCGCCAAGGTCCACCTCTTGCTGACGAGCAATCGGACGCCTCTACAGTATGCGCGGGCGGCAACGCCGATTGACGCCGAGTTGCTTCCTAGCCGCATACACCGCGCCGGCGCGAGGCGGGATAGCGCATTACGTGGTCAAGGTGCCGCGGTGGCAGTTACGAGGATCGGCGTCCGGCCGCTACCGCCCCCCGGCCGACGAGTCGCTGCGACTAACCCGATCAGCGGCTATTGCCGGTAGTATCGAGCCAGCGCCCAGCGCCCGCCAATCGCGGACCGCTCGGGCCCGCCCCGAAGTTCAAGGACCGATGACTCCACCGACGCCACCGCTCCCGCCGGACACAGAGGCCGCGTTGGCGCGACCTGCCCTGCTGACCGCTACCTACCTGCGCGGCCGAAGTGGCGCGGCGCGGGTCTGGCAGCGCATAACGCCGGCCATGAGGAAGGTCCCGGAGATCACCCTCCTCTTCTGGGTGATCAAGGTGCTGACCACGGCGATGGGCGAGGCGACCTCGGACTTCCTTGTCTTCCAGATCAATCCGGTTATCGCGGTCATTCTCGGGGCCATCGGCTTGGCCGTCGCCATGGCGCTCCAGTTGCTCGTGCGGCGATACGTGCCATGGATCTACTGGCTGGCCGTCGCCATGGTCGCCGTCTTCGGAACGATGGCCGCCGACGTCCTCCATATCGGGTTGGGCATCCCGTACGTAGTGTCCACTGCGTTCTTTGCCCTCTCCCTGGCGGTCATCTTCGCGGCCTGGTACACGACCGAGAAGACTCTCTCGATCCACAGCATCAACACCCCTCGCCGCGAGCTGTTCTACTGGGCCACGGTGATGGCCGCCTTCGCTTTGGGCACCGCCGCCGGCGACATGACCGCGAGCACCATGGGCCTCGGGTACTTCACCTCGGGGGTGATATTCGGAGTGCTATTCGCCCTCCCGGCTTTGGCCTACTGGCTGTTCAAGCTCAACGCGATCCTGGCCTTCTGGATCGCCTACGTCCTTACCCGGCCTTTCGGCGCCTCGTTTGCGGATTGGGCTGGGAAGTCACGCAGTCTCAGCGGCCTCGGGCTCGGCACCGGAGAGATCAGCGTGGTCTTGACCGTCCTGATCGTGATCCTGGTCGGTTACCTGACGGTCACCCACATGGGGGTCGAGAGCGAGCAGCGGGCGAATTCGCTGTGATCACTAACAACCCATCATGACGGCTAGGCGCGGAGTCAGGTTGAACCCAGCGGCAGAGCTAGGCGACCTCCGCCTGCGTGTTGACCCAGCGGGGATACGCCGCGCGCTCGATCCCGATGACCTGGGCGACGATTTCCTCGGCCTCGCTCCTCTTGAGTGCACCCGTCTATAGAGCCCGGAAGAGGAGCAGCCTACGGGCGAGTTCGTCTGCATCGAGCAGCAGATCGATCAGGTCTGCCCGAGATACCGGCGGTGGCAGTCTCCGAGTCAACATCTCGACCTCCGAGATCGTACCGACGCGATGCAGCCGAAACCGTAGAAAGCCGCCACAACCAGCGCCGTTGCGCCAAAGGTGACTTGGGCGGCATCCGAATGGACATCGGCGGCCTGGGGACGCGACACCAAGGATGGACTTTGCGGCTCGTGGGAACCGGCTCCCCTGTTCGCCTGGTTCGTCGAGCCGTCGCCCGGATTGACCCATCTCTTGCAGCGCACCGAATGCCTGCCCGACGACTTCGACGCCGCCGTCGCCTATGTCATCCGGGCGCTTCGCCGACCGAATGAGGAGCCAGCGCGATAGGCGTCCTCGACGGCGGGCGCAGCCGGGTGTCGCAGAGGACGATCGCAGGGAAGGGAGTGGAGCCGCCTCAGGGATTCGAACCCTGGACCTGTGGTTTACGAAACCACTGCTCTACCACTGAGCTAAGGCGGCTAGAAGCGCAGCGGCAGCTTACGAAACAACTGCTCTACCGCTGAGCTATGTCGGCGCGAGCGGGATGGTATCACGACGGATGGCCGGATCGAACGTCTGGCTGCCCTCAAAGCGGCCAGGTAGCCTCGGGCGCAGCGGTGGCGTGGTCCGCGGCGGACTAGCGATCCCCCTCGATCCAGCCCTGCCGTTGGGCCACGCGCACCAGCGAGGTCCGGCTGGTCACGTCGTAGCGATCGAACATCCGCCGCAGCTGGCTCTCGACGGTCTTCAACCGGAGCGAGAGACGCTCGGCGATCTCGGCGTTGCCCAAGCCCTCGGTCACGAGCTCCAGGATCTGGGCCTCACGCGGGGTCGGCGGGCGGAGCGCCGTGCGAACGGATCGGCGGACGTCGTCGGGAAAGGCCGTGCCACCCGCGGCGACCGTCCGCACGGCCGCGAGGATCTGCCCGATCGCCGCCATCTTGGAGAGGTAGCCCTTCGCTCCGTGCTCGACGGCGGCGACGTAGTAGCTCGGATAGGAGTACGCGCTCAGAATGATGAATGCCGGGCCGGGCGTATGCCGGGCGAGCACCTCCAGCCCGTCCACGGTCCCGGACAGGCGGATGTCGCACAGAACGATGTCGGGCGATTGGGCCGCGATCAGGCGGTCGGCCGCGTCGCTATCGCCGGCCGTCCCGACCACGGTCACGTCGGGCTCGCCCCGCAGGAGCGCCGTGAGCCCCTCCGCGATGGCGGGATGATCCTCGATGATCGCCAGCCGGATCAAGTTCGTCCCTCTCTCGCCGGCGGGGCATCGTCGCGGGCTCTCCTCTTGGCGAGCGGCAGCCGCACCACGATCGCCGTTCCCTCTCCGAGGGTCGACTCGGCCTCGATCGTTCCGCCATGCGCGGTCACGATCTCGCGCGCCAGGTAGAGCCCCAGACCGAGCCCGGCCGACGGTTTGTGCCCCAGCTGCGTGTACGGCTGGAACAGCTGCGGCAGCACGTTGCCGGCGATCCCCGGCCCGTGGTCGCGGACCTCGACGACGGCGACCGCGCCGGATCGACGCACGGTCACGTCGATGGTCGGTGATGTCGCCGCGTGCTCGACGGCGTTGGCGAGGAGATTGACGAAGACCTGCCCCAGGCGACCGGCATCCGCTCGCACGAGGATCGGCCCGCGAACGGGCGAGACTCGGATCGGCGGCGCCTTCGGCAGCGTTTCGGCGACTTCGACGGCATTGCGCACGACTCCAACGAGATCGATGGGCGCGGTGACAAGCTCCAGACGACCGGCCTGGATGCGGCTTACCTCGAAGAGGCGCTCGATGAGCTCCCCGACCTGCCTGGTTTGCGCGAGTGCCCGGACGGCATAGGTGCGGGCCTGCGCGGAGGTCCCGGCGTCGAGATGCCGCTCGACGAGCTGAAGGTACCCGTGCAGGGCGGCCACCGGGGTCTTGAGCTCGTGACCCGCCGCGGCCATCAAGCGCTCCAGGCTGAGCCGCATCGTGCGCTCGGAGAGGTCCCGGATCGCCAGGACGCCGCCCCAGGTCCGGTCCCCCGCGGTGAGCGGTTCGACGACTGCCTCGAACCAGCGCCGACTCCCCCCGGGCTGGGCCACCGCGAATTCCATGCGGAACCTCTCGCCCCGGGCGGCCCGTTGCTGCGGTCGGTCGGCCGGCGGAATCGGCAGGCCGGCCGCGTCCTCGGGCTCGATCTCGGCCCCAGCCACGCCAAAGAGCCGATCGTAGGCGTCATTGGTCGCCACGATCCGGCCCTCGTGGTCGACTGCGACGACCGCGTCGCCGAGGCTGGCCAGGATCGATCGCAGACGATCGTGCTCCTCCTGGATGCTCAACCGTTGTTGCTCTAGCACGACCGCCTGGTTGCTGAGCTCTTCGGTGCGTGTGGCGAGATCCTCGTTCGCGACCCGCAACTCCTCGACGCTCGCGGTCAACTCCTCGTTAAGGGTTTCGAGCTCCTCGTTGGTGGCCTGGAACTCCTCGTTGACGGTTTCCACTTCCTCGCGAGTGGCCTGGGCGTCCTCGCTGGCCAGGAGCATCGCTTCGTTCGCCACGCGGAGCTCGGCGACCAGGGCGGTCAGCTCCTCGTTCGCTCGAAGGAGCCGGCCGTTCGTGGCAATCGCTTTGTCGAGTCGCTGCCGCGTCCGGATGTCGGCGCGCCGCTCCCGCTCCGGTCTGGTGACATCCGTCAGTTCGACGACGACCCCTTCAATGGCTCGATCCTCTACCCAGTAAGGGCGGACGGTGGCCTCCACGAAATGCGCCGTCTCGCTCGCGGCATCCGTGGGCTCCACCTCGAACACGGCCGAAGTCGTCTTGCCCGTCAACGCGGAGTCGATGGCGGCTCGGAGCACACTGGGTGGCAGAACCTCAGCGAGATGGACGAAGTCCTGGTCGTATGCCGAGCCGTGGATCCCGAGCATCTGGCGGGCCGCGGAATTGATCCGCAGGATGTAGTAGCGCTGATCGACGACGACGATCCCGACCGTCAGGTTGAGGATCAGGCTCTCCGCCGAGGCCGACGATTCCGCCAGGCGCTGGACGTCGCGGTGCGTGACTCGGATGGCCTGATCGAGCTGGGATTCGGTGCTCCGACGCGGGCGGAGCACCGCCGGTCGCATCGGCAGAATCGCGTAGCTCCCTGGCAGCCGCCGGAAGACGCGCAGCCGCGCGTCCTCGTCCTCGAACGGCTCCGGCAGGGCCATCACGGACTCGGACGTGCCGAGCGCCAGCCGACCGCCCGGCCGCAACGAGAACGCGAAGGTCTCGAGGGCGACCCGCTGCATGGGCGCGGCAAAGTAGATCAGCACGTTCCGGCAGAGGATGAGATCGATTCTCGGGAAGGGCGCTCGCTCGCCGAGATCGTGCTCGCCGAAGACCATCATGGAGCGCAGTCGCTTGGCGACCTCGTAGCCGCCGTCCGATTTCACGAAGTAGCGGTCGCGAGCGCCGGCCGGCAAGCCTTTGAGGGCCACCGGCGGATAGATCCCCCGGCGCGCGAACGCGATCGCGTCGCGATCGATGTCCGTCGCGAAGATCCGCACGTCCGGCCACGGGAGATCGTTTCCGAGAGTTTCGGCGACAACGATGGCCAGGGAGTAGGCCTCTTCTCCGGTCGAGCAGCCAGCCGACCAGACGCGGAGCTCTCGCCGCTCGCGCCGGGCCTCCGAGATCAGCTCGGGAAGGACATGGCCCCCCAGGTACTCGAAAAGCTTCGGGTCCCGGAAGAACTCCGTGACCTTGATCAGGAGGCTGTTGATGAGCCTCGCGTACTCCTCGGGATCGGACTCCAGATAGTCCGAGTACGCGGCGAGCGTTGGCCGGGCTGTGGCCTTCATCCGGCCGCGCAACCGCCGCAGGATCGTGGCCGGCTTGTAGCTGCGAAAGTCGATGCCGCTTCGCGCGTGGATCCGGTCGAGAAGTCTGCCCAACTCATCGTGATCGGGCCCATCTGCCGGAGGTTTACCGGCGGCCAGGAGATCGCACAGGATGGCTCCTATCGAGTCGAGATCGGCCGTCGCGTCGACCAGGGAAGGGGGAATCGAGCTCGGCATCGAGGGGAACATCGCGGTCGCGGGGTTCTCGATAACGACCGCTCCGCCAGCCTTCTTCACGTGCCAGACTCCCGCCGAACCGTCGGAACCGCTGCCCGTGAGGATCACGGCGATGAGCCCCGGGCCGAAGACACTGGCGGCGCTCTCGAAGAGCACGTCGATGGAAGGTGCGACCGCGCCGGCCTTGGCCGCGTGAAGCCGGAGGTCGCCGTGGCTGATCTCCACGAGCCTGTTCGAGGGGACGACGAAGATCACGCCGTTCTCCAGCGCCTCTCGCTCCTCGACCACTCGGACCGGCAGCGTGGCGTGACGAGCGAGGATCTCGTGCAAATGGCTGGGGCGGCGGGGGTCGAGATGCTGCGCGATCACGATCGGCGCGGGGAAGTCGGCCGGCAGGCTCGCCACCACGCGGGAGAGCGCCTCGATGCCGCCCGCCGATGACCCGATCACGACGAGCTGAGATTCCACAGGGAACGCCGCTTTCGCCACTATGCACACAGTATGGCGGGCAGCCGAACGAAATGGGGCCAGCGTCTCCGCCGACCCCCGGCGATGTCTCGGGTGCCGGGTCTCCATCCTCGCAAAATGGGCGGTCAACTCCTACTTTGGAGGGCCAGGGCGAGTCACATCGAGCCGCCGAGACGACGAAGCCCCGGGCCTGCTCGTGGGACTCATGAGCGCTGTGGTGGCTCTCGCCGTGACAGTCGGCGTGACGCGGAGGTTCTGACATGACGACGATTGAAGTCACGACGGAAACCCAGGACATCGAACCGGAGTCGTTCGAGGGCGCGCGAGCTGCCATCGATCAGGCCCGTATCGGGGTGTCCAACGCCATCGGGCACGTTCCGGATATCGCCGGCCTGGCTCGCGATCGCGCCGAGCAGGTCGCCGATCGGCTCCCGGGGGCGTTCGGCCGCGTGCAATCCGGCGCCGAGAAAGCCGTCACCAGGCTCCAGACGATGCCCGATTCGGCGCTGCGTCTGCTGGCGGCCGCATCGATCGGTCTGGGTGCCGGGCTCCGTCTTGCGGGTGCGCCGCGCCTGGTCACACTGGCGGGTTTCGCTCCCGCGTCGATCTTCGGTTTCGCAATCATGTCCCGCCCGCGCCGAATTCACCTGGCTTTGCACCCGACTCAGCCGTAGGGCCGGCGCGGCAGCGCCTCGCAATCGATCCATTTCTACCGGGTTTTCATCCTCGCGTGACGCCGGCGGCCGGTCAAGAATCGGACCTACGGTTCGGATTAGACAAAGGAAGCTATGACCAATGGGAAGGTCCACAGCTCTCGTTGCGTTGATACCCACGGTGGGACACCGGTGAGCAACGACCCGACATAAGCGGAAGGGGCGCCATCGGCAGCTTCCTTCCAACCTTTGAAAAGGAGTTTCCCTTGGGCAGGTTCAGGTTCCTATTCCGAGGCCTCATCGCCTTCGCTTTGCTGGTCCCGGTTTCCATGATCGTCACCGCACCTGTGTCCGCTGGGACGGCCGCCGCGACCACGACGTGCAGCAACGGTGTTGCCAATACGGGCGGCCTTGGCTTGATATGCCAGATCACCGTCGTCAACACGATCACCGCCAGCGGCGGATCCGCGACAGTGACGATCCACGAGTGTCACGGCGCTGCGGGCGCGCCGACAGCCGCGTGCTCGACCAAGACGACCTCCTT
>Ga0182021_10000938_pt1 | contig 33022 bp, 27 predicted proteins | sample 612E3MmetaG_FD_120493 | JGI IMG/M metagenome (GOLD analysis project Ga0182021, IMG submission 120493) | Permafrost microbial communities from Stordalen Mire, Sweden - 612E3M metaG (Illumina Assembly) | ecosystem: Environmental > Terrestrial > Soil > Wetlands > Permafrost | place: Sweden... | reverse complement strand
GCGAAGAGATGTCCATCCAACTCGTCTCCTCTCCTGCCGCCCCCCTTGATAGCAACCGGCGGCGGACTCAAATCTGGTTGTTCTCCATGGTCTCCCTCCCGTCGCAAGGCGCGACGATACCCCGGATTTGCCCGCTCGCCAACAAGTTCGGCCATGCTTCTGCCGCTTACACGACTGGATTATCGCAAGTCCCACAGGGGATGCGGTCGATGACGCTTTGCATCAAACTGCATATAGCAGAAACACAAATAAACCCAAAATAATCTACCATAACAAAACCGGAATTGCATAAGGACGTTGCCCGCCCGCCGCGGCCGAGCATATGACGTTGCCCCCGTCGGTACCCAGGAAAGATGCCTCGAAAAAGGCGAAGCGAAGCGCGTGACCTGGCGATCAGAGTTTTCCGTACCCGGGGATGAGGCCGAAGAACCTGTCGCCTACGACTGGTGCCATCATGGGAAAGCTCTTCATGCCCATCCAGGCCGCGCGCTTGAGCAGTGGCATTGGCATGTGCCGGTACATCCACGACACGAGGTAGCCCTTGCGGAAAGTTACGTTGATCCTGGAGAACTCTTCGAGCGCTTTCTGGTGGTCGCGGACGGCGATAGCGGCGATCTTTCCTGATACCAGCGCGCCGTGGACGCCGAATAGCAGGAACGGGTCTATGCTGCCCGAGAGGGTGCCGGTCAGGATGTAGTTCTTGGCAAAAAGCCTTGGATTTCGCCATGTCGCGACCGGTAGCGCGCCCACATTGACGGCATACCACTCGTCGAAGATTATCTCATCGTTTTCCGCCAGCTGGGTGCGGAACCTGTCCTGTACCGCGGTGTCGAGCGGTTTGCCTCGAGAGAACAGCACGGCGCCTCGCGCCCCGTTGACCTGCGAATAGAACGCGTAGTCGCGCGTGTACTCGTCAAAGTAGATGACGACCTTTGCTTTGGGGTCATCGGTCTCTCCCATCGCGATATAGCCGTATACGGGCACATGTGGCACACCGAGCGCTCCCCAGGAATCGCCGAAGAGGCCGGTCGCGATAATGGTGTCCGGTGGCATGTCGTCGAACCTGGTTTCCGTGTCGTTGAAGCTGAACTCCACTCCCTCGGTACGCGCAACTTCATAGAGGTATACATCGAGCGAGGTCGGCCTGGGCCCGCGCTCGACGAGGAACGTCGGTATCCCGGGCGGGAAATCGAGGTCGAACGTCTTGCCGTAGAAATGGTTTCGAACCGACCTGAGCGGGGTGACGACAGGGGAAAGGTCGATGCCGATGTATTTCTCCATGCGGGCTACGTCGATCGGTGTGCCATCCCCGATGTTGATGATCTTGCCCTCCAGACCCTCGAGCTCCGTCTCGCCACCGATTTCCTTGCGGCGTTCCCGCACGGTGACTTGATAGCCGTCGCGCGCGAGGTTGATTGCTGCTACCAGGCCCGAGAGGCCCGCCCCGATGATGAGTTGCTCCTTCATCAGACCCTCCAGTTTGTGTGCCGGTGCCTTTGTAAGCTGACCGACAGGTGCCTCCAATCCGATGATGGCACGATTCTATCAGACAGGCCTGGATGCACTCAGCCGCGTCAGGCCTGTTTTTTTAGCGGGGGGTTCCCGGCGAGCGCATGCCCTATATAATGAGAGAGGCTTGGTGCAACCATTACAATCCCACGGGAGAGGTTTGCAATGGAGGAAGGCGACTTCAGGGTCCTCGGGCTTGCCTGCAGTCCGAGGAAAGGCGGTAACACAGACCTCATGCTGGAAAGCGCTCTGGAGGGTGCTGCCGCTCTGGGTGCCACGGTTGAGAGAGTCTACGTGGCCCACCTCGATATCCACCCATGTAAGGCCTGCAACGCGTGCTTCAAGACCGGCAAGTGTGTGCAGCAGGACGATATGCAGGGTCTCTATCCCAAGCTCCTCTCCTACGAGGGGATAATCCTTGCCGCGCCCATCTTCAGCATGAACCTCGCGGCGCAGGCGAAGATACTGATCGACCGTCTCCAGTGCTGCTGGGCAAAGAAGTTCGTGCTCAAAGAGCACACCGTACCCGTGGAGGAGAGGGCGAACCGCCGGGGGCTCTGGCTCTCGGCCGCCGGTTTCAACAAGCCGGAAGTCTTCGAACATGCTCTACCCACTGTCCGTTACTTCTTCGGAATGCTCGAGATATCACGCCGCGAGCGGGTGTGCTTTTTCAACGTCGACGAGAAGGGAGCAATAAAGGAAGTGCCGGGTGCGCTGGCCGAGTGCAGGGAGGCCGGAGAGCGGCTCGTGAACCCGCCAGAGTACGAAGAGGGGGAGCATGAATGGCTGAGCAGCTTATCGTAGGTGCGGGCCTGTCGGGGCTTGTCGCGGCGATAAACATCGCGAGGACGGGTCGTAAGGTTCGGATTCTCGAGAAGTACAAGACGGTAGGAGGCCAGCCTGAAAGATGGCCCGCGGTCGACGTCACCCCCATGAATCCCGAGACGCTGGGCGCCTACATCGGCATATCGCTCGGCGAGCCGCAGATAAAGAAGTGCAAGTCGCTCACCGGATATTTCTGGGGCAGGGAGTACGATGTCCCCGTCGCCGGGACGAATCTCTGCTGCGTCGAGAGAGGGCCACGCAAGACCGGGCTCGAGGGCTACCTGCTCGACATCGCGCAATCGGAGGGCGTCGTCGTCGAGTTCGAGCAACCCGTGCTTGGACAGGGCGACATAGCGAAACTGCCACGTGACACCATTATCGCTACCGGGCTCTACGCCGAGAGTTTCGACGCGCTCGGGGTGCCCTACGAGATGGGGTACTGCTTCGGGGGAAAGGGGCACACCGCGGACCGCGATTCCGAGGCGCTCATCTACTTCAACAACTACACCAACGACTATGCCTACTGGGCGTCGCTCAACGGTATCGACATGATGTTCTTCTTCACACGGAACCCGATATCCAAGAAGGCCTTCGCCACGTTCGAGCGCGAGATAGAGAAGACCCAGGGGTTCAGGTACACGGAGTGGCTCGAAGGCTATGGACCGACGCCTACGGTCAAGCTCACGAACCCGAGGCTGTTCGTGGGCGGCAAGATCCTGGCCGGCACGATTTCCGGAATGATGGAGCCGTTCGCGCTCTTCGGCGTTCATGGGGCCCTTGTCTCGGGCAAGATCGCGGCCATGGCCGTGGACGACAAGAGGGACGCGTGGAACGAGTTCAATAGATCTCTGACCGGCTGGAAGTCGAGGCTCCTGAGTCGAAAAATATACAACCGCACGCCGATGTTCGCGCGCAGGGTGGCGGTCGTCGGTTTCAACGAGATCCTCGCCAGGATCGGCGATCCCGCATCGGCGATCCTGGAAGGCGCCTTCCACGCCGTCCCCGGCTACGTTCACACCAACCGACTCTAGAATGGGGTCCAAAGAAAAGACCCGTAACCCCGGCATTTCATACTTCTTGATCCAACCCTGAGAGACACTGCTCAAGAGGAAACCGGTTTTTTTATTGTGCTATATAGTAATTGTATGAGTTCAATCGCGAGCGCTATCACCTGGCTCATGGATCAGGTCGGATACGCCATCTGTCACCAGTTGCCCGAGCGGACCCTGATGTACGGAGGTCGCGCGCTTCCTGTCTGCGCCCGCGATACGGGGACATTCCTTGGCTTTGCAGTCTGTACCGTCGCGCTCCTCGTGGCATACGGCGTTTTTCCCAGGAGGTACCCCGAGTGGCCCAGGCTTCTCGTTGTCTCGCTTTTCGTGCTCCCGACCGTAATCGATGCCCTGACCTCGTATGCCGGCATCAGGGAATCGACGAATGCGATCAGGCTCGTCACCGGGGCACTCGCGGGCACCGGTCTTGCGGCCATGGTCTTCCCACTGGCAGTGACCCAGCTCTCCGTTCACCTGCACCCCGATGCGCAAGACGCCGATCCGGAGCCCGGCCCGATGCTGGCATCGTGGTGGCAGGTTGCCATGTTGCTCGTAGTGCCCGCGGCCGTCTCCCTCGCGCTCTGGCCGGAATGGCCCGGGGCGTTCTGGGTCTGGGCGCCGCTCGTTACGCTTTCGATAATCTTCGCGTTCGCCGTATTGAACTTCACACTGGTCTCGCTGGTCTGGACCTGGGTGCGCGGCTCCGGCCCGGTTCCCGGCCCGGGCATAATCTCCCTGATTGCGCTGCTCGCCATCGTCGTTGAAATCATAATCTCAAACAGGCTTCACTGGGTGTTGGGGCGCACGACGTAGCCGCGTTTGATTGTACTGGTTGATGACCGTGGAGCCTCGACGATATACAATAGGGACTCAGGAGACCGGCGTACTGGTGGAGAAACAGGAGGCCCAGGCATGCATGTTCCGAAGGAGAAGGTAAAAGTAACGATTCTCGTTGACCGCTTTCGCATAGTGGGGGACATGTACAAGTACCCGGGCGCGAGATTGCTCGACCTGGTCAATATCAAGGACACGGCGTTCATACCGGTCACCGATGCCGAGATCTACAGCCTGGCTGACGGAAAGAAGCTCTATAACGCACCGTTCCTTGGCGTCAACAGGAACTCGGTCAGTTTCTTTTATCCCATGGAAGAAGAAGAGGTCAGCGGCATGCAGGAAGCGGCGCAAATGTAGGTGACGCGCCGGTTGCCGGGTTACTGATTTTGGGTTGCCGCAGAGATCTGGACCTCTTTGGTCGTGGACACTTTTGATAGTTTCTTCAGAGCCGGGATATGCCTGATGATGAGAGTGTTCGCGTAACGCACGACGGTCATCCTGACTGAGGTTTTATCGACAGGTCCAGCAGGCAGGAACTGCAGAGTCGACTGGCTTATCTCTTCGTCCGAAAAACCCATGATCTTCATTTTGCTGACTACCTCAGCTGTGGCATCAGCCTCGCTTTGGTAGATCTTGTATTGGGATGCGGCCGCGTTTGCCAGGTCGTCGGCCTCCTCGACCGTGCTGAAGAAGCGCAGCCAAAGTATCGGCCCGACCTCCACCAGGATGAGTATTATCACCGCGAAGATGATCCCGAGCGTGATGACGTGTCTTAGAATCTGACCGCTTTCATCCCTCATGAGACGTCTTACGAACAACAACTTCAATTCCTCCCCGGATCAGGTGTTTGAACACGCGCTAAGCGGCTCAACTACTACTATAAACGATGCAGGCTCAGTCCATGATACTGTCTTCGTCAACCGGCTCTTTTTGAACCGGGTCCAGCTCGTCCTGGCCACGTTTCAGGAAACGTGCCAACAGCCTCTTCAGTGCCTCCATCTCTTCGCTCTTGAGGACGTGCGCCACCGCCAGATAGACGACGACTGACACGAGGATCGACGCCGTGACCTGCAGGAGTTGTCCGCCGAAGCCGCCGACTCCAACCGTTTTTTCGATGAGAAGAGCGGTGGCCCAACATGCGGCGCCCATCAGGACCGACGCGACGCATATCTTCACCAGAGAACGCGCGACCCTGGGTCCATCGATCGACCCAAGCCTTCGCCACAACACGATCCAGACTACGATCGCTCCCAGGAAATAAGCGGTGCTGTTCCCCAGGGCCAGTCCGGACACTTTCATGACGTTTGTCTTGAAAGAGTAGAAATAGAGAAAATCCACCGCAATGTTGATACCGATAATAACTGCTGCCACTATCATCGGCGTTTTTGTATCCTGCATCGAGTAGAAGACTTTCAACACGAGCATAAAAACGGCGAAGAAGAACAAGCCCAGGACGAAGTAGAACAGGACCGAGGCCAGCATGTTGGTGTCGCGCCCCTTGAAGTTGAGGTGCTGGAACAGAAGTTGCACGATAGGGGTGCTCAGTATTGCCATTCCAACGGACGCCGGAATGAGAACGAAGCCGGTTGTTCTGATTCCCAGCGAGGTCGATCCGATGATTCGATCCTTCTCCGAGCGCACGGATTGCTCCGATAGTGTCGGGAAAAGAGCCGTTATGATCGATACGGCGATTATGCCGTACGGCAGTTGAAAGAGTATGTAGCCGTACTGGAACGCCGAGAGCCCTCCGGACACCTGTATGGCAAGGATATTGACCACCCACAAACCGACCTGGTTGATGAGCACGTAGATTATCACCGGGCCGGCGAGACGGCCTATCTTTCGAACCCCCGGATGTCGGAGATCCCAGATCGGCTTGTAACGGAACCCCGTGCGCCGTACCCAGGGGAGCAATATGAGCGCCATCGCCACGACGCCGAGGGTGGCACCGATGGCCAGCACATACCTGTTCGGGTAATAGTAATAGATGGCGACGGCGCCGATCACGATTATGTTGTTGGCGATCGGAGCGAACGCCGGCGCGGTAAAGTGTTTGTACGAGTTGAGGATTCCCGTCCAGATGGCGCAGAAGCCGTAGAAGATTACCTCGAATATAAAGAAACGCACGAGGAATGTCGCGTCGGCGTTCATCCTGTATCGGCTTTGCGCGAGGAACGTCTGCGCCTTGATGACGTAGGGAGCTGCCAGGCAGAGAGCGACGGTCATGACGGTCAGGATCACGATCGTGACATTGAACACGGCGTTCGCCACGTACCAGGCTTCGTCCTCGGTCTTCTTCTCGAGGTACTCCACGAACACCGGTATGAAGAGAGAGGACAGCACCCCGCCGAGTATCAGGTCGTAGATGATGTTCGGGGTGATATTGGCCAGGTTGAAGGCATCAGCCATAGACTTCGCGGTCAGGCCCAGCACGGCGGCCAGTGCGGCTGTACGCACGAACCCGGAGATCCTGCTTACGCCTGTGCCCAGCGTCATCACCGAGGCCCCGCGGGCGAAAGATGCCGGCTTCAGGCCCCGTTCGGGCTCATGCTTCCGGCGCCGGTTCCTCATTATCGGGAGTCTTAACCTGGAACTGCCTATGCTTGCCTGCCTTTCGCCTGGACATATACCTGGCCGACCATGTTATTCCAATGAGGGCCAGCAGCCCACCGACCAGCAGTATGGCAAACGTGTTGAACCTGCTAGTCCGAACGCTGAAGTCGAGCTCCCCCAGAATAAAATTGCCGGCCACCAGGCGCGCCGAAAAGCGCACGCGGCCTTTGGTTCTCACTTTGACCGGCACTTCGAAAAGGTTCTCTTTGGGCTCGAGCAAAACCTTCTGCGAGCGCGTGGTGATGACAAGGCCGTTGCTCGAGCATTTGAGCTCGGCTTTGATTCGATACCCGGTCCCGTTGACAACGGATAATGGGATCTTGGCCTTGCTCGATGTCAGGGTGATAGAACCGTTCACCGGCATGGTGACTTTGTCGAGCTCGCCCGTCACTGTCTGAGATACGAAGGAGGCGTACCGCAACCCCTCGCCGTTCCGGGCCCACTCACGCCAGACGTCGCTCTCGCTCGTATAGACGTCTCGAAGCAGTGGCACGAGGAAGGGGTTGCCGGTCAGCACTATGTCGTGATAGCTCGCGTACTTGTCGCGCGCGGTTCCGACCTTCTTGAAGTATTCGCTCAGCTCCCCGGAGGTCTGAGGCCCGGGTATCTCGAGGGCGGTCGAATTGACCGTCGGCACCGTCATGATGTTCTCCGCCAGCGTTACACTCTTCAACCAGGGAGCACTACTCATTGCCCGGAACACCTCGTCAAGGACGTCTTTTGACGGATGCCACGAACCGGGCGCCACCACGACCACGGCGCGATCGGCACCGGGCTTCTCGAGATACAGGTTGGTCAGCTCGGCGAGGATAATCTGTGCGACGCCGTGCGGATCGCCGCTCGCGCTGAGGCGCGCGAGGAGCTTCTGCATCCTGGCGTCCGCGAACAGAGCCAGCTCTTTGCGGTTGCCGGGTCCTCCCTTTAGCAGGACGGGAGACGTCAGTGTGGATCCGCGGAGCAGCCTTTTTCCCTGGCTGCTGCGCTCGAGCAGGTCTGGTGAAAGGACCAGGAACTGCCCGACATCGGTCCCGAGTTCGTTCAGGACCTGCGTGTTGGAGAGGAGCGCAGGCGGGCAGTTGAACTCGTTTGAGAGTGCCGCGTCGAGCGTCTCCTCCAGGAGCTTGTGTCCCCGGGAGATCTGGTCCCGGGCGTCGTTGCTCCACTTGAGGGAGACAAGCGTCTCGAGGTTCGGCGAGGCGTATGGCTCGGGCAAGACCTGGTAGCGAGGTGACTGGAGCAGCCCCTTGAACCCCATGAGCACCTCTGAAGCGTTCCCGGCCTGTACGGAGTTGGCCCCGACCCCTTGCGTATGGTCACCACGACGGACTACATAGCCCCCCGACATCGCCTTGATGTCCTCGAGAAGCATCGGCGATACCGAGAGGTTGAACGCGAGACTCGGCCATTTGTCCATCTCGGAGAGTAGCGTAGGGTACCACCCGGGGTTCTTCCCGGAAGGGTCGCACTCCCTGGCGAGCTCGTCGCTCTTGAAATCGCCTTCGACGTCACGGTGTGACGGCTCGAGCGTGTCGAATACCCACGACAGCTTCAGCGGCGTGATCGATCCCTGGTCCGAGGTCGGCTCCATTACAACCAGCTCGGTGATTACGCTCGTCACGATGTTGCCGGACCGCAGGACATCGATCGTCACCGGATAGACACCCGCGGAATAGTTGTCCGATTTCAGCACGATCTTGAACGTGAACTTGTTGTTGCCCGGCTCGAGGGTGAGGGGGCTGAAGGTCTCGGTCTGCCGGTACGATTTGCGTGGCTTGCCCTCGAAGCTCAGGTCGAGGTCGGCTCGCGACGTGTTGGGCACGTGGATTCGCGCGCGAACTGAAATGGCGTTCATCGTGCGTCTTGTGCCGTTATCGAGCGTCACCGCGAGCTTGACGGTATCGCCCGGTTTGTACCAGTAGGAGTCGGTCGAAATGGCCATTGAAACCGCGGGGGAAGACTGCTGGGGCGCCGCGGCCGCGGCCGGCAGGGTTTCAGCCCGTGCACTCGCGACGCCCAGCGGGCAGACGCAATACGCCGCCAACAGGACCAGGACCGACCAGGCTGCCCTCTTTTTTCTTTCGCTTGTGTTCATCATCATCTTTGTCGCCCACAACCGGCTGGCGGTTCCGGCGACCCGGGAGCCAGCCGAGACCTTCGCGGGTGCGGAAGCCCTATAGATGCCGGCCGCCGATATTACTTACTCCTATACGTTTGAGCGCGCTCGTTCGCCCTAGTGCACCATGCTTATTATCTCATTAACGATAAAGACCACACCGAACACCGCCAGCAGCAGACCGAACAGGAGGTACAGCGATCGCTCGCCAGTCCTAATGCTGAATCGGGCTCCGAGGTACGCGCCCGGGATCGAACCGATCACGAGGTAAAGGACGAGCGACCACGATATGTGGTGCAGAAACGCGTGGACTATGGTTCCGGGGATCGCAATCACGGTGATGACGGAAAGGGATGTACCAAACGTCTTCTTGAGCGGCATGTGCAGGATGTAGAGGAAGCTCGGGATCAGCACGATACCTCCCCCAACGCCGAGCAGGCCCGAGAAGAGCCCGGCGACCAGGCCGATGCCGAGTAGGAGCAGGGCTGGATGGGGCTCCTCCACGACGGGCTCCGTTTCAACTGACAGCGGTGCGCCCGGGTGCTCACTGGGAAGAGCGGCCTCGGGATCGGGTTCTGCGCCGCGGCCGGTCAGGCCACGACGGATCGTAACCCCGGCCGTGTACAGGACCACGGCTCCCGTGAGGAGCATCAGGTAGTGCAGGTCGATGACCTCGGTCAACAGGGCTCCGCCCACTGCGCCCGCCAGTCCGCTGAGACAGCAGAAGCCCGCTACCCGCCTGTCGACGAGGCCTCTCCTCAGGTAGGTAAGCGCACCGGACGCGGCGGTGGGGATCGTGACGGGCAGAGTGGTGCCGAGCGCGATCGCCGGTGGCGCATCCAGGAACACCCTGATGGCGGGTGTGGTTATTCCCGCACCACCGATGCCGAACATACCCGCCAGCACGGCTGCGACAAACCCTATGAGAATCGCTCCAAATACGTACAATACAGCCCACGTTTCTCTGATGCCCGTTCCTGCGTTCCGTTGTTCCTTTCTGCGCCCGCGGGCGCCCATCCTTTGCGGGTTTTCGCACCCGGAAGTTTTCGCCCGGTCGCCTGGTTGATATGAGCGTCGGACAATGGGCCCAACCGTATACGCCGGCGGATTCAAGTCGCCAAGGGGCGGCTACGTCCTGGTGGTGGAGGACAATCTTGTGAACCTCAGGCTTACCCAACTCCTTCTCGAGAAAGCGGGTTTCACCGTGACCACCGCCACCAGCGGGCCGGACGCGCTTGACGCGTTCTTGGAGGTGGCGTTCGATCTCGTGTTGATGGACGTCCAAAGGCCTGGAATGGATGGACTGGAGACGACAGCCGCGATCAGACGGATCAGCGAGGCTGGTGCGAAGGTACCGGTGGTCGCGTTGACAGCCTACGCGATGCAGCGTGATCGGGAGCGATTTACCGCGGCCGGCACGGACTATTACATCGCCAAGCCGGTCGATAGAGAGGAGCTGTTCCGTGTAGTGGAGCGCTGTATGAACAGCATCGTCCGAAAGGACGAGGTCCAACCGCCTTCAGGGTCCGGCGACGCCGTCCCCGCGGCACCTCAGATCGATGTTCATAAGGCCCTTGCCGTTCTGCCTGCCTCCCTTGTAGAACGGCGCGAAGATCCTCTCTAGCAGTGCGACTTGACCTTGACCACGACACCCGAGCAGCCTTCTCCGAATCTCCGTTTGGCACCGGGATGTCACGCAAACAGGGGTCAAACACACTTTTGAGTCTTTGCCGCTTGGGAGGCCATAGAAGCAGTCCTCAAGTGCCGAAAGGCGAGCTGAGCCTGGGAGACGCAGATGTTGGAACGACGGGTTGAGGAAGGGTTTAGGTGGGTGTGTCATTGTATAATAACCGAGATGAACATCTTCAAGGATTTCGAGAAAAAACTGGAGGGCTTATTCGAGGGAGTCTTTCTGCGTGCGTTCAGGTCGGGCGTTCAGCCGATAGAGCTCGGAAAGAAGCTGGTCCGCGAGCTGGAGGGCAACAAGACCATCGGCGTCGCTTCGCGGGTCTACGTTCCCAACCGTTATGAGGTCGGGCTATCCCTTAAAGATTATTCTCGCTTCGAATCTTACCAGGCGGTGATGGCAACCGAGCTGGAAAACCTACTCATCTCGTACATCAAAGACAAGGGCTATGCGGTTTTCGACCGTCCCCGCATAAAGCTGGTCGAGGTAGAGAAGCTCCGCGAAGGTGAGTTCTGGATAAAGGCCGCGATGGAAGGCGAAATGCCCACAGAGCGCGAAGCCCCACAAATAAGCGAGGGAATCCTCCGGCGAGCGCACCCGGCCGGACCAGCCGTGCTCGAACTGCTCGACTCAGGCGAGGTCTCAACGGTCTTCGGCATCGAAGAGCAAGCCATCCAGATCGGACGCATCGGTGACAACGACATCGTGCTTCCCGATCCAAACGTGAGCCGGATGCACGCCAGGGTCTGGCGAAGAAATGACTCATTCATCATCACCGACCTCGACTCAACAAACGGCACCTGGGTCAACGAAGTAAGGGTCTCCGAGACGGCGCTCGCGGACAACGACGTAATCAGGCTCGGCAGCACTCGGCTGATCTTCCGGAGGTCACCGGAGTGATCCCCAATGTAGTCTTCATCAGTCTGAGGTACGTCTTCCTCGGCCTCCTGTTCATCTTTCTCATCGTGGTGGTAAGAGCCATCTACAGAGACGTGAACGCGCCCGAAGAAGCGGCGTCCAGGGCGCCACGCAAGAAGAAAAATGATCTGCCGCACCTGGCCATCGTCGCCGCCGACCGCAATCTGGGCGCCAAGTGCTATCTCGTGGACGAGGTCCGGATAGGCAGGGCGGGTGACTGCCAGGTAGCGATCGATGACACCTATGCGTCCCAGCAGCACGCTCGGGTCTACGAAAGCGACGGCTCCTATTTCGTGGAGGATCTAGGCTCCACTAACGGCACATACGTCAATGGTCGCAAGATCTCCTATCCACTCGAACTCCGACAGGGTGACAGGATAAAGATAGGGAAAACAGTATTCGAATACCGCCCGTGAGTCGGTGGTGCTCATGTATGATATCGCTTCCTCATCTCTAACAGACACTGGCAAGGTCCGCGAGATAAACGAGGACTCAGTCCTCGAAGCGGGGAACCTGTTCGCGGTGGCAGACGGAATGGGCGGTCACCAGGCGGGCGAGGTTGCAAGCGACCTTGCGCTCAGCTTGATCGGTCAGTATGTAGAGGACAACCTCGGCCTTGTCGGCGGAGAGAAACTGGTCGAAAAGGCGGTGTCGTCAGCCAACGTCTCTGTCCATCAGAAAGCGCGATCCAGCGCGAAATATCGCTCTATGGGCACGACGGTCACGCTGCTCTATCGCGAGGGAGACACCGCTTACATCGGAAACGTCGGCGACTCGCGTACATACCTTCTGCGCGCGGGCTCCCTTCGCAGGTTGACGCGGGACCACTCGCTCGTCCAGGCGCTCATCGACGAGGGGGAGATAACAGAGGAGCAGGCGCGCTACCACCCCCAGAGGAACATCATCCTCAGGGCGCTCGGGCTCGAGCCTCAGATTGATGTTGACGTGGTCTCGGTCAAGATCGAACCTGGCGACGAGTTCCTGCTCGCGTCCGACGGGCTTACAGGCATGGTAGATGACGCCGGCATAGCGCGCGTTCTGGTCGAGAACCCCGAACCCGTCGTGGCGGCTCGCGCGCTGGTCGACCTCGCGCTTGCGGCGGGAGGGAACGACAACATATCCGTGGTCGTCGTAAGCATCAAGGAGTCGGCGACGGTCGTCCCATCCCACGCGGGGCCGGACGAAGCCAAGCAAGGTGCCGAGCTCGCAGCCGAAAAGCCACAAGACGGCCTCGGCAGGCGCGGCAGGAATGAGCGGCGGCGAAAGACCCGCTGGGTGATAGCCGCTGCGCTGATTGTGGTCCTGCTGGGCGCAGCGACAGGCGTTGTAGCGTATCTATACAACAAGACGTACTACGTGGCTGAGCGTAACGGCAAGGTGACCCTCTTCAAGGGTTTCCCGTTCTGGGACCTGGGCATGGTCGTGCGCAAGACTGACACCGACACCAGGTTTCTGCCCGCAGCGCTGAGGCAGAGGGTCGAGGGCAAGCTCGACCCCGAATCGCGACATGACGCCGAAAAGACGATCGCCATGCTCGAACGGCAGGCGGCTAAGTACTCCGTTATCGTTCCCCGGGTGGAGGGCAAGAAGCTGAAGCAGGCGAAAGCGGCTCTCGAGTCCGTGGGCCTGAAAGCGAAGGTCGAGTTGGTCAGCAGGCCGACCATCGCCGCCAATACCGTGATCGACCAGGATCCCGTGCCGGGCACGAGATTGGGGGTCGGGAGCGAGGTCAAACTCAAAGTCGTGATGGCCGGGTCTCCCGCAAAGGAGGTGTGACAGATCAGGGACAGGAACCGCGAACTCATATTGTTGGTCTTCATGATCCTCGTGATGTTCGTGGGGTTCGTGGCTTTCGAGCTCGGGCGCGATGGAAAGGTCTCTTATTCTTCACTCATCTATCCCGGACTCGCGGCACTGATCTTTGTGATCCTGCATATCGTCCTGCGATTTGTGCTGCCTCGCGCGGATGGCCTGCTGCTTCCGCTCGCGGCGGGTCTGACGTTCCTGGGCCTTGTGTTGATAGCGAGGCTCGATCCGGGCACTGTGAATCACGCGACGGGGCAGCTCGCACATGGCTACAGCCTATTACGCGCCCAGATAATCTGGCTTGCGGTGGCGGGGGTGGCGTTCGTCCTTGTCGTGCTGTTCCTTCGAAACTATGAATCGCTCGCACGGTATAAATACACGATAGGCATAGCGGCCATCTTGCTTCTCGCGGTACCGATGTTCGCCGGCACCGAGGTCAACGGAGCCAAGCTGTGGCTCGACATCGGACCCATGCACTTCCAGCCTAGCGAGCTCGCCAAGGTGCTGCTGGTCATATTCCTCGCCGCCTTTTTCGCAGAAAAGCACGAACTGCTGAGCATCTCGACGCACAGGGTGCTTGGTGTCCCGGTGCCTGAGCTGAAATACTTCGTCCCCCTTCTTGCCATGTGGGGCGTCAGCGTGCTCATCATGATATTCCAGAAAGACCTTGGTTCTTCGCTGCTCTTCTTTGGTATCTTCATCTGCATGCTTTATGCGGCCACCGCCCGCAAGACGTACGTGCTCGTGGGCACATGCCTGTTCCTGCTGGGAGCGTTCCTGTGTTACCTGGCGTTCGCCCACGTGCAGGTCCGCGTCACAACCTGGCTACGCCCGCTCAACCCCGCGACGATACAGAAGCAGTCGTACCAGATATCCCAATCGCTGTTCGCGCTGTCCTCGGGCGGGGCGTCGGGGACAGGGCTCGGGCTTGGGTACCCGAAGTTCATCCCCTCCGTTGCCACCGACTTCATCTTCAGTGTGGTCGGTGAGGAACTGGGCCTGCTGGGCGCCGGCGCGGTCATCATCATGTATATCCTTTTCGTGGCGCGCGGCATAAAGGTCGCCCTGGTCCACCGCGACGATTTCGGCAAGCTGCTGGCGTTGGGCCTCATCAGCGTCATCGGCCTGCAGGCGTTCATCATCATGGGGGGCGTCACCCGCCTGATCCCGCTCACGGGCATAACGCTGCCGTTCATGAGCTACGGCGGCAGCTCCCTGTTCGCGAACTTCATTTTGCTTGGGTTGTTGGTGGTCCTCTCGCACCGGGGAGCGACGACCAATGTGGCAAGCCTCCGGAAGGCGGGCAAGAAATGAACAGGCAGATAAAGATACTGCTTATCGTTTTCATCTTGTGCCTTGTCGCCGTCGGCGCCAACCTGTTTTATATCCAGATCATCGACGCGGGAAAGCTGCAGTCGAACGCGTACAACAAGCGTCACCTCGTGGAAGAGTACGCAATACAGCGTGGCGACATCCTCACGAAAGACTCGCAGAGGCTCGCATACAGCGAAGACACCGGCGAGGTGTATCGCTGGCAGCGGGCGTATCCATACGGTCCGCTCTTCGCCGATATCACAGGGTACGACTCGTGGAAATACGGGCGGACCGGGCTCGAGTCTACATACAATGACCAGCTTCTTGGAAAAGCCTCCGCCATGAGCTTCAGGAGCCTTGGCGATATGCTCCTGGGCTCCGAAAAGCGGGGAGATTCCATCGTGCTCACGGTTGACTCGAGGCTGCAGAAGGCGGCTGCTGACGCTCTCGGCAACAGGAAGGGCGCGGTCGTCGCCCTCGATCCATCGACCGGCGGCATCCTTGCGATGGTGACCAGCCCGACGTTCGACCCCAACACGACGGTGCCTACCAAAGGGCGCGATACCTCCGCCGCGTGGGCCGCGCTCAACGCGGACCCGAACCAACCACTGTTCAACAGGCCGACCAGTGGTCTTTACCCACCGGGCTCATCGTTCAAGACCGTCGTGGCGGCGGCGGCCCTGGACCTGGGCGTGGTAACACCGGCATCCGTTTACAATTGCGCTGGAAAGCTGCTGGTGCACGGGTACCCGATCTACGACTTCAACAAGAAGACGCACGGCAGCATAACGTTCGCCCAGGCCCTGGTCGTCTCATGCAATATCACGTTCGCACAGGTCGGGCTGCAACTCGGCGGCCCGGCACTGGTCGATTACGCCGAACGTTTCGGATTCAACAGCGCGATTCCGTTCGACCTTCCCACCGAAGCGAGCAAGATACTCAACGCGACGGCGATGGCGAGCGACCCGGTCCAGTTGGCGACCGCGAGCTTCGGCCAGGGCCAGGACCTGGCAACACCGCTGCAGATGGCCATGGTAGCCGCGACGGTCGCTAACAAAGGCAAGATGATGAGGCCGTACCTCGTCAGTGAGGTACAGGATTATAACGCCAAGATTGTCGAGCAGTTCAAGCCCAAGCAGTTGAGCACCATCATCAAGGAAGATACGGCTCAGACGCTCACGGACATGATGGTTAAAGTCGTCGAAGACGGCACTGGCACCGCCGCGCAGATCGATGGCATCAGCGTCGCCGGAAAGACCGGCACCGCCGAGGTTGCCGGAGCGGAGCCTCATGCCTGGTTCACCTGCTTTGCGCCATCCGACCAACCGGCGCTTGCAATCGCGGTCATCGTAGAGAACGGCGGCGAAGGTGGTGTAACCGCGGCACCGATCGCCAGGAAGGTAATGCAGAAAGCCCGGGAGATCGGGTTGCTATAGTCTCGAGGGGTCTACAAGGGGGGCACATGCGCAGGTTTGTGAAGGTGCTGGGATGGGTTGCCGCGGGCGCGGTTCTTACACTCGGGTTTCTGTTCGGCGCTATTGCTTATTCCCACGCTCGGCTCAGGTTCAGATTCTGGGCGTCCATGCAGAGAGGGGTCCCGTCAGGCCCCGCTGACGAACGCCTGCCCAAAGAGCGGGGCAGCATGCCGGCGCTCTTTGAGTCCCTCAAACAGATACCGTTTCGGCCTTCATGGGCACTGGGAGGGGCGAAGGCACTGATAGGAAACTCCTTCCTTCTTTTCATGAACGCGGCGAGGGCTACAGTGGGTGCCGCTTATCCTTACCCCCCGGAATTCGAAGAGACCGTCATCGAAAGTTTTGACGGCACGCCGATAACTGTGGCGGTCGGGATCCACCGTGACGGCAAGGCGCGCCCGGCCATTGTGATATCGCACGGTTTCATGGGGTCGAAGCACGACCACTACATCATCGACCCGGCGCTTACCGCTTACGCGGAGTGGGGTTTCAACGTCCTGGCGATAGACCTGCGCAACTGGGGCTGCAGCCAGAAGCTTTCCCACTCGCCCACTACCGCGGGCTGGAAAGAGGCCGAGGACCTCCTCGCTGCGGCCAGACACATGTCAGAGCAGCCAGAGGTCACCAGCGTGGGAATCACGGGCTTCTCGATGGGCGCCGGCTCGACCATGAGGGCCGCGTTCGCCACGAGGGAGTACCCGTTCCTCACAGGCGGTGCGATAGCCTGGAACGGCTATGCCGACTCAAGGCGAATGATCGAGCGCATAAGCACTCGGCCATCGCTTAAGGAGTTGTTCTTCCCCGTCTACCTCGCGTTCTCTCTCATGCATTGGATAAGGCGCGAGGACATGAAGTCATACGTGGATGATCCCGGGCCGCGTGAGTATCTTGACTGCGCGTTCGCCGAGTCGGACTTCATGGTTTACGTCGACAAGGTCGCCGCTCCACACTACGGGGTAAGCCCGGAAGAGTACTACGCAAAATCGAGCCCCCGCGAGTTCCTGGCGGAGGTGGAGGCCCCTCTGCTGATAATCCATGCGGAGGATGACCCGGTCTGCCCGATGGCAGAGATGGATGAGCTCGCGGGGGTTATCCGTGATAATCCGAATGTCAACATCTGGATGCTACCAACCGGCAGTCACTGCCTCTTCCAGTATCTGGACCGGAAATGGTACGACGCTGTCATGCGCGATTTTTTCACGTATTGGGCGATTTGGGAGTAATCTCTTGAGAGAAAAGCGATCCAGGCTGATAACGCTCGCACTTGTCTTAATTCTGGTGGTTCCTGCCTTCGCCGGTTGCGGCTCGCGGGGCCGTCCGGCCAGGGCATCTTACATCGTCAAGCAGGGCGGGATAACGATCGGCGGTCAGCAGGTCAACTACCTGAAGGACGCCGGCGCCGTGACCTACTCGGCGAACGAGCATCGACCGTTCGAGATCAGCGATACCACGACGTATCGCAAGCTGACCGTAACGCCCGACCTTGCCCGCCTTAAAGGTTACTACGCGAACACCACGGTGCCGGGCGCTTCGTACCGCACTTACATAAACCCGGCCGGTGACAGGTATTACTTCCTGGACGACCAGTTGCAGATTTTCAACTACGTTCCGAGTTTCTCGCCGGAGAGGGGCTTCCTGCCATTCGAGCCCGACTCCGCAGCGTTGCTCCAGGTGCTCGTCGACAAGTTCCTGGCGGCGCGCGTGGATTCGGCGGCGGCGCTGGTCATCATGCCCTCGAAGAGCAGCGTCCTTCGTGAGGTTTTTGTCGCGAAACAGGGGGCCGACAGGATCAGGGTGACAGGAGAGGGAGTCCCGGACCTGAGTCTCACGATTGATAGCGCGGGCCTTTTGACCGGCATGCAGGGCGGTGGGCTCGTGATAACTACCGGAAGTGCCGGTACGCTCGATTCGAGGCCCTTCGCGCCGACCGGCAAGGCGCGAGAGGTCCAGGAAGTGAGGGTCCCAACTACAGACAAGCTTTCAAACGGTGACAGTCTCGAGCTTGCAGGCTCTTTCTACATACCCGCGACAAAGGGCCCGTACCGGTCCGTGATACTGGTCGGCGAGTTCGGTCCGGAGGACAGGACAGGCGCCGGATTCCTGGGACGCATTGCGGAGCAACTCACCGACCGCGGCATGGCGGTGCTGACCTGCGACAAGCGCGGCGTGCCGAGGAGCCAGGGCAAGTATTCCACCTACACTTACAACTCGGCCGTCCTCGACCTCAATTCCGAGGTCGATTACCTGGTGCTCAGGGGCGATGTAGACGCGAACCGGATTGCGCTGGTCGGGTTCGGCGAAGGAGGGGCTCTCGCCTGCAGGGTTGCTGCATCAAACCCTTACGTCACGGCGCTCGCGCTCATGGCGACTCCTTCCGTTCCGCTCTTTCCGGACCTCGCGGGTACGCAGGTCGAGATGCGGGGCGGACTTGGACTGTTGACGAAGGCCGAGGTCAACACCGCCGGCCTCAACATCGCCAACCTCGTTAACACGGTGGCTTCGACCAACGCCGCGACCATCAAGATACAGGGGCACGAGCTCTTTCTGGGCTGGATGAGGTCGCAGGAGGGCAACAGTGCGCTTGCCTCCATCGGCAGCCTGACCATCCCGGTGCTCGTCATGCAGGGAGGTATGGACGGCAACGTTCCTGCAAAGCAGTCGGACGAGCTGATGCGAGCCCTCGAAGCGCGAGGAAAAAGCAGGCAGGAGCTGGCTCTCTACGACAAGCTCGGGCATTACTTCGGCCCGCTCCTTCTCGAAGCGCAGGCTGTACCCTACAGGGACCATCCGAATGTCGACACGGCCGTGCTCGAGAAGCTCTCGGGATGGCTCGACGCCAACCTGAAGTCTAAGAAGCAGTAGCGATCTGAAGAGTGCTATTGGGCGCTCGACGCTTTTGGGTTATTGTTACCTAATCCGAAAAAGACATGTCCTACAGGCCGATGCGGTTCGCGTACCGCGAATCGAGCTTCGAGCCAGAGAGCGCAGACAGGGGTGACATGGGGATACGGGAGGACCTTCTCAAGCTGGCGGTGGAGATCGGGCCAAGGGGCGCCTGCACCCCGGCCGAGAACAAGGCAGCGGAGTTTATCGCCGGGCGTTTCGAAGAGCGCGGCCTCGAGGTCTCAACCGAGGAGTTCTCCTGCATCGATACCTACTCCTACCTGTATATCGTATACTTCTCCATCGCTATCGTTTTCGGGTTTCTCTCCTACTGGCTCTGGTTCGTCTATTTCGCGGCGCCGGTAGTGGTGCTCAATGCGCTGGCGTTCGCTTTCGACCTCGAGACGTTTCCCGTGGTGTCGCGGGTGCTCCCGCACAAGAAAAGCCGCAACGTAATAGGCGAGCTTCCCGCCGACGACGGCAGGGTCGGCCTTGTAGTGGTCGCGCATTACGATAGCGCCCGATCGGCGCTCTCGTTCGGCCCCGACCTGGTCAGGAACTTCCGGCTGTCGTTCTCGATGATGATCGGCTCGATCTTCATGGTTGCGCTGCTGACGTTCGCCAACATGATAGTAAGGCTGGCTGCCGGCTACACCAGCATGTGGGTCTGGATAGCCACCCTCGTCTTTTGCGCATACCTGCTGGTGCCGCTGGCGATAATGATCCATCGCGAGATCGCAATGGACTACACGCCCGGCGCCAACGACAACGCCTCGGGCGTGGTCGCGATGCTTGCCCTCGCGGACAAAGTCACCGACCAAGAATCGCGTCTACCCGGAGTCATGTTCGTCGCCACTGGTGCCGAAGAGGTCGGAACGGCCGGGATGATAGAGTTCCTCAAGCGACACGGAGAGAGTATCGCCGACTCCCTCATAATCAACCTCGACAACCTGGGCACCGGGCACCTCTGCTACATCGACGAGGAGGGCATGCTGCTCGGGCACAACTCGAGCCCCGTGCTACTCTGGATGGCCGACAGCGTGGCCTGGAAAAAGAGGATGCCCGCGTGGAAGACGAGCTACCGCCTGCTATCGACTGACGCCACGCCCGCGCTGGCCCGCGGTTACAAGGCAATGAGCGTGATGGCGTTCGACGACGACGGCAGGCTACCCAACTGGCATTGGCAGAGCGATACCGCCGATAACGTCAACATGGAGAATCTCGAGCTCGCTCGCGCCTTTCTCTGGAACCTCGCAAAGCGCATCGAGACAACCTGACGGGTGTTTGTCAACAACCGTTTCGAAGCAAGCAAACGCCCGTTCTACCGATTCTTTCCAGGCTTTCAAGCGTTTGAATTGATTTGATCGCATAGCTATACTCAATCGGGGCTTGGTGACGAAACCTGAGGTCGAAAAAGAGATGGCGCAAGTTCGGGAAGGTCTATTGTATCCCAATAAAGTCAGAGCAAGCGTTTTGCGCTCTTTTCTCACGGTGGCACTGGCGTTTATGGTTATTGCAGGAATTACATCCTTGCCCGCGAGTGCCTCGTCCGCGACTGGTATCACCGAATACAACATCCCGACCGCGTCGAGCAAGGCGTGCGGCATAGCCCTGGACGAACAGTATCACGATATGTGGTTCACCGAGGGCGTCGGGAAGCTGGGCAGCATCGACACGGACGGCAATTGCACGGAGCTACGCAAGGGCGACTTCTCCATCAGCGGCACACCCTCTCAGATCGTGGTGGACGATGCGGGGTGCCGGTGGTTCACCGAAAGTGACACCAACAAGATCGGCTGGTACTGGATCGGAGGATCCAACGCGGGAGGCGAAGTGCAGCTCCCGGGAGCGAACGCCGGACCATCCGGTATAACCGCCGGGCCGAACAGCTCCGCCTGGTTCACCGAAAAGACCGCCAACAAGATCGGCCTGTGCAACATGAATAAAGTGCTCAAGGAGTACGAGGTCCCGACATCCGCTTCAGAGCCGCTTGACATCATCCAGGACCACAACAAGAACGTCTGGTTTACCGAGAGCGCGACAAACAAACTCGGCGTGCTGTTCGGTGGTGCTGTTGCCATTGATGATTTCGAAGTGCCTACTCCCGACAGCGGGCCCGCCGGCATCACCATCGGTGCTGACGGCCGGGTGTGGTTCGCGGAACGTTACGCCAACAAGCTTGCCTGGATGTCGAGCCCACGCGATATTCATGAAATAAGGTTGCCGGGGGGCACCGACGGTCCGAACGATCTCGTGCTGGGCCCCGATGGCAACATATGGTATACGCGTCCCGGCGCGGACAGGGTCGGGTTCTGTACGCCCTCCGGCCACATCGTCGAATACAGCTTGCATGCCGGCTCGAAACCGATGGGCATCACTGCCGGCCCTGACGCTTCCGTCTGGTTCGTGGAGCAGGGCACCAACAAGATCGCCAGGGCGCCGGTAGCTTTTTCCACCTGGTACCTTGCCGAGGGCACGACGTCCTGGGGTTTCTCGACTTACATCAGCGTTCAAAATCCCAACGCGACCGCGGCCACGGTGCGGCTGACCTACGAGACACCGAGGGGCCGGGTGCGCGGCCCGGCTCTGACTCTGCCCGGGCTGAGCCAGGCCACGATAAACCCGAGCGACACCCTGGGCGAACAGGATTTCTCCACGAGGGTCACCTGCGACGACCCGACACAGACCATCGCCGTTGACAGGACGATGACCTGGACGGGCGCGGGCGCTTCGAGCGAAGAGGGCCACTGTTCCGTGGGCGTGACCGAGACCGCGAATCGATGGTATTTCGCCGAGGGTTCCAGCGCCTGGGGTTTTGAGTCATGGCTGCTGATCCAGAACCCAGAGGACACCGATGCCAGGTGCTTCATCACTTACCTCGTCGAAGGGAAAAGCACTGTGACGGTCACCAAGACGGTTCCCGCCCACTCGCGCAGATCTTTCTCTATGGCGGACGATATCGGTGCCGCGGACGCGTCGATGGTGGTCGATGCCCAGAGCCCGGTCATCGCCGAGCGTGCGATGTACCGGAACAATCGCAGGGAAGGCCACGACTCGATCGGCACGACCGAGCCTGCCAGTCGCTACTACCTTGCCGAGGGCACATCCGCTTCGGGCTTCACCACTTACGTGCTGGTCGAAAACCCGGGTAGCTCTCCGACACAGGTCCAGATGTCTTTCATGACCCCCAACGGGCGACGCGAGATCGACCCGTTCGACCTCGCGGGGCAATCGAGGAAGACTATATGCATAAACGACGTGCTGCCTGACTCAGATTTTTCCACTGTCGTAGAGGCTGGTTACCGGGGCTTCAAGACCCCGATCGTCGTCGAGCGGGCCATGTTCTGGGATAACGGTACAGGCCAGGCATGTCACGGTTCCATCGGCATGAGCATGCCGCATCGCACGTTCTATTTCCCGGACGGCCAGACCTCCAACGGTCGTGAGACCTGGATCCTCGTCCAGAACCCGAACAACACCGACGTCAAAGTACAGCTGTCTTACATGACCCCTACCGGCAAAGGCGACGTCAGTTTCATCGAGACCATCCCCGCCAACTCCCGCCGCTCATTCAACATGGCCGACAAACTCCCCTCCACCCGCGCCTCTATCATGGTCAAATGCACCACCTCCAAAAAGAAGATAATGTCCGAGCGCGCAATGTACTGGAACAACAGGGGAGCTGGGACGGATACGATTGGTGGGTTCTCCGATTAGTCCCCGCTTCCCGCTATCACGCGGTATCCAGCGATGAAATATGTGCAGACCGAACGAGCCGCTTCACCCGCGCAAGAGCAGGAACATAAGAAACCCGATAAGCGGGTTCGCGACTATCGCGACTATCCCGAGGGCGACTCCGGCGGTCGCCCGCTTTCTCTCGAGATCGAGGTCCATGAAATTGCCCACCCGCTCGCGCCGCGCTTCGGGCAGGTTGTCTATGAACCTCCTCGTTCTTCCGCCGATCTGGATAGCCATAATGGCGAGGAGGAACGCGAAGATGCCGCCGATGGGCCAGAAAGACAATTGTCCGCCCGCGACCGACTGACCCTGGCGGGACAAAGTGGGAATGAAAAACCCGATCAGGTAGCCCCCGGCAGCGACTCCCAGTGCTGCCAGCCCGCGGTTGAGGCTCGACTTCCCGGGGTTTCGGAACCGGCGCGACCCCTGCCTTGTTCCTCCGCCGGGTTGTGGCTCATTCATGGGGGTGTGGCCCCCTTGCGATGTCGAGCCGCGAGCCGGCCACGCCTACCTGCCGGCCTGGACAGCCGCCAGTGCGACCACGCTGTAGCGATTTGCGCGTTTCCACCTGCTCGTCGATTTGAGGTAGACGTCCGTCAGGCCTTCGCCCGAGAGGTTGTCGACCAACTCGAACCCCCTTGTAGAGAGAAAGCCCTCCAGGGCGTCTTTCTCGAGAAAGAATATCAGCGGCTCCCCTTTCTTTCTGAGGTACGCAAGGTGCCACCACTTCGCCCCTTTAGAAATCGTTCCCACCGATGCCTTAATCGTGTAGGTTAATACGATAGAGCTCCCTTCCCCTGAACTGCCGGCAACGAAGGCCAGGGTTTCGTCCACGGCGTCCTCGGAAAGGTAAGTGACAACTCCTTCCCATATGAAATGTGTCTTTGCGTGCGGGTCGTAGCCACACTCGAGCATCTTGCTCTCGAGCTTCTCGCGCTCGAAGTTCACCGGCACGTAGGTCACGTTGGAAGGAAGGCTACCCAGCGCCTTCTTCAACCTCCGGATCTTCACCGTCTGGGTGTCCGGGTGATCCACCTCAAAGACCTTCACCCCATCATGGAGACCATCGAATCTGTACGCTCTCGAATCCAACCCGGCGCCGAGGATTACCATCTGGTCTATGCCCTCGGCTATCTTCGCGGACAGGCAGTCATCAATGTACGCGGTGCGGCTGATGAGAAACCAGTAGGAAGGAGACAGGCTCCCTCGTTCGAGATACCAGAGCGCGCTCCGCCTGCTGAGCCCCCACCTGTACAGCAGGCGGAACCGGGGTCCAAGCAACTTTCCGGCCAGGGGGTCGTCGCAGCCTCGCTCGTCGGCAGGCCGCGAAGATTCGAGTGCCCTGTAGAAAGCGACCCCTTCCGCCGTATAGCTCGCTTTTCCTTCTCTCAATGCTTCACTCCTCGGTTCCGCTCAAAACACAATCCATAGTTGGACCCAAATATTTTACTTTTCAAAGCATCCCTCGTGGCTTGTTGTTTCCTTTGAAGGCTTGTGAGCAGAGATACTCCAACCCCGAGCAAATAGAAGACTTCAAAGATAGCAAACATCAGTGCGCTTTGAAGAGTTGTACCAATGAAAAGAATATCTTTAACCGATCTTGCATTCGATGATAATAGAAAGTGATACTCCAAAGTGGGACAAGGATAAATATTGACAAGGTGACTGGTGCCACGCATACACGGCTTAAGATTTCCCATTTATTGAGTATGGAGATACGCTTGACCGGGAAATGCTGGCCTAAGATGTACGAGATAGAGCTCGTTCCCCCCGTCGGGAAATGACAGTATTTCTTGAATCCTGAGCCGGGCCTTCGGAGACCCGGCTCAGGAAGTGGGTTCCCATCAGGCATTGCCGAGGAGCCAGTCGATGGTGAGATCAAGCCACTCGTCATAATGCCCCATGGCGCAGTGGTCGTCGTCGGCGTAGAGCTTGAGGAACGACCTCCCGACCCGGGCGTTGAGGATGATTGAATCGTCGGTGCCGACGAGCGTATCGTTGTCTCCGTTGATGATGAGCATGGGGCACTTGATGGCGCTATAGAGGTCTCCTATCTCGAAAGAGAGTTCACCAAGCCTCTTCTGCAGCGACTGCAGGTCGGTTGCATGCGTTACTTTCTTGAGCACCGAGATGATGATCTCCGGGGTGCCCAGCGAGCCCTTCGCTTTGAACGCCTCGGCAATGGGTGCTCCACAGACCACCGCGCGCGAGACCCGCGGATCCACCGCCGCCATCCGGGCCGCCCAGTAACCTCCGAAGCTCACACCGACGATTGAGATCCTGTCCGCGTCGACCCTCGGATGCCCGGTAAAATGGTCGATCACGCCGCTGTATATCTCCTGCGACGCAGGCGACATCGGCTTTTTGTAGGCGTAGGCGCCCGGCATCTCCATCGCGAACATGGCGATTCCCCGGTCCCTGTTCTTCAGGTTGGGGAAGCACAGCTCCTGAACGGTTCCTTCCAGGCCGTTGGTGATGATGCACAGAGGGACCTTGCCCTTACCCTCGGGGAAATATGAATAGCCGACCACCTCTTCTCCCGCGACATCGAGGGTCACCTTCTCTGCCGGTCTGCCGAGAAGCTCATTTCCTCGGTCGAACATCTCTCGCGATTTGAAATAGGCCTTCATCTTCAGGGGGCCGTCGCCGGGGAACGCGCTGACCTGGTAATAAGTGCATGCCTTGATCAGGAGGTCTTGCGCTCGCTCGTCGGTATCGCCCGGGTCGATGTCGAGCAAACGCTCCGCTTCGAGCTCGTACTCCTCCGCGAAGCCGTTCCAGTAGCTGCACCAGGAACTCTCCTCGAACGTCTTGAGCTCCATCAACTGGCGGCCGAACAGCTCCCAGTCCAGCCCTCCCATGTTGGAGTAGCGCAGCTTGAACAGGGTGGGAAGGAAATATCGGACCCCGAGCCTGCTCGCAGCCCTTTCGGTCTGACCGGTCAGCGCGCACACAGTGATAAAAAGGTCCTTAAGGAGCATGGGCACCTCCACACCGATCCGTGAAGAACGATGCTGCTTTGTTACATTTTAGCCGATATTCTCATATGACTCCTCCAATTCCAACATCCTAGCATCATTCCAGCCTTTCCGGCACGGTTGCCCGACGTTCTTCGCGTTCGACCGACCTCTCCATGTCACCTCCAGGCCTGGGAGACCCGGCTCAAGCAGCAAGAACGCAAAAGCAGGTTGAAGCCCTGTTTGCGTGACACACCCGTGCCTGGCCCCGCTGACGCATCTACGCCACAAGAAACTCCGACCAAAGCCTTCTTATCGTCCTTAAGAGCAGGGCGAGGGGTACTTTTTTCCGTAGAACTCCGCAGCGGACCTGCATCCGACCGATATCGTTCTTTCCACGAGGACCTCGAGGAAAAAACGTACCCCGAGCCCCCCTGCGTGAGAAGTTGTGGAGGAGAAGAAAAAAGAGCCCGGGGTTGAGCCGGGCTCTTTGAAAATTCGCGGCAGTTTTACGTCGTGCCCGGGACTAAAGTCTACAACCCTCGCTGCAATGCGCGGTGCGCGGAATCATGTATCTCTTCAACGCGACCCCTCCTTCCTGGTGCCGGGCAATCCTATATAAGCCATTTTGTCATCATAAGCAAATACTGTCATTGTGCAATGTCAACCTTACAGCGGAACCATACGTCGCGGAAATCCGGTTCCCCTGCAAGGCCGGCCGCCGGACCGCCTCCGCGCCTATAACTTCACCTTCCGCAAGCGGAGCGAGTTGGTTACGACGGAGACCGAGGAAAGGGCCATCACAGCGGCGGCGTACATTGGGTTGAGCAATATCCCGAGGGGATAGAGCACACCGGCGGCGATCGGGATTCCGAGCGTGTTGTAAATGAACGCCCAGAACAGGTTCTGCTTGATCGTTCTGAACGTCCTTCGCGAGAGCTTGATGGCATCGACTACGGCCCTCAGGTCGTCACGTATCAACGTAATGTCGGAGGCTTCTATGGCAATGTCGGTCCCGGCTCCAAGGGAGATGCCGAGGTCCGCCTGAGCAAGCGCCGGGGCGTCGTTGATGCCGTCTCCGACCATTGCGACGACTTTGCCCTCGGCCTGGAGGCGCTTGACCTCGCTGGCTTTGTCCTGAGGCAGCACCTGCGCGATGACGTTATCGATGCCGGCCTGAGCCGCTATCGCCATCGCCGTACGCTCGTTGTCGCCGGTTATCATGAAGACATCCATGCCCATCTCGCGGAGAGCATCGACCGCCTCGCGCGAGTTCTCCTTTATGGTGTCGGCCAGGCCTATCACGGCAGCCGGCTCGTCATCGACAGCGAGTACCATGCTGGTCTTGCCCTGCCCGGAAAGCGTCGCGGCCTGGCTCTCGAACGCCGAAGCGTCGAGGCCTCTTTCCGCGAGGAAACCGGGGTTGCCGAGCAGCACTGTCCTGCCATCGATGGTCGCGACGAGCCCTTTGCCAGGAATCGCTTCAAAGGAGCTGGGTCTTACCCCTTCGATTTCGCGAGCCTCAGCTTCCGCGCGGACCGCCATTGCGAGCGGGTGCTCGGAGTCCATCTCGGCGGACGCCGCAAGGCCGACCAGTTCCGCCTCGGACAGCCCGTTGAGCGAGATGATGTCCGTTACCGACGGCTTGCCAACGGTAAGTGTCCCCGTCTTGTCAAAGATGATGGTGTCGACTGACCGAGCCTGCTCAAGCACCTCACCACCACGGATGAGGATACCCAGCTCCGCGCCCCTTCCAGTGCCGACCATTATCGCAGTCGGGGTCGCGAGCCCGAGAGCGCACGGACATGCGATTATCAGGACCGCTACGAAGTTGAGCAGGGCATGGGTGAGCCTGGGGGCCGGACCGAAGATTATCCAGACCACGAAGGTAATAGCCGCTATCGACATTACGGTCGGCACAAAAATGCTTGCGACCCTGTCGGCCAGGCGCTGGATGGGAGCTTTGTGTCCCTGCGCTTCTTCGACCAGCCTTACGATCTGTGAAAGGACGGTGTCCTTGCCCACGCGCGTCGCGCGGAAGCGCAATGAACCCGTAAGGTTAATTGTCGAGCCGACCACCTGGTCTCCGGGCGCTTTGTCCACAGGCAGGCTCTCTCCCGAGAGCATAGACTCGTTGACGGCTGATGCTCCCTCGAGTATCTCGCCATCGACCGGGATGGTCTCCCCGGGCCTGACGGCAAGGACGTCTCCGACCTCGACCTCGTCGAGGGGGATGTCCTCTTCGCGCCCGTCGCGAACCAGGTGGGCCACTTTCGCCCGGAGTCCCAGCAGTTGGGCGATGGCGCTGGAAGCCCGACCCTTTGCGCGCGCCTCGAGCAGCCGTCCGAGCAGGATGAGAGTGATAATCATCGCCGCCGAGTCGTAATAGACGGCGGGCATGCTGCCCATTTTGGTAAGGCCCTCGAACGTCTTGGGGGTTACAGTCACCACGACGCTGTAGATAAACGCCGAGAGCGTGCCCACTGCGACGAGCGTGTTCATGTCGGCGGTCTTGTGTTTGAGCGCCACCCACGCGCCCTTAAAGAACATGGAGCCCGCCCAGAACATGACCGGAATGGTCAGCATCATCAGGATGTAGTAGCGGGTCTGCATGTCCAGGAGGCGTATCCCCGGCAGCTTTTCGCCCATCGATAGGATCATGATGAGGATTGTCAGCGAGGCCGCGGCCATGAATTTGGCCAGAAGCATCGTGACGTACTCTCGCAAGGCGCCCGCCTGGGCCTCTCGGACATCTCCACCCTCGACCACCTCGAGGACCCTGTAATCACCTGCCGACGATACGGCTTTCTTAAAGTCGCCGAGCGAGGCCTGCGCCGGGTCGTACATGACCTGCGCGGTCTCGGTCGCGAAGTTGACGTTAGCCTCCGCGACCCCCTCGACCTCTCGCAGTGCGACCTCCACCTTCTGCACGCACGACGCGCACGACATTCCCTCGATGGGGAAGATGGCCCTGGAGAGCAGGGGCTGGTAGCCAAGAGATTTGATCTCTTCCATTATGCGGGTCGGCGCTATTCTGTCAGTCCGGTACGTGACTTCGACCGAGTCGGTCGCGAAGTTGGCCGTAGCCGATTCGACTCCCTCGAGGCCCGCGACGCCCTTTTCCACCTTCTCGACACAAGAGGCGCACGACATCCCGCCGACAGGTATATGAAGCCTGGCAGTGCCGCGGCGTTTTTCGGCCGGGGCGGCGGGGATGCCTTCCATGTCATCGGTGGCGCCCTCCGGGCCCAGGTACTTGTCGGGGTCCGTGACGAACTTGTCGCGGCACTTCACGTTGCAGAAATAGTAGGTCTCGCCATCGCGTTCGGCTGTCGCCGCCGCGCTCGACGGAATAACTTCCATGCCGCAAACGGGATCGATGTGCGGTGAGTCATCGACCTCCCCTGGAGCCTCGCCCAGCAGCCCGAGCTCCTCGAGGGTCTGCACGATCCGGTCATGCTCCCGAGAGAATCCAAGGAAGACCTCGTCACCGATTACTATGGTTGGAACTATGGTGGACGAGTAGCGCTCGTACATCTCGACGGCGTTGTCGCCCTCTTCGATGTTGCGGCCCTCGTATTCAATACCCCATTCCTCGAACTGCTTCTTGGCCATGGCGCAGTCCGGGCAGGTATTTGAGAAATATACGACTACCGCGCTCTCCCGCTGTGTTTTCATGCTCCTATGATATTGCTTTCTGTACGGCAAATGAATTGACGCTGGTCATGGTTTGCCAAATTATCCCGCTTCCCTTCCTTGAGCCGCATCCGCAAGCGGAGGCGACGGAGCCGATGAAGCCTGGAATGGCGAAACAACAGCAGTCCGCTCTGGGGAAAAAGGGATTCTGGGCGACGCTGTTCAGGGGGTGAGCCGTGGCATCCGTCAGTGGCGTGGATTGGCCTTTACTACCTTCAAGGCGTGTGTGACCGCTACGATGGTGTCCGTTCGGAACTGTGCCTGGAGCTCGCCCATCCGGGCATAGGCGTATCCCTTGGTGGTGACCACGTACTTGGGAGTGACGTGGTTGAGGGCTATGGCGATGACATCCATGCGGCAGCGGCTACAGCCACAGAAAGCGCTGTCCTTCTCGAGAACCTCGTCGACGTACGTGGATACAACGTCCTCCATGAAATTAATAAGCTCCAAGACAACCTCCCCCCGTGTCCGCACCCTAGATCCAGCGACTCAAGCCAGCCCTAAGGGTAATGGTGCGCGTTCACTACTCAGACTTTATCACAGGCCCGAAAACGGGTCACCGTAAAAGGTTGTAAAGCATGTCTTTTCATTGTGCTATAATCTCATGTACTCCGGCCCCCCGAGCGGGGCCGGTGGCAGGTAACCACAAGCACGGAGGGTTTATTGCGCAAGTATGAGACATTGCTGATTGCAAAGGCGGATCTCGATGAAGACCAGCTTAAGTTGCTTCTCGACGAGATAACCGCACTTATTAACCGTGAGGGTGGTGTCGTAAAGGGCATCGACATCTGGGGCCTGAGGCGCCTCGAGTACCCGATTGAGCACGAGGAGAGCGGGCATTACGCGGTCATCAACTTCGAGGCGGAGACCGCGGTGGTTAAAGAGCTCGATCGCGTCACCGGCATCAGGGACGAAGTCCTGCGCACCAAGACCCTTGTAAGGGGGAGCAAATAACGATGGCTGGTATCAACCGGGTGGTGCTTCTTGGCAACCTCACCAGAGATCCCGAGCTTAAGTTCACTCCCGCCGGCAAACCGGTGGCGACGTTCGGCGTAGCGGTCAACCGGGTGCCGTACACAAACGAGCAGGGCGAGAGGGTCGAGGGAGTCGACTTCTTCACGGTGGTTGTCTATGACCGCCAGGCCGAGACCACCCACCAGTACCTGAAGAAAGGCAGCGGCGTGGCCATCGACGGCCGTTTGAGGTATCGAAGCTGGCAGACCGATGAAGGCCAGAAGCGTTCCGTCGTCGAGGTCGTCGCGCAAAACGTACAGTTTCTGCCCCGCGCCGGTGAGGGTGGTGGTGGTCCTGGAGGGCCTCCTCCATCCGACGACTACGCGGGCATAGACATACCGCCGATCGAGGGCGGCGAAGACTACCCGTGGTAAGCGGGAGACAGAGCAAAAGGGGTGTTTAAGCCATCGCAAGCGACAAGAAACCGTCACCGTATCCCAGGAAACAAAAGCGGAAGGTCTGCTACTTCTGCAAAGAAAAGATAGACTATATAGACTACAAAGACGTGGGCACACTGCGCCGTTTCCTTTCGGAGCGCGGAAAGATAAGGCCCCGCCGCGTAACGGGCACGTGCACCCAGCACCAGGCGGAGCTGGGCAAGGCGATCAAGAACGCCCGCGAGGTAGCGTTGCTGCCTTACCCCCGCAAGTAGTCTTCCGTTTTAGCGACTCGGGATGGTGACGATTTGAAGATTCTCCTAAAGCAAGACGTTGATCGCGTTGGACGTATGGGCGAGGTAGTTGAGGTCGCCGGCGGATACGCGCGCAACTTCCTGGTCCCCAGGGGCCTCGCGGTCGAGGTCACACGGGGCCGCATGAAAGAGATCGAAGAGCAAAAGAAGGTTCTCGAGGTCAAGGCTGCCCGCCAGCGCGAGCAGGTCCAGGGAGTAGCCGACAAGATGGCAGGCGCCAAGGTTGTGATCAAGGCTCGCTGCAGCGCTACGGGCAAGCTGTTCGGCTCGATCACAAACAGGCAGGTCGCCTCCGTCATGGAAGAGCAGACAGGCGAAGAGATTGACCGCCACAAGATAGTCATAGACGACCGCATCAGGTCGGTCGGCCACTACCACGCCACCATCAAGCTTCATCCCGATGTCGAGTTCGATGTCGAGTTCGAGGTCGAGGGTGAGGGGTTTGTCGCCGAGGAGCCCGAGGGCGAAGCCGACGAGGCGGTGGAGAGCGCTGAGGTTCAAGCCGAAGACGCCGCCGAGCCTGAGCCGGCTCAAGAGACCGAGGCCGCCGCATCCGAAGCCGAGCTTGAGATCGCTGCGGAGACGGAAGACTCCGGCGAGTAGATCCGGAGTGGCTTAGCAGATCAGGCACTGCGTGCGGCGCTACCGTTTTTCCACAATTCCTGTGTAAAACCCCACTATTCTTGTGCATTTATCCACGAGTTCGATCTTTTCTTTGGATTTCGAGGAAGCCCTTATTGCATGGGAGAACCACGTGATATATAAGAATCAAACGCACGGAAGATAACGGTCGACAGGGAAGGGGACATCATGGCGATGGAGCTGGCGCACAGCAGCAGTTTCGACAGGGTCCCGCCCCACAACCTCGAGGCCGAAGAGTCCGTCCTGGGGTCGATGATACTTGCCCACGCCGCCGTTGCCGACGCCCAGGAGATGCTCGTCGGCGAGGATTTCTACAAAGAAGCCCACCGCAAGATATTCCAGGTGCTCATCGAGCTCTACTCTTCCGGCCGTACGACAGACCCCGTGGTCCTCGCCGAAGAGCTCAAGAGGCGAGGCCTCCTCGAGCAGGTGGGAGAGAGGGCCTACATCTACTCCCTGGTCGATACGACCCCCAACCCGCATAACATCCGCCATTACGCCCAGATCGTCAAAGAGATGGCTTTCAGGCGCAACCTGATAGACGTGGGCTACGACGTCACCAGCCTCGGCTACGACGTCGCCGAGGACACCGACGAGGTGTACGACCGCGCCGAGCGCGCCGTCTTCGACCTCGGCAAGCACATGCGCAGGGGCAGGCTCTCGCGCATAAACGAGCCGCTGGTCGAGAGCTTCAAACGCATGGAGGAGGCCCGCATCAGGGGTTCGGAGATCACCGGCGTCGAGACGGGCTTCAAGCACCTCGACAAGATGACCGCCGGCTTCCAGGCGTCCAACCTCATCGTCGTTGGCGGGCGCACCAGCATGGGCAAGACCTCCTTCACCATGAACATCGCCATGCACGCCGCGCTCAACGCCGACGTCGGCATTCTCATCTTCAGCCTCGAGATGTCAAAGATAGAGCTCTCCGAGAGGCTCCTGTGCACCCACGCGCGCATAGACTCCGGCGACTACCGCACCGGGCGCATCAGCGACGAGCGGTTCGTCGATATAGTCACCAGCACGGGTGTCCTGTCCAACGCCCCCGTCTTCATCGATGACACCGGTGACGTCACGATGCTCGAGATGCGCTCCAAGGCCCGCCAGTTGATGGCAAGAGAGAACATAGGGCTCATAATCGTAGACTATATCCAGCTCATGCATATCCCCGGCTTCCGCGAGGGCCGCGTCCAGGAGGTATCCAGGATAGCGCGAGACCTCAAGGTCCTCGCGATGGAGCTCGAGACCCCCGTCATCG
>Ga0182021_10000937_pt1 | contig 33102 bp, 31 predicted proteins | sample 612E3MmetaG_FD_120493 | JGI IMG/M metagenome (GOLD analysis project Ga0182021, IMG submission 120493) | Permafrost microbial communities from Stordalen Mire, Sweden - 612E3M metaG (Illumina Assembly) | ecosystem: Environmental > Terrestrial > Soil > Wetlands > Permafrost | place: Sweden... | reverse complement strand
GGATCTCGGCGCGATAAAAAAAAGTGCCAAAAAGTTCGGCTATGCGTTTTTTGATAACGAGCCGGAGAAGCAAGTCGGAGAAGAAAGCGGGATAAAAAATAAAGCCGCTTGGCAGGACTGGATGAATGCGGGCATTGTTACCCTGATTCTGTTATTGCTGTATCGATTTTTTCAAAACGCCGGTTTTCTTGACGCGATCAACATCAGAAGCACAACTCTATCATATGGAGTATCCTTTCTCATCGGCCTTGTCGCTTCAGTCTCCTCGTGTCTGGTGGTAGTGGGGGCAGTGATAATCGCTTTTTCGGAAAAATATCAAAGCAGCGGAAAAAGTTTTTTTGAAAGCGCCGTCCGGCCGAATTTATTTTTTCATATCGGGCGATTGGCGGCATTTTTTCTTTTGGGCGGACTTTTGGGAATCATCGGCGGCGAACTGAACATCTCCGGAAATTTTATTTCTATATATACGATCATCATTGCCGTGGTGATGGGGTGGCTGGGACTCAATATCCTGGGAATCGTTCCCTCGCTTTCGGCTGTCGGGATCCGGATGCCCAAAATTTTCAGCGGAAAATGGGCAGAATTAAAGCGATCAGAACACAAAACGGCTCCTTTTCTTCTGGGCGGGTTAAGCTTTTTTCTTCCCTGCGGTTTCACTCAAAGCATGCAGCTCTTTGCGCTTGCTTCCGGCAGTTTTCTGATCGGAGGGTTGAGCCTATTTCTCTTTGCGCTTGGTACGGTTCCAACGCTTTTAGTTTTGGGCATCACGGCTTCGTGGACAAAAAATCGAGGCTTCGTGGTGTTTCAAAAAGTAGCGGGAGCTCTTATCATTATTTTTGCTATTTATACGCTAAATTCCGGCCTGGCTTTGAAAGGCGTGAAGACGAATGTCATCAGTTCAAATAACAATAAAAAAGAGAGCGTGGCCAAAAGCGAAGTCCCTCTCGTTCAAAATAAGGCCACGAGCCAGGCGACTCAAACCATCACTATGAACGTGACCTCAAGCGGATTTGAGCCGAGTGTTTTCAAGATAAAGCAGGGCGTTCCGGTAAGATGGGTTATAAACGGCGTGAATGTCAGCGGCTGTACCAGCACGATCATTCTGCCGTCCTTTAATATTTTGAAAAATTTGAAGTACGGCGAAAATGTTGTTGACTTTACCCCTTCAAAAAAAGGCGATCTCCCTTTCTCTTGCGGGATGGGAATGGTGCGAGGGAAATTTATAGTGGAATAAGATAAAATTTATGGATCCAAAAAAAATTTCAATTAAAATCTCCGGCATGAGTTGCGCCTCTTGCGCCATAAACAATGAAAAAGAACTCTTGAAAAAGAAAGGCATTTTGAACGCGAACGTCAACTTTGCGACCAAGAAAGCGACCGCTTCCTATGATGCGGATGTTCTGAGCCGGGAGGATGTGAAGAAAATTATCAGGGACAATGGATATCAGATCGTCGAGCATGAAACACACGGCGCGAAACACGAAATGACCAAAACAGGCGATGAACATAAGCATGGCAATGGGGATATCAGGAAAAATTGGCTGGCGTTCTTAGGTTCCGCCGTTTTGAGCGCGCCACTTCTTTCGGGCATGTTTTTCAAGATCGAGACCGGCGTTTTGATCATGAAAATTGATCTCATCATGTGGCTCTATCTTTTTTTTGCAACAGCGGTTGTTTTCTGGTTTGGCTGGCGCTTTCACCGGATGGCCTTCATGCAAGCCAAAAAAATGCGGGCCAATATGGACACTTTGATTTCATTGGGGACTCTGGCGGCTTATTTCTATAGCTTGTGGGCGATATTTTCCGCGCGCGTTGGTTATCTTGAATCAGCGGCCCTTATTGTTACGCTTATACTTCTCGGAAAATATTTTGAGGCTAAAAGCACGGGACAAGCTGGAGAAGCAATGCGAAAATTGATGGAACTCGGGGTGAAAAAAGCGTGGCTTAGCATCAATGGAGAAGAAAAAGAGGTAAATATTTATGAAATTCGAGTCGGCGATATTATAATTGTCCGGCCGGGAGAAAAAATTCCGCTGGACGGGATCGTGGTCGAAGGAGAATCCAGTATCGACGAATCGATGCTGACCGGTGAATCTCTTCCAGTGGAAAAGAAAAAATTTTCTTCGGTGTTCGGCGCTACATTGAACCAGGACGGAGTGCTCAAGATCAAAGTGTTGCATATCGGAGGAGATACAGTGCTCGCGCAAATTATAATGACGGTGGAAGAAGCGCAAGGTTCAAAAGCGCCTATCCAAAAGCTGGCCGATAAAATTTCTGGCATTTTTGTGCCATCAATAATCCTCATTGCCCTTCTCACTTTCTCTGGGTGGTTTCTTTTCAGCCATAATTTTGCAGCAGCTATGATAAATGCCGTGGCGGTTCTCGTGATTGCTTGTCCTTGCGCTTTGGGGCTGGCCACGCCGACGGCCATTATGGCCGGAACAGGAAGGGGGTCGCGAAGCGGGATTCTTTTTAAGACCGGAGAAAGTTTCGAAAGAACCAAGGATATAACAACGGTTGTTTTCGACAAGACCGGAACGTTGACAAAGGGAAAGCCGGAAGCGCAAAAGATCATCAGTAACCCGGAACATAAATTTACGGAAGATAAAATTCTAAAAATTGCGGCGAGCCTTGCCAAAAATTCAGACCATCCGCTTTCAAAAGCGATAATAAAGTATGTTGAAGGAGAGAATATTAAGTTGGCAGGTCTCGAGAAGATCAAAGAAATAAGAGGAAAGGGGATAGTGGCCAACTGCGTTGAACATAAAACAGCTTTGCTGTTGGGAAACACAAAATTGCTGGAAGAAAATGATCTGGAAACGGATTGGGCGCGGGTTATTCTCGGTGACGATAAACTGGGAACAGGAACGCGCCTTTTTGTGGCTCATGGCCATCAAGTGATCGGAGCCATTGTGGTCGCCGATGAGATTCGGGACGAATCTAAAAAGGTAATCGGGGAACTCAAGGATATGGGGCTCGAGATCACGATGATATCGGGCGATAATCAAAAAACCGCCGAAGCGGTGGCGCAGGAACTTGGGATCGAAAAAGTTTTGGCGGAAGTATTGCCACCCCAAAAATCAGCGGAAATAAAAAAACTTCAAGAGCGGGGAGAAAAAATAATCTTTGTCGGCGACGGTATCAACGATGCGCCGAGCCTCGTGCAGGCGGATCTTGGAATAGCGATGGGGAGCGCGACCGATATCGCCAAAGAAGCCGGACAGATAATCTTGGTTCAGAACAATCTTGAGAAAGTGGTGGAAGCGATCAAAATTTCCCGGCTCACTTTCAAGACGATCAAGCAAAATCTTTTTTGGGCCTTTGCCTATAACGTCATCGCCATTCCTCTGGCCGCCTCCGGGTTCTTGAGCCCGATCATCGCCGCTGCAGCGATGTCTATGAGCTCGGTCTCGGTGGTGGCAAATAGTCTTCGAATTTACCGGAAATAAAATTTTCAGTAACATTTTTTTGGCAGCTAACTTGTTATCCATAGAGGGTAACAAGTTTTATTTTTCCGAATTTTTTAGTATAATTCAACTAGAATGGCTTGAAATATGAAATCCAAGAAATCAAACAAATTTAAGAAAACAAAGCTCCCCAAGCTTACGCGTAGGGTATTAACTTATCTCTTCGAGGGTACGAAATCCCCCAAAGCAAAAAGGAGGGCATTTATCCTACGAGCTTACGCCCATAGTTTTCTGCGCAGGGAGATAAAACTGAATCTATTTCAAGAAGTTGACTTTAAGCCGAAAAGCTCAGAAATGGCAGCGCTAGTTTTGGTTTGTGCCGTGGTCTTTGGGATTTCTTTTTTCGGGAGTGGAAAACTTCTGTATGATTTTGGCCAAAAAAAGGAAAGAAACGCGCTAAACAGCAGCCCAGAGATGCAGATTATCAAGAACGCTATTGCGGCCGATAACCAAACTGATGAAAATACTTCGGGTACCGAAGGCAATGCATCTCTTGAAGAAAATATAGGTCCAGAGTTGATGTTGGAGGAGGCCAATCTAGCAAAAGATAAGGCGGACAAGGAAGCCAGAGCGAAAATAATCGCGAGACAACGCGCCGCGGAGATAGCTCTGATCAATAGCGCCCCGGTTCTTGCAGGGTCGACCAATAAACTTCCTAGTGGATTGCGGGTTTGCCCCGTTAAAAGCGAACATCCGCAGAGAGGCGGCAGGACCCATGTCGATGAGGATTGCTGTGCCGACTATAATGAATATCCCAATCCTCGTTGCTATTATCCTCCTAATGAGATGGCGATTTTAAAAAAACGGTAAGGCGAAGTATTTTATACTCTTTAGCTTTCTATTTTGGACAACCGAATAATTATCCTCTAGAATATAATCAGCAAATATGCTTGATTATTATTCATATATAAAGCATGATTTCGAGATATTCGACCAAGGAAATGAGCCAAATTTGGAGCGAAGAGGCGAAATTTCGCAATTGGGCGAGAGTGGAAGAAGCAGTGCTTCAAGCGAAAATTAGGTTGGGCTTGCTTGAGGTAAAAATTCCGAAGAATCTCGTCGAATCGATAAAGATCGATCCGCAAGAGATAAACCGGATCGAAAAAGAGATCACGAAACACGATCTAATCGCCTTTCTCATGCATACTTCGCCGCAACTTCCCGAAGATCTGCGTCCTTTTTGGCACGCCGGTATGACTTCATATGACACGCAGGATACGGCGCTAAGCTTGCAGTTGGCAGCCAGCGTCGATCTTCTATTGGATCGCGTAGGAAAAATTAAGGAAGTTTTGAAGAGGAAAGCGTTTGAATATAAAGATATACCGCAAATCGGTCGTACGCATGGAGTGCATGCGGAGCCTATAACTTTCGGTGTGAAACTGGCCAAGTGGCATGACGAATTCGCGCGGCATGAAGAACGCCTCACAAAATTGCGTGAGCAAGTGGCTGTCGGAAAAATTTCCGGAGCGGTGGGAATGTATACGCTCGATCCGCAGATCGAGGAAGAAGCGTGCCAAATCCTCGGACTGAAGCCAATCATCGCGACGCAAATAATTTCAAGAGACATCATTGCCGGATATGTTTCGACGCTGGCGATCATTGCCGGGACGGTGGAAAAAATATGCGTGAACATCAGGACATTGCAGAGGACGGAAATTCTCGAGGTGCAAGAATATTTTGATCCCCAAAATCAAAGAGGCTCCTCGGCTATGCCCCATAAACGCAATCCAATCTCTTTCGAAAATTTGTCAGGTATGGCCAATATGATGCGGGGATACGCGGTGGCAGCCCTTGGAGCAATCAGCACTTGGGATGAGCGGGACATTTCCAATTCGGGCCAGGAAAGAATATATATTCCCGACGCTTCAATACTCCTTGATTATATGCTGAACCGTCTGGCGGGCAGTTTAGAAAAATTGATGGTCTATCCCGAGAAAATGAAAGATAATCTAAATCTAACGAAAGGATTAGTTTTCTCGCAGAATATTCAGACGCTGTTGGCCGAGAAAAGTAATCTTCCGCGTGAGGACGCTTATAAGATCGTCCGCGACATCGCCCAAAATTGTTGGGAAAGCCGGGAAGATTTTCAAGAGGCTTTGCGAAAAAATAAGGAAGTTATGAAATATATCAGCGCCAAAGAGCTGGAAGAATGTTTTGATCTGAAGAATAAACTGAAGCACGTGGATCATATATTCGAGAAAGTTTTCGGGAAACAATAATATATAGAATTAAATTTTTATTATGCCAGAGCACCAAAAAGGCGAATTGATCGCCGAAGGAAAAACGAAAAAAATTTGGGAAAATAAGAAAGATCCCAAAATGGTAATTGTCGAATACAAAGACGATATTACCGCTTTCAACGACCCGAAATTCACCAAACAATTCAAAAGCAAAGGCAAAAATTCCAATTTGACGACCTGCCGGGTGTTCGAGCTTTTGGAAAAAGCGGGAATCCCCACGCACTTTGTGGAGCAAATTTCCGAAACAGAGTTTGCCGCCAAGCCTTGCCAAATGATCCTGATTGAAGCCGTGCCGAGGCGATATGCTTTTGGCAGTTATCTCAAAAGAAACCCGCATATGATAGTTCCGGAGGGCGAACCGCCGGTCTATTTTCGCCGTCTCGTCAATGAATATTTCCTAAAAACGACCAAAGGCGGAGTTGTCATTGATGGTGAAACGCTGGTCGAAGGTTTGACCTCGGAACAGGACGATCCGGTGATCCTTAATCCGCAAGAGGAAAAGTGGAAGATAAATTTTGCGTGGAGGCCGATCTGGGATAAAGAAGCGGATCTCGAAAGGACGATATCGCGCAAGAAAGTGCTGTTAGGAGATTCCGGAAGGCTTGAAAAAATTGATGAAATTATGCGGAAAACCTTTTTGGTACTTGAAGGTGCTTTTTCGCAAAGAGATTACAGAATACTTGATCTCAAGATCGAATTTGGCCTAACTGCGGACGGAGAACTGGTAGTTTCCGATGTAATTGATAACGATTCCTGGCGTCTGAGAGATCCCGAATGGAAAGAACTTTCGAAGCAAGCTTTTCGGGATGGGGAAGATCTGGAAATGATCGAACCCAAGTATCAAATTGTGGCTGATCTCGTGCAAGATTTTCCGCATATTCCCGACCAGGCGCTGGTTTTGTGGACAGGATCGGAAAAGGATGAAATGCCGGAAGTGCCGGATATTGCGGGCATAAAAGTGGTGAAAAAAATAATTTCCGGGCATAAAAAAACCTCCGTTTGCTTGGAAGAACTGAAGAATCTCGAAAGAGAATTCCCAGGCGGGGGAGTGATCATCGCCAAAGTGGGCCTCAGCAACGGCCTTGGCCCGATTCTCTCCGCTCACACCCATTGGCCGGTGATCTCCATTCCGGCCACAGCCAAAAATTTTCCAGGCGATGCTTGGAGCAGCCTGCGGATGCCAACGGATGTTCCGATGGCGGTGATCGAACGCGACTCTAACGCCGTTGATCTCGCGCTCAATATTTTAGCCAAAAAAAATCCGATCGCGTATATGGAAAAAAGATTTAGGATGGAAAAATTGGATGGCTGATACGCTGCAAGGGAGAATTTTTAACTCTAAAATTTTGATAATTTTTTGAATCGTTGGAATATTTCGCTACAACCCGTAAAACTTTCGCTAAATGAGGGCCGTGGTGTTCGCACCAATGCAAAAACTTTTCAAGACTTTCTTTTTCACCTTGAGCTTCAATATAAAGCGTGCCGTCCCGTTCGTTTTGGGCGAATCCTACCAAACTCAAACTCTGAGCTTTTTGCATCGCTTCAAAACGAAAACCGACCCCCTGCACATGTCCGTGGATTCTGATTTTGAGAAGCTTTCGAGCCATTTCATTTTTCGTACCCAATCGGCAGAATAGCGATTGGTTTTTGGTTTTGGGAAAGATCGAGTATTTTTTGCACTTCTTTTTCGTCGAATCCACCCACCCAGGAGGCTGACAAGCCATGCTCGACGGCCTCCAACCAAGCAAAACCAGCAGCGAGGGTGGCATCCTGCATTGCATAAAGCTCTCGACCGCGTTCAGCGTATTTTTTGGCTGACTGTTCCGGAAGAGCGACAAAAACCAATAGTTTCGGAGCTTCCATAACTTGTTTTTGGCCGTGGGCGGCTTCAGACATTTTTTTCCTCAGTTCCGAATTAGTTATGACGATAATTTCTCTAGCCTTCAAATCTCCCGCCGAAGGGGCGGAATTGGCAGCTTTGATAATTTCCTGAAATTTTTCTTCTTCGACCAATCTATCGCTGAAACTACGGACTGATTTTCTTTTTTTGAATATTTCGTGCATAGTTTTTAAATTATCTTTTATATAATCCAACCAAGATTGCCTGATCTAAAACATGCCCTTCCATCGCTTTTTCGACGTCTTCTTTCTCGGCTGATGAATCAAGAGCAAGCCTTGAGTCCAGCGCGTATAATCTAAATTGATAGTGATGCGTTCCCGAAGGCGGGCAGGGTCCGGTATAGCCGGTTTTGCCAGTGCCGATCGTTCCTTCGATGGCGTTTTCCGGAACGCTATTTTCTTTTATCTCCTTTATGTCCGGATTGACATTAAAAACAACCCAGTGGGTGAATCCGCCCGATACAGGGGCGTCCGGATCGTGAATGATTATTGCCAAGCTCTTGGCGCTCTCGGGAATACCCGAAATTTCCAGAGCAGGACTGACACTCTCTCCGTCGCAGGTGAATTTTGAAGGGATACTTTCGTTTTCGCCGAAAGCCGGGCTCGTTATCTGCATAGTTTTTGATTTAGTGGTTATTGAAGAAACGTTGGGGACGGGTTTTTTGTTTCTCGAATGCCAATAATAATACGCACCCAGCAACAAAATTATTACTAATAGTATTATGGATGATTTTGTTTTCATAACGAAATATTTTTTGGGCTGCGTCCGTATTAGTCTATATGAGTCAGGATTATTTGCCGGTCGATGCAAAAAATCAAGCCTCTATTTTATAATACACATTAAACTCGCGTTTCTTCCAGTTCCTTGGGGGGAGTGGGAGAAAGGCCATAAACATATGAAAACATTATCTTGCAAGGATATGGGAGGGAGCGATGATTTTGTCGCTAAAGGAGATACGGAAGAAGCTGTTATGGAAAAAATGGAGATGCATGTCAAGGAAATGCATCCTGAAATGATGGAAGGAAAGAGTGAAGAAGATATGATGAAAATGAAGGAAATGATGAAGATGAAAATGAAGGACGAGATGTAATCGTAGTTATAGAAAAGACCCCGCTTAGGCGGGGTCTTTATACTTATCGATACTTGTTAATCTCATCTCTCAAGTTTTTTGCGGCTTCACGCGGGTTGCTGGAGAAGATAACTCCTCGCGAAGAATTTATTATCAACCCTTTTTTCTCTGAATTGAGGCCAGCCTTCACTGCCGCTCCAACGTCTCCGCCCTGGGCGCCAATGCCGGGCATGAGAAAAGTCAAATCTCCGGCTATGTCTCTGACCTTTTGGATATCTTTTGGATAAGTTGCACCGACCACCAGGAGACAATTATTGTTATAATTCCACTCATCCTTTACCTTTTTTGCAATGACTTGAGATAAAGTCTCTCCATCAACCACAAGATCTTGGATCTCCTCGGCACCGGGATTAGAGGTCCGACAGATCACGATTATGCCTTTATCCTTTCTCTCAAGAAAAGGCCCCAAGGACTCTTTACCGAGATAGGGGTGAACGGTCATAGCGTCGAAATTAAGCCAGTCGAGAACGGAGCCGATATATCCGAAATTTGTGTTTCCGATGTCTCCTCTCTTTGCGTCACAAACCAAAAAAATATCCGGATATTTTTCCCTGATGTAATCAGTTGTAAGCTTTAGCTCCCGCATTCCTCTGTCTCCCCTCAATTCATAGAAGGCTATATTAGCCTTGAAGGCCGAAACGAACTGATGGGTTTGGTCAATTATCCACCTGTTGAAATAGAATTGGGGAAATTCTGTTTTTTTGAATTCTTCCGGGAGTTTTTCAATGTCGGAATCTAGTCCGACGCAGGCAAGGGAATTCACATTATCTACCCGCGAGTTGTATTTGTCGATAATTGTCATATTATTATAATTATTTCTTATTAAATCCATGTCTTTCCGCCCAGCCCCACGGATCAGAATACCAGTCTTCCACGACTTTCTTTTCTTCCTCAGTGATTTTTTTTATTTGAACCGCTTGTTCGAAAATCATCGGAAAATTAGTGAGGGAATGGAGTTTCACCTTTTCTTTTTCAAAATTAACTTTCGACTCCGGGAATTCGTAGCTTACGATGATCACGCAATCATTGACAATTGATCCCTCCTCACGAAGGGCTTGTACCCCGGATAGGCTGCTGCTGCCGGTAGAGACCAGGTCCTCGACGAGCAATATCTTTTTTCCGTTTACATCTCCTCCTTCGACTCTTTTATTTTTTCCGTATCCTTTCGATTCTTTACGCACAAAAATGGATGGTTTTTGAATCTGGAAGCCAAGAACGGCGCTATAGGGAATTCCACCAACGGCGATTCCGGCTACCATATCAAAATCAATATTTTTTTCTTTGATCAGATTTTCAAAACCATCGATTACGAGCTTGAATTTTTCCGGATGAGCGGGAAATATGCGGTTGTCCACATAAACCGGTGAAATCATTCCCATTTTGAAAGTGAGGGGATCTTTGGGCTTGAACCCGACCGCGCCGATTTCGAGCAAGGCTCTGGCGATTTCTTCTTGATAATTCATATGTTTGATAATTATAAATTTATTCTTAAATATCCTCAAATTTCGCCGTTCTTGGGACGAGGCGGATCGTCGGGACGCTCAAAGTGCTGATGACGAATTTGATCAAAATATTCGCGAGGACAATTTGCATCACCGTTGCAAAAGGCAAAGCGCCGAGAAAGGCAATGAAGCAGAAAATGAAACTGTCGAAAACCAGAGAAATAGAATTTGAAGCGAGAACAGCGAAAGTATCCGATGCCTTTTTGTAGACAATGCTGAATATCTCCGTGTCGATCAGCTCCGAAATCACTTGAGCGATGATGCTGGCGAGGACAATGCGTCCGACCGGGAGCAGAACCTGCTCATAAGCTCTTTGGAATTGCCAGGTTGGGTCCGGCGTCATCTTTCCCACCAGCCAAAACAGTCCAAACATCACCGCGTTCAAAGCCGCTGCGATCAGCACCACTTGGCGCGCGTCTTTTTTTCCATGAGTTTTGTGGACGAAATCACGCAGAGTGAAAGTGAGGGGATAAATTACCGTCCCGCCGTCGATGGAAAGATGAAGAATGGGAAGTAGAGCAATTTTAGTGGAAAGAATATTGGCAAAAAGCTGGAAAGAAACATATAGAGAACTAGAAAGGACAAATAAGTTCATTTTTCGTTCTTTGAGTAGTTTTTCCATCATCAGTTTGTCACTGGCTGCTTAATTTTTTTATACGATCATCATTTTTTCTTGGCAGGCGGACCCCCCAGCATTACCCCCAACGCGCTTTCGGAATAGGCGCATCTGGGATTCGGCCACTCGTCCGGATCAGGACAGCAATCTTCGTCCATATGTTTCCCTTTCCCCTTGTTGCTGTAGCTGGGGTGGTCGTGTTTAGCGGGGCAATGTCCGCCAGCCACGTATCTCGCTCTGGGAGGACTAATGGCTGTCTGAAACACCCTTTGAGAAGCTTGAGCGATATTTTCTTTATCGGTGAAATTTAGGGTAGAAACTATATCATAAAATTGAGGAAGGATTTTTAGAAGATCTAGCTTTTCGTCAAAACCTTTAATATCATATTTTCTGCCTGAACGGGGGACGATATTATAAGTGAATCCGCTATTGGCCAGGTTGTAGAAAAAAGTTTCTTCCCAGCAGGGATCTTTGTCGGAAACATTGATCTCTTTGGCGGGGTATCCGGCCTCTCCCAAGGTTATATCGTCAAAGTGCGGGCAATCTTGCTGGTCGGTATTCTCACTTTTTGGCACAAAATTGTCCGTTCCAAGATAATTCGGAAATTTCGAAAAGCTATAAACAAAAATATCAAATCCATTCTGGCTTTCTCCCTTGGAGTTGGCCTGGCCGTCAAAAGAAATCTTAAGAAGATATTTTGACCCTGAATCGGGAAAGGTTTCTTTAGGCGCTTGCCAGTCTGAAGGATATTTTATGGAGAAATTGTATTTTTGGCTGTCATAAACCTGCCAGTTGGCGGTTTGGTCCGGAACCTGCTCGAGATTTGTGGTTATGCCGGATAATTTTTTTAATTCATCCTGATAGGCGGATTGGCGATTTTCTCTCTCTATCTGACCGATTTTAGAGCGGGAGGAAACGGCGGCCACCAGTGCCAGAGCCAGGGAAATACCGCCCACGACCAAAATAGTGCCGGCAGCGGTTATATTTTGGCGATTTTTTAGGCGCTTGAATACTTTTTTTATTTTCTTTTTCACGATTTTGAAGCCAGAACCATTTTATTTATTATATCATATTCTCAAAAAACGCCCACTTGAGCGGACGTTTCCTGGGGTCTATAGGCTATCGGATCACTGTTCCTATTTTTTCTCCCATCAGCGCTTTTTTCAAGGCGCCTTTTTTGTGGATATTAAAAACGACAATATGGAGATCATTTCTCATGCAGAGCTCGACAGCCGCTTTGTCAAGAATGGTGATCTTTTCATTTTGGAAAGCTTCCTTCAATGTCAGATTTTCGAGTTTTTTCGCTTTCGGATTTTTCATCGGGTCATCCGAATAAACTCCGTCAACTTTCGTGGCTTTGAAAACCGCGTCGCAACCGAGTTCAAGCCCGCGCATGGCTGCGCCGGTGTCCGTCGTGATGAAGGGAAGCCCTGTTCCGCCGCCCAGAACCACGATGCGGCCTTTTTCCATATGGCGGATAGCTTTCTTGCGAATGAAATTCTCAGCGATCTGCTTCATTTCAATGGCGGTTTGGAGGCGGACAACCAGGCCTTTCTGTTCGAGCGCGTCCTGAAGGGCCATGGCGTTGAATATCGTGGCGAGCATTCCCATATAGTGAGCCGTAGCCTCGTCCATTCCCCGCTTGCTGCCAGCCACTCCGCGAAAAATATTCCCCCCGCCGGTGACAACGGCGATCTGAACTCCCAGCTTGTGGGCTTCGGCGATCTCCGAAGCGAGATAAGAGATAAATTCCGGATCAATTCCGAACTCTCTCTTTCCTCGCATGGCTTCACCGGAGAGTTTCAAGAGAATGCGCTTGTATTTAGGCTTTTTTTTCATATGTTGTGAATAAATATTATAATTGCTAGCGAGATCACAAGTGAAAGCTTGCTTATATTTGGAGCGAGCGACGTAATTTCAAGCGCTACAACAGCGCTTATTTTTTTAAAAAATAACTGCGGCATATCATTCGCAGTAACCTGAAGGAATAATAAGATAATATGAGGGGAGCGTCAAACTTTCTCGTTTCTCCGCTCATTCGTCCGATATCCCGTGTCCTCCGACCAGACCAGAAATATTTTTTTCATATTTTTGGGCATATCATCTTTTATATGTGTTAGTAATATTGACAAGAGATACTTTCTCCTCTATTCTGATATGAATTGTATTTGCAATGCTAGGGGAGAGGAGGGACGGCGTTGGACGAGAAAGAAAAAGTTTATGTGCTCATGAAAGGCGACAGTAGACATGGTGAGTGGGTGGAAGGTTGTAAAAAAGGCAACGGTGAATGGTGTTTCTGTGAGGGGTGTGAAAGAATTTGTCCCTCTATCAAAAATGCTGTCATCGTCCACTCTTCGAACAAACGAACCTGAATGAGTAGGTTAGCGAACACATCAATCGGGGAACCTGCCTAGGAGGAGGCAGACCCCGTTTTTTATATCTCAAAAACACAAATTAAGGACAAACAATAAATTAGCAATTATTATCAACATCTCAAATTATCAATAATTAGTAAAGAACATTGATTATTTATTGGTTCTTTGTTAGTTTGTTTATAAAATATGAAATTCAAAGGATTCAAAAAAGTAAAATTATCCGGAGCTCCTGAAGAATATATAGTGGGATCGATCAACCCTACCGTTCATAGAGTTATTGCGATTGCGGGGGCGGCCGGCAGCGGAAAAACAACTCTCGGAAAAAATTTGAAGAGACTTTTCCCTTGCGCCGTGACGATGATCAATGTCGATGATTATTTCAAATATGATCTGGTCACCCGGATGCGGGAAAAGATTTCTGGATACAATTGGAATTCAAGAAAACAGAATTTGTTTTTGAGGCAAATAAAAAACCTAAGGCAGGAGAAAAGTATCCGAAAACCCATTTTCAGCTACAAAACCCAAAGCCCTAAAAAAGAAAAAGAAAAAATTGTCCCCAAGAAAAATATCATTATTGAAGGAACACTCGATTTCAGCAAAGTGGCCGATATTATTATTTTCACCTGGGCGCCGGACGAAGTACTCGTAAATCGGGTTGTCAAAAGGGGGGGATTCCAAACCGTTTTCAAAACGAGAAAAGATTTGCGGAAACATTTTGAGGAAATAAGCATTTTGAACTATCGGAATATGCTCCTGCCGCATCTTTCAAAGGCCGATATTATTTTTGATACCCTGAACGGGGAAGTTTATAGAAAAGAAGTGAAAGCGCTTTAAATCACTGATAATTTTTCACGCATGCGTTCAAAGCGTTGACTTGACCGTTATAATCCCCGATCATTTTTTTGGTCGTTTCGACCAAAGAGTTATATTGCGAGACCATCGAATTATAACTTGAAATTTGAGAGGAGTAGCTTGGATCTTTGGACGCATTGCGGCTGGCCAGGCCGTTCTTCCGGGAGGTGAGGGTTTGGAGAAGTGCATCGATCTGTTTTTGGTTAGAGCCGATATGCGCCTTCAGGCTTTCGTCTACTTTTGGGCAAACTGCGGCGGGAACTCCAAATTCTTGGACGGCCATCCAGGTAGTTTTTCCCTCGAATGTTCCTTTTGCGACCGCGACTCCGATCTCGGTAAAAGATTTATTGAGAATATTTTCCCTGTGTCCGGGGCTGGCCATCCAGGCATCAACCAGATCTTGGTCGCTCGAAAAGCTTCCCATGGCAAGGTTTTCGCCTATGGCAATAAATTCATATTGCACTTTTCCGGCCAATTCTGAAGGGCCTTGTCCGGAGGGGGAAATATGGGCAAAATACTGGCCTTTCAGCATGTCTTGGGCTTTCAGCAAAGCGGACTGATCCAGCTTTTCGTTTTCGGCCAAAGGCACAACTCCGTTGTCTTTTCGCTGAATGTTTGTCTGGCTGATCGTCCCGAGTTTTGTGAGGTTTCCGAAAGTCGTGCTGCTGTCATGTTTGAGCGGCGGCGGAGTGGATACTTTCTGCTCAATATTTTTTGCAATTTTCCCGAGAGCGTTATTTTTGAAATCGGCCAGTTTGTTTTTTGACAGCAAAAAGATATTCTCAAGATCACTTTTGAAGAAAAAGGCTGTCCCCAGCGCAAGAAGGACAAGCAGGATGATATATATTTTTCTTTTACGCATATGATCGTCCTATTCCTTTAAAAATTTCTTATACTTTCCCCTCAGTTTCTCGATCTTGGGATTGATGACGAATTGGCAATAGGGAGTTTGCCTGTTGCTGTCGAAATATCTCTGGTGATGATCTTCCGCCTCATAAAAATTAGTTTCGGGCGCGACTTTTGTCACAATCGGGCTGGAATAGATCTTTTCTTTTTCCAAATTTTTGATATATTCTTCAGCCAGCCCTTTTTGGAGCTCACTGGTATAAAAAATAATTGAACGGTATTGGGTTCCCTGGTCGTTCCCTTGCCGATCCGGGGTGGTCGGATCATGCGATGCAAAGAAAACCGAAAGCAGAGTTTCATAAGAAATAATTTCGGAATGGAATTCAACCTTCACTACTTCTGCATGCCCTGTTTTCCCGGAGCAGACCTCCTCATAGGTCGGAATATCTGCGCCCGCTGGCAGCTTTTCTCCAGCATAACCGGAAGAAACGGAAATAACTCCCTTGAGCCGGGAAAATACGGCCTCTACGCACCAAAAACACCCTCCACCAAAAATTGCAATTTCACTTTGCATCTGTTTTCGGCTTAAAATTTAGAGTCACCGAGTTGATGCAATATCTTTTTCCTGTTGGACGAGGTCCATCGCTGAATACGTGGCCCAGATGTGACCCGCAGCGGGCGCACAAAACATCGGTGCGACGCATACCATGAGAAACATCTTCAACTTCTTCGATATGGTCGGGCGCTACCGGATCGAAATAGCTCGGCCAGCCGGTCCCCGATTCAAATTTTGTTTCGGACCGGAAGAGGGGAAGGTCGCAAGCCGCGCAATGATAAGCCCCTTGTCCCATTTTTTGCCAAGCGCAAGAAAAAGGAGCTTCCGTGCTTCTTTTGCGCATTACGCTGAATTGCTCCGGAGTAAGAATTTTCTCCCATTCTTCTTCGGTTTTATTTATTTTCTTGACCATATTGATTATTTTGCTTCTATAATATAATACTATATTAAAACTTCATTTCTTCCTACATAAAAAACAGGATAAACGAGCCTGTTTTTTGTGCACTTCGGGGCGATTTTGGATTTTTTTGATAATTTACTTTTCGACTATCTCTGCCGACTGGACGGTCACCGGGCTTACCGGCTTTGAATTTTCCCCGGATCCGCCTCCGGTAACCGCAGCTTCGGCAATTTTGTCAACAACCTCGATTCCCTTGGAAACGTGGCCGAAAATGACATAATTCTTGGGTAGAGCGTAGTCTTTGTGAATGATGAAAAATTGGCTGCCATTAGTGTTGGGACCGGAATTAGCCATAGCGATCGTGCCCCTGGTATATTCTCCGTCAAAAGGCTCGTCAGCGAATTTATATCCGGGCCCCCCTGTTCCGTCTCCATTCGGGTCTCCTCCTTGGATCATAAAATCTTTGATGACACGATGGAAGATTGTTCCGTTATAGAAGCCTTCTTTAGCCAGGGACACGAAATTATTGACGGTGAGCGGAGTTTTCTTCGCGTCGAGGTCGATGGTTATTTCTCCTTCGGTCGTTTTCAAAACGGCCGAATAAGTCTTGTTTTGATCGATTTGCATAGCGGGTGGTTGTTTAGAATTATTTTCAACAGACGGTTGCTGTTCGGGCGCCACTTGGTTTTGAGGATTATTTTGTGGGGAATTTTGAGGAGTTTGCACGGTGAGCTTATCGGCGGAAACTTCTTCATTCGGCTTTCGATCATCGGCGCTTTTTACATTGAACTCATCGGCGCTCTTGAGAACGGCCGCTTTTTTTTGATCGACGCTATAACAGCCGGAAAGGAAAAAAGAGGAAAAGAGAACAAATGTCGCCAAAAGATACGTGATTCGATCTTTTTGTTTCATAGAAGGCTTATTCTTAAGATTTATTCTTATGGATTCGCGAGGATCTTCTTTGTCTCTTTTATCATAAATTCATAATGCGGACAACGCAAGGCCTTGCAAAAGAAATTGTGATGCATCCTATGGGAAATGGCTGAATGAGTGTGGCACTGTTCGTTGGTTACCGGTTTTTGCACAAACGGTATGGCATGCGGAAAATAATGAGGGGGACAGCATTTCGTTCCGTCTCCCAATGGAACTGTGTCCTTGATCTCAAAAAGACCCTTCTTTTTCATATGTGGCAATTGTTTAGTTTTTTATCTTCAGATAGTTTTCAGCAAGCCTTCGGTTATTTTGTTCAATCCATCAAAAACAAAATCTGCTTCGGAAAAATCATGCTTTTTTGTGAACTTGCACGGCACAACGATACATTTTATCTTCGCGCCTTTGGCCGCGAGAAGCCCGCTTTCGGAATCTTCGATGGCAACGCAATCGGCGCTTTCCAATCCTAAAAGATCAAGCACTTTTTCATATATATCCGGAAAGGGTTTCACTCTCTCGACGTCATTGCCCGAGACAACTGTCTCGAATTTATTTTCCAGGCCAAGTTTTTCCAAAACGAGGCCAATGACCTCTTTGGCTCCGGAAGAAGTGATCGCCAAAGTGTATTTGCCGCTCAAATCTTCAAACAGATCCAAAACGCCTTCTCTGGGAGCGGCCTTTCGGCAGAAAATATCTTTATACAATTTCTTTTTCAACCGGGAAACTTTTTCCTTGTCTATTGCAACTCCGTATTTTTTAGACGCTTCGTCAAAGAGGCTTGCATCACCTTTCGCCACGCCGAATTCCAGGTAATCATCCAGAGTTATGTTTATGCCAAATTGTTTCAAGGCTTTTTGATGAGCCTCAAAATGGAGCGGTTCGCTATCGACAATAATGCCGTCCAAATCGAATAGTACGCCTTTTATCATAGTTCTTCCATTTTACCACAAGTTACAAGTCCAGCTAATGCGCCAAAAAGTCCCTATGGAGTGGGGATGTTTTTGGCGGGGAAAAAATATTTAAAATAACTTTTGCAGAATAATACTAAACCATTCTTGATTTTTTAGTTTTTTTCGTTCTTTGAAAACAGTTTGAAATTTATCTCCTGCGAGTTCCTTAATAATTTCCGGAGTGTAATAGTAATAGGTTCTTGTTCCGAATTCATCAGTTCGCGTGTCTTCTTGATATTCTCCGTACTTAAGCGACATAAAAATTACACCTTTTTCTTTGAGGGCTTCGTAAACTCTGTCTATAATTTTCGCAAGACTTTTTTTATTGGAATGAAGCAATGAAGCAAATGCAAATATTGCATCAGCTTTTTTGGGAAAAGAAAAATCATCAATATCCGCCACGATAAAATTTGCATTTGGAACCAATTTTTTCGCGTGCCTCACCATCTCTGGGGAAATATCAAAGCCCAAATAATCATTGGTAAATTTGAGAAGATCGCGTGCATCTCTTCCGCTTCCGCTGCCTACTTCGACAACCTTAGGATTTTGTTTTTGCGGCGCAAAAGAAAATGTTCTTTCGATATCCGGTAAATATCCTTCCATTCCATTGAACTTCTTTGCCATTGCCGCAGCGCTTTGATTATAGGTTTTTATTGTTTGAAGTCTCTTTTTCATTCTTTTAATATTATTTTCTCTTCCAGGACTACTGAATTCAAATCGAAAAAGCTAGAAATAAACCTTAAAATTATCAGTAAAAAACTTAAAAATCAAAAAAAAATATTTATTAGGGCTTAAGCATGATGCTATAATCGCTCGCTTTATAAATGCACAAGGAGTTCGGCCATTCGTCCGGATCCGGACAACAGTCCTCGTCAACATGATTTCCTTTGTTCGGACTTCTCGTCGGTTTGCGGTTGGGATGCGGACAAATATATTTGCCTCCAGCAACCGGCACGCCGCCGGTGATCCTTCCCAACCTCGCGGCTGGAGCAATGGGTTGGATCGCGGCTCCAACTGCGTTATTCAAAGACAAGGAAGCGCTCGGGCCGGTTTTTTTGGGAGTGATAAGCTTCAAAGTGGAATCGAAAGAAAAAGTTTTCGCCGCTTCCTGAAAATAGAGATTAGTTTTTTGGGCAAGCTCTTGGTCCGCATCATTCCCTGAAATTAAGGGGATGATCGTATAGGAATAGACCTTGCCTGTAAATTCTATAATATTCGGAGAGTTCGGTGCAACGAGGGATATCTGCGTTTTTTTGGAAGCGCAGGAAGAGGTATTTCCTGTTTGGGATGCATCCGTGGTATTTTGTTGCTGGCCAGCGGCGGAGTTCGAGCATTTTTCGCTCGGAAAAACAAATATATTAAAACCCTCAAAACCTTGCCCGGCCATCGTTTCGGTCGTGCCAAAAGAAGTCAGATATTCATAGTCGAAATCAGGATCGTTGATTTTTTTCGCGACTGGCGTGGCCCATTCTGAAGGGTATTTTATCGTAAAATGATAAACGGGATCGCGATATTTTTTCCAGTTCGAAGTATCAATTGGAATTTCGGCTGGCGCGTTTTCTGGCGCTGAAGTTCCAGTGATCGTTCCAGTCTGATCAGTCGATTGGTTATTTCCCATATTCGGACGAGGATTGGGAAAAGGCCTCAATCGTGCAGCAAAAATACTAGCCAAGATCAAAAGAAGCGCGAACGTTCCAGCGATTATCATTAGGAAATAGGATAGGTGTTTACTGCGTCTGGGCATAATAATTAAAATATGAGATTAAATGCACGGGAGATCATGTTGAAATAAGCTAGCAAGAGCAGGCCGAAAAGGCAATCTTTGAAAAATCCAAGCCTTCGACGCTTGAATTTAGAAACTTCTCGAAGAAAAACATCGAAATTAAAGCTCGATTTTTGAAAAAAGATAGCTGCCGATGGCGAGGAGGGCCAGATCGGCGATGATGAGAACCAGAAAATCGAGACCCAGGCCGAAAAAAGCCTGATTAGTAAGCGTCGCGCGCAGCCCATCCACGCCGTAGGAAAGGGGATTGATTCGAGTCGCAATGACGATGGCTTCCGGAAGACCTTTGAGCGGGAAGATTGCCCCGGAAAGAAAAAACATCGGCATCACGAGAAAATTCATGATCACCGGGAAAGCCTGCATATCTTTCATGAGAGAGGCGATGGCTGTCCCTAGCGCCGTGAAAAAGAAAGCAATAAGAAGCATAAAAAGAAAAGCGGGAAGCAAAAGATGAAGATTGGTCAGGCGAAAGCCGATGAGAATTGTGATCAAAAAAACCAAAAGCCCTTGGATGACGGCAACGGTCGCGCCGCCGAGTGTCCGTCCGAACATAATTTTGAACCGGGAAACCGGTGCCACAAAAGTTTCCCGCAAAAATCCGAACTGGCGGTCCCAGATAATTTCAATTCCGGAAAAAATGGCCATAAAAGTGATGCTCATAGCAATGATTCCGGGGCCGATGAATTGCAAATAATTTCCTTCGCCCGCTTTTTGGTATATCGGACCGAAACCGAATCCCAGCGCCACCAAAAACAAAAGCGGTTGGCCTAGCGACCCGATGAGTCGCGCCCGGGACCTTGAATATCTTTTCAATTGTCTTAGCCAGAGGATATAAATTGCGCTCATAACATTATTGAAAATTAATACTAGCGTCCCCAGGCGCGCTTGGCTGTCCGCATTCTGTCGGCGGCCGAACTTTTATCGTCCCGGATTTCTTTTCCAGTCAATTTCAAAAAAGCTTCTTCGAGAGTTTTCGTCTTAGTTTGACTCAGCAGTTCTTGAGGCGAACCCTGGACTTTTATTTTCCCATAATCGATGATCGCGATCTTTTCCGCCACTCTTTCCGCTTCATCCATATAGTGCGTAGTGAAAAAAATGGTCATTTGTCTTTCGTCGCTCAATTTTTTGATATAACTCCAAATATGATTTCGGGTTTGCGGATCAAGGCCCAAGGTCGGTTCGTCGAGAAATAAAATTTTGGGATCATGAATGAGGCAACGCGCGATCTCCAGTCTCCTTTTCATCCCGCCGGAATAATTCTTTACGAACTCATTCCGTCGATCCCAGAGTTCGACCAAGTTCAGCAATTTCTTGATCTCATTCTTCAATTTTTCTCCGGTGATTCCATAGAGAACGCCGTGGAACTGCAAATTCTCATAGGCAGTGAGTTCTTCGTCGAGGCTCGGATCCTGGAAGACAATGCCGAAAGAACAGCGGACATTGTAGGGGTCTTTGGTCGGATCAAAACCATTTACGAGGATCTTTCCGCTGGTGGGTTTCAGGAGCGTGGTGAGCATTTTAATGGCGGTGGTTTTTCCGGCACCGTTCGGTCCGAGAAAAGCAAAAATTTCTCCTTCCTGGACGGTAAAGGAAATATCATCAACCGCCGTGATATCGCCGAATTTTTTCACAAGATCTTTGACTTCGATTTCGAACTTCGGTTTTTCCATATCGGTATTTTATCTTTAAAATAAGCTTAACCTTTATTACGATTTCAATCAATCCTGGCTTTTCTCACTCCACCGGATAGCATCTGACAAAAAGGCTGGCGAGAGTGAAAAGAACTAGAACTGAGGCCAGAAAATATCCGGCGAAAAGATATTTTTTCCCGGAAAGATAGACGGCCGGGCCTATAAGAAGCGGAAAACCCAAAAGCATATAGCGGTCCCAGCTGGTGAGCGTGCCGGTGAGAAAAGCCGCGATGAGGATCAAAACCGGAAAAATCAGATACGATCTTCGCGCTTTTTTCCAGGAAAGAAAAAAGGCAAAAATAGAAAAAAAGAAGCTGGAAAGATAAATAAGATAAGGAAAATTTCCACCGGAAAAAATATTCCCGTCGAGCAAATAATGCCTGGCTTCTTCTAGCAGCGCCGAGACGGGACTGGCGAGCGATCTTCCCCAAGTCTTTTGCGCCGCCAGAAATGCCAAAGGGTTTCCAAATTTCCAATAATTGAAAAAAATAAACGCGCCGAGGGTTAGAATGGGAAGAAAAAAAGGCAGCCAGTCAAACTTTTTGAAAAATATTTTGTAATTCCAATCGCGCGTCGCCGCATATTCGAAAAACAAGACAGGAAGCATAAAAATTCCGTAGGGTTTGGTTACGGCCAAGAGCGCCACGGAAACGCCCGCCCAAAGCCAGCGTTTTTTTCTGGAAAAAAAGAGACTAAGGATAGCCAAAAGGACAAAAAGCGCTTCCGGATAGCCGGAAAGGAGAAAATAGGAAGAGGGAAAGAAAAGCCAAATGGCGACGATCATGAGGCTCGTCTTTTCTGCGTGGTCAAATCGGGACAGCCGGTAGAGATATAGCGAAGCGAAAAATGAGAAGATGATATTCAAAATAAAACTCAAATAATCCTCCCGCACTCGGCTGATCAGGTGAAAAAATTTTATTGTCAGTGGATAGAGCGGAAAATAGGCGATAGCGGAATTTTTATCTTCGGAAAAAGTGTATCCGTGGCGAGAAATGGAAGTGTACCAAAAAGAATCCCAGCGATAGTAGGGAAGCTGGTTTTTCACGTTGCATTTCTTTCCGCCATAAAGAGAAAAGGCAGGGCTCAAAAAGCCGACGATGAGGAGAAGTAAAAGCCAGACCAAAAAAATTTTGATAACCGTTTTTTGCCCGGTGGACATGTTCATCATATAAAAGCATTTTATCATGGAAATAACTTGTTTCCCAGGAGCCATCGCTAATGCGGATTGGCGCAAAAAAAGGCTTCGAAAGCCTTTCAAAATGATAATTCAATAAGAAAATTTTTATCCCTTCCGGCCAGCTTTTTTTCTATCGGCTTCCGTGAGAAACTGCTTGCGAAGCCGGACGCTTTGGGGCGTTATCTCAAGATATTCATCTTCCGCCATAATTTCCAATCCTCTCTCAATGGTGAGCTTCAAGGGCGGAGTTAACTGAATAGCTTCGTCGGCTCCGGAGGATCGCATATTGGTCAGATTTTTTCCTTTGATCGGGTTCACGGCCATATCGTTGCCTTTCGCCGTATTGCCGATGACCATTCCTTCATAAACTTCCGTGGTCGGATCGATATACAAAGATCCGCGGTCCTGAAGATTGGCCAGCGAAAAGGCGAGGGCTTTCCCGGACACCATTGAAGACATCGATCCGACACTGCGTTTTGAAATTTCACCGACATAGGGACGGAATTCAATGAACCGGCTGGAAAATATTCCTTCTCCGCGCGTATCCACCATGAATTGGCTGCGATATCCCAAAATTCCCCGGGTGGGAGTTTCAAAGATCATTCTTACCTGGCTGCCGCGCTGTTCCATATGGTTCATGATGCCTTTTCTTTTGCCTAAAGTTTCAATGACAACGCCGGATGACTTTTCCGGAACATCAATGGTAACTTCTTCGTAAGGTTCCATTTTTTGACCGTTTTCTTCTTTGATGATCACCTGCGGTTGGGAAACCTGAAGCTCGTATCCTTCGCGCCGCATATTTTCGAGCAGCACCGCGATATGAAGTTCTCCGCGCCCGTAAACTTTATAGTATTCTGAACTGGAAAAATCAATCTTGAGCCCGACATTTATCTCCAATTCTTTTTCGAGCCGTTCCCGAATTTGTTTCGTGGTCACGAATTTTCCTTCGCGTCCGGCGAAAGGGGAGTCGTTGACCAAGAAGTTTAAAGAGATGGTCGGTTCGTCGATCTTAATGGCCGGGAGCGGTTCCTGATCGGCTGACTGGCAAACTGTTTCTCCGATATAAATATCCGGAAGGCCGGCTACCATCACGATATCTCCGGCTAAGGCCTCGGTGACTTCTTTGCGGTTTATGCCTTCGAAGGTGAACATCTTGATGATCTTTCCTTTGCGTGTTTCTCCTTCTGGTTTTCTTATGATAACTTCGCCAGTTCGGACGGTTCCTTCATGAACCCGGCCGATGGCCAGTCTTCCCAAAAAGTTATCATAGGCCAAGCTGAAAGGCTGCATGCGAAAGGGAGCAGCTGTATCGGAAGAAGCGGGGGCGACTTTTTCGAGGATGATATCGAGGAGCGGAGTGAGATCTCTGGAAACGTCTCCTAAACTTTTTTTGGCGATTCCTTCTTTTCCGATGGCATAAACGGTCGTGAAATCCAATTGTTCGTCATTCGCGCCAAGATCGAGAAAAAGTTCAAAGACCCGCTCTTGGGCGATCTCAGGCTGCGCAGCTGGCTTGTCGATCTTATTGATGACCACGATCGGTTTGAGGCCCAGCTCCAGGGACTTCTTGAGCACGAACCGGGTTTGGGGCATCGGCCCTTCCTGCGCGTCCACGACCAAAAGCACACTATCGATCGAACGCAGCACTCGTTCCACTTCAGAGCCGAAATCAGCATGTCCTGGAGTGTCGACAATATTGATCTTCGTGTCCTTATAAAAGATGGATGTGTTTTTGGAATAAATAGTGATCCCGCGCTCTTGTTCGAGAGCGTTCGAGTCCATTGTGATATTTTCATCCTGCACCATTCCGGTTTGTCGCAGAATGGCGTCCGTGATGGTGGTCTTTCCATGATCAACATGGGCAATGATGGCGATGTTTCTGATTTCCATAGTTTTCCGGTAAAAAAGAAAAAACTGCTTCTTGAGCAGAAATATCTATCTACTACTATTATCTCTTATTTCATTATACAGGAATAGAGTCCCGCTGTCAAAAAATTTCGCTATGGCATCCAATCAGCCTGCCATAACCTCTTTATTCTCGAGAATATTTTTTTTGTGAAATAATTTCCAATCACTCGCAAAAAATTTCTTGGCCAGGGAGAATATGCTGTAGGTGATGAAAAAAGCCGCCAGAACGTCGATGGAATAGTGGAGATGTCCCAAAAGTACGGCGACTCCAAAAATGAGAGATGCCGTGAGTGAAACATTCCGCATAAATTTATTGTTCCAAAAGATGAGAGCCATGAGAAATGGCGCTCCGGTGTGGCCGGAAAAGAAATAATCGCTTCCCGCGTTTAGCCTTATCAGATATCCGTCCTGTTCCAGAAAACTATGCAGTGGCATCGGCCCTAAATGGGTGAGCATGATAAAAACTGAACGAATCAGGACAAAAAGGGCAAAACTTTTCGCCGCAAAAGGTATTTTTTTCGGATCTCTAATGATGTATAAAAATGTGAATATAATATAGATCAGTAGACCGTCATTCACGATAAAATTGACATTCACAACCGGAAAATTATCCAGCACTATGTCCTTAACATAAGCACTGGCCATCCTGTCTGCATAATTGCTGGCCAGATGGTTGATGATCAAACTGACGGCGATAAAAATAATCCCGGTAAGTACCGAGTAAGAAAATCCTTTCTGCTTCCAATAAATTTTATGCTTCTTGATTATTTCTTTCATTTTTTTCGGCTAATTCCGCGTAGAAAGACTCGAAGCGGCTAACTACTTTTGTTTCATCGTGCTCTTTGATCATCTCTAAGCTTTTTTGGGACATCCTTTTTTGAAGTGTGGGGTCAGTGATTATTTTTACGATACTGTCCGCGATTTGTTTCAGATCGCCAGTCTCGAAAAGAAATCCGTTTTCTCCGGAGTGGACCAGTTCCGGGAGCGCCACGGCGTTGGCGGCCAGAATGGGGAGTCCTGAAGCCATGGCTTCCATGGTGACGATGCTTTGGAGCTCCGCAATTCCGGCGATGATGAAGCAAGTGGCTAACGGATATAAGTTTGGCAGATCCTTGTCGGGAACAAATCCCAGAAAGACCACCTTTTTTTCCAGCCCCAGCTTTTCTGCCAGTCTTTTCAGCTTGTTTTTTTCCGCTCCTTTCCCGGCGACCGCAAATTTGAGATCAATATTGCCAGGTATCAGTTTCAAAGCCCTGATGATCTTATCAATATTTTTTTCCTTGTCCAGCCTGCCGACATACAAGAAAATTGGATCATGCCCCAGTGCGTATTTTTCTCGTAAATATTCTCCATCATTCTGCGGATTGAATCTTTCGAGATCGATTCCGTTGGAAACCGGAATTATTTTCTTGTTGAGTCCAATTCCTTTAGCGAGCTTGGCCGCGGTTACGGTCGGGGTGGTTACAATATCCAATTTCTCATAAACACTGGCGAATTTTCGCCAGGCAGAATCCTTGATGGTTTTTTTCCATGATCTTGGAACCGGGAAATAATGGATCAGATTCTCCGGCATAAAATGATTAGTGCCGACAACGGGAATTTTCATTTTTTTTGCCGCCCGAAAAACTTGCTCGCAGATAAAAAAATGGCTTTGGATATGGACTACGTCCGGCCTAAAATCCCTTACGGCTTTCTCGATGGATCTCTTGATAAAGATGGGCGGCGAAAATCTGAATCCTTTGGACACCAGGATCGGATAGGAACGAACTCCGAAGACGGAGACACCTTCCCGCTTTTCATAACCAGTGTGAAGCGATTTCGATGGTGCCACCACCATGATCGTGTGCCCTTTCTCTTTCAGGCTTTTGGCCAATCTATGGGCAGCGTAGGAAGCGCCGTCTGCGTTTGGATAATAACTCTCGGCCGCAATGAGTATTTTCATATATTTCCGTTGTTATTCAAAAATTTTCCAGCCAGCTTCTTGATAGCAAGATAAACCACGATTAGCAAGACGGCCACAAAAAATGTCTGGAGAGCGACAGCGTCGAAAGATTTTATCGACCGGACAGCCGCTTTGCCGAAATAATATCCAGTAAGGATCAAGATCAGTGATTTGGGTATAGTAGCTATCAGATCAAATTTAAAAAATTCCCGAAATTTTATCTTGGCGAGACCCGCTGCCAAAAGAACAACTACTCCGAATACGTGAGAAATCTTTCCGATGATGATGGTTTTTCCGGCATGTACCCGGAAATGTTTTTCCAGTCTTTCCGTTTTTTCAACGGTAATTCCCAGAAACTTTCCCCAGCGATGGATAAGTTTTTCTCTTCCCCAATACCCCAGCGCGAAATATAGGCTGTCTCCGGCCATATCCCCGGCCACAATGACCGCGTAGGCAACAAAAAAATTCATAAAACCCATCGAAGCCATAAATCCCGCCAGAACCGTCGCAATGGGTCCTTCAATGGCGATAATGGGAAACAAAATCAGGTATTTATACTGAAATAGGAGAGAAAAAATTTGTGACTGAGACAAATGCGGGAGCATAAAAAAATGATTAGGCAATTACCGGTAATCAAAATTGGCCGCAGGCTACCTTAAAATTATACAATGGATGGTTAATTAAAGAAAACTTGATCAAAAAAAGTTCCGCCGGCTCGACGCAACGAAACAAAGACAGATTGGACTTGAAGTGATATATTCGTCCCGTATATTTCATCTGGGACAGATAGACCCTAAAAATCGAAAGAATTTATCAGATTCCCGTCCACCGTGTAGAGTTTCATGTTTATCTTTTTTCCATCGACTGAAACGACAGCAAAGCTTTTCCCTTTATATCCATAATCTATCAGATTTTTTTGCGGGAAATCATCGTCCGTGCTGTCCGTGTCGCCTACGACAAATTGGTAGATATTCCCGATCTTTTTTCGGCTGAAAATATGTTCATGGCCGTTGAAAACCGCCGTGACATTATGTTTCACGAGAATGGCCCAAAGGGCGTCTCTTTCCTTTGGGTTGGCGTCGAGGCTGTCATTCTTATTCTGGGCAGTTTGATAGGCTGGCTCATGAAAGAAGACAAAAACATTCTCTTTTTTGTTGGCCGCGAGATCTTTTTCCAGCCAATCGCGTTGAGTGGAATCAACAACTTGCCCCTTCGGTTTCTCGGTATTGAGGACGACAAAATGAGAATTGGAAAAATCAAAAGAATATGTCAGCTCGGAAAAACCGTCCGGACCATTGGTCGGCAGATTAAACTCTTTTTGCCACACGGCGTCCGCGGATGATCCTCCGGTTCGGTCATGATTTCCCATGACCTCGTATGTTTTGTCCAAAATCGGCTGCATAACACTTTTCCATTCAGCGAAACTGGTTTCGCATTTACTTCCGCCGTCACAACTATGAATGAGATCTCCCATAACAAATGAAAAATTCACATTGCTTCTTACGATCGAAGCCACGGCTTTTTGCAAGTTGCCATTCGGATTGTCAGCGCTGAATACTTTGGTATCCCCGATCACAGCAAAAGTAAATTTATCCGCGCTAGCCTGGGAAGTAGTATCGGCTGCGTCTCCAGAAACCGGCGCTATCTTTTCCTGGCTCGGGCTGCCGCTGGGAGGGGAATCGACTGGCGCGGAAAGGGATCCTAATATATGGGAAAAACTATTAAGGCTGGCTAGGACAGGATTAGTGGTTTCCGGAGCTTGGACTTGATTGACGCCATTGCTTTTTTGTCGGGCAAAAAAAAGCCAAAAACCCAAACCCAAAGCGCCCAAGAGCACAATTATTAGCAATATTTTGAGATATCTTTTCATATGTATATTTTACTACTATATTTAATAATACGCGAAATAATCGCAAATATTATCAACCAGGAAATCTGAAAAATAGGATCTCGGAGAATTTCGTAGTATTTATTGCCTATTCAGGCGCCAGCCGTTACAATATTGATAAGGCGAGCTTAAAATTATTTAATGAAAAAAAATGAAAAATGAAAAAGCCAAGGTCTTTTTTTCCAAAGACATTGAAAAAATCCTCGAACAAATCGATTTTTCCAAATTAGGAAAAAAGGTGGCCATCAAAGTGCATTTCGGGGAGAAGGGGTGCAATACATATATCAACCCCGCCCTCGTGAAAAAAGTTTTTGAAAAAATAAGAAGCCTTGGAAAAGAGGCAACTCTGGTGGAATGCAATGTTTTGTATAAAGGCAGCCGGACCAATAGCGCGGATCACCTCAAAACCGCGCGAGAACACGGATTTGATATGCCGATTGATATTTTGGACGGGGAATTTGGAAAAGATCTTGTCGAGATAAAAGGCTGCAAGATCGGAAAGGGGATAGAAAATTTTGATTCTCTTTTGGTCCTCAGCCATTTCAAGGGTCATATGCATGCCGGTTTTGGTGGAGCGCTCAAAAATTTGGGAATGGGCCTTGGGAGCCGGGCGGGGAAACTGGATATGCATTCAATGCTTCGGCCATCTATTGACCAGGAAAAATGTGTCGGCTGCGGGGTCTGTGTCAAAAATTGCAACGCGGAAGCCATTTTTTTGGAACTTGGAAAAGCCAAAATTGACCAGGAAAAATGCGAGGGCTGTGCGATGTGCATTTCCGTTTGCGAAAGCGGAGCCGCTTCCGTTCCCTGGGGCGGAGGAACGCCGGAGAGGCTCCAGAAAAAGATCGCGGAATATTCGTCCGCCATCCTGAGCCGTTTTCCTGGGGCGATTTTCATAAATGTTTTGGAGAAAATAACGCCCCAGTGCGACTGTATGGGAATTTCGCAAAAGCCGATGATGGAAGATGTTGGCATCCTTTTTTCCGATGACATTGTGGCGATCGACCGGGCCAGCCTTAACGTCGCCAACAAATTTTCGGACGGCCAATTCGCGAAGATAAATTCCATCGACAAAGACAAGCAGATCGACTTTGCGGCTGAGCTCGGGATAGGCAATGTGAGCTATGAATTAGTCGAGCTATAGGGGCTGATACAACTTCTTCTTTATTCGATCTAAATATCGTATTTTTCGAAAATTTTGCTCGAAATGTGGATAAGTCAAGCTTGATTTACTGCCTCAAAAAACATACAATTAGCGCATAAGCCAATTCTTTTTCCGGGGAATCTTGAGAATGAAAAAAAATAAAAAAAAGGTAGTATTCAAAAAAATAATCAAGGGCCTCTGGTTCTCTTTTTTGTTTTTAAGTTTGCAGTTGAATTCCTTTTCTTGTCCGGCAACGCAAGCCTCCGTTGATCCTGTTTCTCCAAAACCGGCTTTTAGCAGCTCCGTAAATGGTGAAGACCAAAAAAAAGCGCTTGAAAATGAAAAAAAAGAAGAATTAAACCAAAAGGCTGATCAAATACACATCCCTTTCATTGAAAATCGGGGGCAACTGAACGACCAGGTCAAATACTACGCCGACATCTTTTCCGGGCGTTTTTTTGTGACCGACGATAGCTTAACCTATACAGCGACAAAGAAAGATGCCGAAAAAGAAAAGGATCCAAAATCTTTTTCTAGGAAGGTGGAAAAACCGGAAAACGCCTCCGGCCAAACGTACGCGTTCCGCGAACAATTTATTGACCAGGGCGGAAAGCAATTATCTTACCAAGTCCAGGCTGAGGAAGCATCCCCCACACATATTTCGGTGTTTAAGGGCAATGACCAATCGAAATGGCAGCATAATTTACAATCATATAGCACGATCAGCCTGGGTGAAATATGGGATAAGATAAATGTCCATCTGCGAGCCTATGGGAAGAATGTCGAAAAAATATTCACCGTTGATACAGGCGGTGATCCTCAGGATATAAAACTCCGATTTGACGGGATCGATGGTCTTGAAATAAATCCGGACGGACGTTTGGTCATGCACACTGAGCTTGGCGATCTGAGCCTAACAAAGCCGGTTGCCTATCAAATAGATGCTAGCGGAGAGAAAATCGACGTCCCGGTTAGTTATGAAATAAAAAGTGATGAAGAGTACGGTTTTTCCATCGGAGAATATGATCGGACCTTGCCGCTCATAATTGATCCACTGCTGGCCTCAACATATTTTGGCGGTTCGGATACTGAATATACCAACGCCGTGGGAACTGATTCCTCAAACCACATATTCATTGCGGGAGCCACTAACTCAGGCGATTTTCCAACAACTGTAGGCGCAATTATCAGGACATTTACGGGCAATGGCGATGGGGGCGATGCCTTCATATCAAAATTTGACAGTAATCTTCATACCCTTCTTGCCTCTACTTACTTGGGAGCAACTGGATATGATATAGCCCAAGCAATCACTTTTGACAGTTCGGATAATGTTATAGTAGGAGGCGAAACTGCCTCAAGCGAATTTCCGGCTTCAAATATTCAAGGCTCTGGCTTAGTGCAGGATATGCAGAACGTTTTTGTTGTCAGAATGGATACCAACCTTAGAGAGATACAAGCCTCGACCGTCATAACTGGAGATTCTGGCTCCTGGTGCGTTGGTGTCAAACTTGATCCTCAGGGCAATATAATGATGGTTGGCCAAACATGGTCGAATGATGTTCCCATAATTGGGGCTTACCAATCGACAAATGCGGGAGGTATGGACCCTTATGTCGCCAAGTTGAGACCCTCGGATTTTGAAGTGCTATCCTCTACCTTTGTCGGAGGCAGCAATGACGAAGGAGTTACCGGCATGGACGTGGATCCCTCTGATGGCAGCGTTTTTGTGGTCGGAGTGACATCTTCAGGGCCCAACGCTGGTGTGTTTCCGACCACGCCAGAGGCATTCCATGAACATTTTACTAATTATACTGACGGGTACAATTACAATGAGCAGTTTATATTCAAACTAAATGACGATCTCGATACATTACTTGGGTCGACTTTTCTGGGTCCGGATGCTGCTGGTTTAAAATCAATCGCACTCAATTCTTCCGGGGATGTTTTTGCGACGGGCTGGGTTGCTGATGAAAATTTTATGGCAACGTCTGGTGCCTATGACACCATCAACCAAAGCTATTTCGACGAGGTCGACGGCTCTGATACGGTCCAGCAAGGGATTGTTATAGAAATGAGCAACAACCTGAAAGTACTTAAAGCGGCAACTTTTCTTGGCGGAGCTTCAGGTGAGGAGGGGCATTCAATCGCCATTGATTCCAGCGGAAAAGTGTTTGTTATGGGATACCCGGGATTATGGAATTTTCCGGTGACACCGGGGGCGTATAATACCGACTTTGACAACGAGAAAGTATTCATTTCAAAATTCAACTCGGATCTTTCTAGCTTGGAAGCTTCTACATATTTCGGGGGTGCTAACAGCAATGGATATAATGGGTGGAATAAATGGCCCGTGATAACGGTCGATTCTTCAGATAATGTTTGTTTTGCTAGTTCGACGGATGACGCAAATTATCCCGTCACCGCAAGCGCTTATCAGGGTGCCCTTAATGGGGTATCGATTGATGCCGTTGTTTCAAAATTGGGAAATGACCTAAGCGCAAGCAGCAGCAGCAATTCTTCCGTCGATCATTTTACGGTGGAAGGCGCAACCAGCCAGGCCGCCTATTCCTCTCAAACCATCACAATCACCACGAGAGATGCTATTGGCAACCAATACATATCATACGAAGGTGATCATTCAGTGACGCTTTCCGGAGCCAATCTGTCGCTCGATGGAATCCATCCGACTTGCACCAATAAAAACGGAGCGGATGTGAATTTCGGCACGTCCGAAACGATGAATTTTGTGAACGGAGTTGCGACCTGTGACCTCAAACTATATAAGCCTGAAACAGCCCACATAGACATTACCGACGGTACCCATGACAGCTTTGGAGATTCTTCTTATGATTTGGATGTTTCAGTTAGCGGTATAAATCATTTGGATATATCTTCCCAGACGAGCAGTCAATCAGAAGGATTTGAATCGGTGACGTTTCCTCCATCTGGATGGACAACCGGAGGTGATGCTGATTGGTCTCGCGTAACGGATCAGCACAGCGAAGGTTCCGCCGCGGCGGTTAGCGGAACCATAGCCGACGGTCAGTCTTCCTGGCTGGACTATGACTATACTTTTCCGACTGATGGGGTAGTGAAGTTTGATTGGAAAGTCAGTTCCGAATATTCTTTCGATACATTGGCATTTTGTCTTGATAATGATTCCTGTGATATCACGAACGGATATAATACTGAGATAAGCGGAGAGCTCGGTTGGACGGAGGCGTCTGTCCCCGTAACGGCCGGTGACCACAGCTTCCGCTGGCTATATGGAAAGAACAGCTACGGTTACGGGGGAAGCTATCAAGGGTGGGTCGATAATATTCGATTCAAATCGTACTCGAAAGGTGTCAGTGTTTCTTCGGGAGATTCAAGCATTGTCGCAATACAGGCAATGGATGATTCAGGGCATTCATTTAACAGTTATTCGGGTGATCGTGCCATTACTTTGTCCGGAGCAGGAGTTGATGGTCTCGGCAACCATCCGACCTGTGCGGACAAGGATAATAATGATATTCCTTTTGGAATGCCGACCACCCTTTCTTTCGATAGGGGTGAAGCAGCTTGCGCTATGAAGCTCTATAGCCCTGAAACTACTCATATCAACGGCAGCAACGGCGTTAACGATTCAACCGGTGATTTATCCTATGGCCTCGATGCGACTGTCACCGGAGGAAGCCCTGGCCCCGTGATTGACCCAACTCAATCTTCCATCTCTGCCTCTCCGGATCCCGGCACCGCCGGCACCCAGGAAACCATCACCCTCACTTCCAAGGACACCAACGGCGATCCCTACACTAGCGGCG
>Ga0182021_10000935_pt1 | contig 33113 bp, 30 predicted proteins | sample 612E3MmetaG_FD_120493 | JGI IMG/M metagenome (GOLD analysis project Ga0182021, IMG submission 120493) | Permafrost microbial communities from Stordalen Mire, Sweden - 612E3M metaG (Illumina Assembly) | ecosystem: Environmental > Terrestrial > Soil > Wetlands > Permafrost | place: Sweden... | reverse complement strand
GGAATCATCGTCTACCGCGCCGGGCACGTTTCTGACGGAAAGCTGAATCAGGTGCTAGACCGTCTCATCGCCATCTTGAGGCAGCCGTAAGCGGCGGGCGGCGTCCGGCGCCTCCGGGGTAGACAATGCTCTCGACGTCCCCATCCTGGACCACTTTCGAACTCAGATGCCCGTTGAGATCGCGTGTTTGTGACATCCGCCCAACGGTCGGAGGTTTGGTTCGACGCCTCTATCCGCGCCGGATTGCGCGAACGCCAGCCTCAGGGCAGCGCTGCCAGACCCGTGGCTGGCGTCTCATCCACTGCGCGCGGGATCGGGTGCAACCTCCGCGCGGATTCGCTGAATCTGCTTCTCCAGCTCGGGGAGGTCCTTTTGAACCATCGTCCACACCTGGTGCAGGTTGAGGCCGAAGTACTCGTGGACCAGGATGTTCCGAAGCGCGACGATCTGTGGCCACTGCACTTCCGGACGCCGGTCCTTGACGCAGTGGGATAATCCGCGGGCGGCTCCTCGAGCATTTCATCCTGCTCGAAAGCGTCCCGGCTGCCCGCGGCCTGTTGCTTGATCTTCGCGATTGCCAACAGGATGTCGCCGAGGCGATCTGCGTCGGTCCTCATAGGGGGATCGCGTCCCGGTACACGGGTTCCCGGATCGAGGGTTTCACCCAACCATCGCTGGCGATGTCGACCTTCCGGCCCAAGAGGCTCTCCAGTTCCAAGACCAGAGCGGCGTGGTCGAGGAGGCTCGTCCCTTCGGCCCATGTTACGAGTAGGTCAATGTCGCTGTCGGGTCCGGCTTCACCGCGCGCGACCGATCCGATGAGCCGGACCTGGGTTGCGCCGTGCCTGGCGGCAATGCGGAGGATCTCCGCATGCCTCTCCCGGATTTGTTCGGCGATTGTCAGGTCCGCCATTTCCCAACTCCTCTTGCAGTATACCGCCCGCCTCCCGCGCGAGCGTGCGCTGCTTCCGGCGGCGGCCTTCGGTCCGCCGTCGGTCAACTTCCGAGTGGCCATCCGGCGGCAACCCGTGGCGCTCCACCAATCAGCCACCTTTCTGGTTGGCGCGTGTACCGCCCGGCCCAACCCTCCGCTGCCCCCTCGCGTTGTCTATTCTTGAATGGAGGGACCGATGACCAGGCACATGATCGTTCTGTTCTCTCTTACCATCGCCGCCGCGCTGGCCGCACGCGCGCAGACCACGCCCGCGGCCGCGGCCGTCGCCTGTCCGGAAACCATCGCGGTGACGGAAAGCGCCGCGCCGCCCAATGGGTGGGAGGCAATCGGCGCCAAGGTGGAGCACCAGTTCGACCGGGTTTCCATATTCAATGGCAAGTCGGGCGGCCAGGAATACGATCTGGCGCCGGACGACGAAAAGGCCACCGGCCGGAAGGTGGTCCAAACCTGGGTGCTGAAGGATTACCGGAGCATGAACCTGTTTGCGCGCTGCCGCTATCACGATACCCCCGTGACCCTCAACAAGGACCTCCCCGCGCCTCTCGCGCTCTGCACGTTGGCGTTCGAAATCCTCAAGGACGGCACCATCACCGGCATCTCAACCGCGGTGTGCCACTGAGGCGACATGGGGAACCGCGTCATCTACCTGCACGGGTTCGCATCGGGACCCGGCTCCCGGAAGGCGCAGTTCTTTCTCCGTCGGTTTAGAGAGCGGGGCATTGAGGCGGAGGCGCCGGACCTGGCGGCGGGAGATTTCGAGCACCTGACCATCACGGGCCAACTCGGCGTGGTGGAACGCACCGCGCGGGGCGAAGCCGTTTGCCTGATGGGCGCGAGCCTGGGCGGATACCTGGCGGCGCTCTATGCGGCGCGGCATCCCGAGACCAGCCGCCTGGTGTTGATGGCGCCCGCGTTCGGCTTCGCGCGGCGGTATCTGGACGCCATAGGGCCGCTCGAAGCGGCGCGCTGGCGCGAGACAGGCTGGCGCACCGTCTTCCACTACTCGCTGGGCCGCGAAACGCGTTTGCATTGGCGGCTCATAGAGGACGCGCTCGACTACGAAGAATTCCCGGCCGCCACGCAGCCCATGATCGTCTTCCACGGCGTCAACGACGACCAGGTCCCGTTCACGCTATCGGAGGCGTTCGCGCGGGAGCGCCCCAACGCGCGCGTGGAGCCGCTCGACGACGGCCACGAGTTGCTCGACAGCGTGGACCGCATCTGGAGCGCTGCCGAGGCCTTCCTGGGCGCGGCCTGACCGCGCTCAGTCTTCGTCCCCCTCCTGCTTCGTCGCCAGGCGGGAAAGCACCGTCATGTCCTCGAGCGTGGTGACGTCGCCGGTGACGGCGTGAGTGGTCACGATCTCGCGCAGGAGGCGGCGCATGATCTTCCCGCTGCGCGTTTTGGGCAGGGAGTCGGTGAACTTGATCTCGGCGGGCCTGGCGAACGCTCCGATCTCGTGCGCCACCCAGGTGCGCAGCTCTTCGACCAGCTTGTGGCGGTCCCACGCGCCTTGCTTGAGCGTGACGAAAGCGCACGGAGCCTGGCCGGTGACCTCGTCCGGGCGCCCCACCACGGCGGCCTCCGCAACGGCATGGTGCCGCACCAGCGCGGATTCGATCTCCATGGTGCTCAGCCGGTGCCCGCTCACGTTCATCACGTCATCCACGCGCCCGAGCACGGTGAAGTAGCCATCCGGGTCGCGCCGGGCGGCGTCGCCGGTGAAGTACGTCCCCGGCATGCGGCTCCAATACTGGCTGGCGTAGCGTTCCGGATCGCGCCACAATGTGCGCAGCATGGAGGGCCAGGGCCGCTTGATGACCAGGAAACCCTCCTTGCTGTCGCCGACCGGGCGGCCGTCCAGGTCCACCACCTCCGCCTGCACGCCGGGCAGAGGGAAGGACGCGCAACCCGGCTTGAGCGGCGTCGCGCCGGGCATGGGCGCGATCATGATGGCGCCGGTCTCGGTCTGCCACCAGGTATCGACGATCGGACAGCGCCCCTTGCCGATCACCCGGTGATACCACTCCCAGGCGGCGGGGTTGATGGGCTCGCCCACCGATCCCAGAAGCCGCAGACTGGATAGGTCGTGCGCGTCCGGCCAGCGGTCACCCTGGCGGATGAGCGAGCGGATGGCGGTCGGAGAGGTGTAGAAGATGTTGACGCCGTACTTCTCCACCATGCGCCACCAGCGATCGAACTGCGGATAGTCCGGCGCGCCCTCATACATCACGGTAGTGGCGCCGGCTGCCAGGGGGCCGTAGACGATGTAACTGTGGCCGGTAACCCAGCCGATGTCGGCCGTGCACCAATAGGTGTCCTCCTCGCGCAGGTCGAAGACCCACTTCATGGTCATGATGCACTGCAGGAGGTAGCCGCCGGTGGTGTGCAGGATGCCTTTGGGCTTGCCGGTGGTGCCCGAGGTGTAGAGCACGTAGAGCGGGTGCTCGGCGTCGAGTTGAGCGGCCGGGCAGTCGTCGCTCACCTGAGTGTCGAGCTCGTGCCACCACAGATCGCGGCCTTGCTGCATCGCGATGTCCGAGCCGGTGCGGCGGTACACGATCACGTCGCGCACGGTGGGGCAATCCACCAGCGCTTCGTCCACGGCGGGCTTCAGCTTGATCTCCCGCCCGCGCCGCCAGCCGCCATCGGCGGTGATCACCACCGCGGCTTCCAGATCCTGAATGCGCGTCTTCAGCGCCTCTGCCGAAAACCCGCCGAACACCACGCTGTGAATGACTCCCAGGCGCGCGCAGGCGAGCATGGCGACGGGCAGCTCGGGGATCATCGGCATATAGACGATGGCGCGGTCGCCCGCCTTCAGGCCGCGGCTTTTGAGCACGTTCGCGAAGCGGCAAACCAGGCGGTGAAGCTCGTGGTAGGAGATCATGCGCTGATCGCCCGGCTCCCCTTCCCACAGGATCGCGACCTTGTTGCGCCGCGGTGTATCGAGGTGCCGGTCCAGGCAGTTGTAGGACGCGTTGGTCTTGCCGCCGGCGAACCACTTGGCGAACGGCGGCGCCCATTCGAAGGCGGTGGACCACTTCTCGAACCAGAACAGCTCTTTCTCCGCCAGTTCGCCCCAGAACTCTTCGGGCTTCTCCTGGGCGCGCGCGTACAGCGCCCGGTAGGCTTCCATCCCCTGGACATGGGCGCGGCGGACGAACTCCGCTCCCGGTTCGTAGACACGATCGGCAGCCTGTGCGAGTGTAGCCTGTTCCTGCATGGCGCTCCTCTGGGTGTGAAGTCGGACTTCTTCCTTCACAATACCTCATTGGAGAGCGGGCATCGTGGCTTGCTCCGCTCGCGATCGGGCGACACCTGCGGTTCCGCGCGCCAGCGGGCGATGCCGCCTGCTCCGCTCGCCATCGGGCGACACCGCTTGCTCCGCGCGCCATCGGGAGACACCGCCTGCTCCCCTCGCCATCGGGCGACACCGTCTGCTCCGCTCGCCATCGGGCGAGACCGCCTGCTCCGCCCGCCATCGGTGGGCACCGCTTGCTCCGCTCGCCATAGGGCGATACCGGCTGCTCCGCCCGCCGTCGGGCGACACCTGCGGGGTCCGGCGCAGATGAGGGGGGAGGTCCCCCAGGGTGGGTCCGGGATTTGGGGCATTTTGGGGGCACCGGGCATGGCCACCCGCTGCGCCTGCCGGCGAAGGGGCACGGTGACCTGCCGCATCCGCCGACTGGCGGGTATGCCCGCCCGGCCCGGCTGCTGGTGGGCCATCAAATCGCAGTGACAGGCAAACGAAGAAAGAATCTCCTTATCCTTCAATAAGATGTGGGTGGCTTGCCGGGGCGGGGCCACTTTGGGAGTCCACAGTGTTGGTGGAGAGAAGGTGATGGCGTGGCGGGAACGATCACCGGATTGTCTCCTTCGTAACACGGCTTTGGGGGATATGGCGATTCGCGGCGGGCATTTCGTCTTTTGGTGACTAGTATGGTACTAACCCTAGTACTTTAGTTAGTAGTTTTGAGCGTTTCACCGGAGGCATGGGGGTACCTATTAGAACCATTAGGACTGCGCCCTCCTCCGATCCTTTTGAAAATAAAGCTTGCAACGCGAGGATTCCTGGAGTTAGACTGAGATTGGCCAGTGGTCATCCCCAATAAAGAGGGTATTTGCAGTTACCCAAGTGGGTGGGGTTGGAACCAGACAGAAACGCGGGTAGCTTAGGCACGTCGAGGGAAGTGAGGCATCTGTGAACTTCTTGTTCTTGAACAAGTCTCACACCGCTGCGAAGCGGTGGACGTCCGAGGAAGTTACTGAGGCGACGCTCGAGTCGTATCTGGATCTGGCTGAGGCGGTGTTTCAGCTTGGGCAAATGGATAAGGCAGGAGAGATGCTCGAGCGCGCCGCCGAGGTGGCGCACGATCTTCCGGAAGACGATCCGCGCCTGGCTCGGACGCTGAACAAGCTGGGAGTGGTTCGTGGGCGGCAAGGGCGTCACAGCGAAGCCGAGCGCCTCCTGAAGCGCGCGGTCGGGATGATGGAGCGCGCATCTGCCGGCCCGAACGCGGATCTGGCGAACTGCGTATTCAACCTGGCGACGGTCTACAGGCTGAGCGGCAAGATGCCGCAAGCCCGCTCGGTATTTGCCCGCGCTTTGAAGACCGCTGAGGACGCCCACGGCGCCCGCTCTCTGGCCGCCGCATGGGCGCTGGACCAGATCGGAGACGTCGACGCGGCCGAAGGCGATCTGTCTTCCGCGTTCTTTGCGTTGCGCCGCGCGCTGGCGATCAAAGAAGAAACGCTGGGCGCCGATGACTGGGATGTGGCAGTGACTCTGGGCAAACTCGGAGAGGTGTATTTCAAGCAAGGGCGGTACAACGAAGCCGAGCCACTTCTGGTGCGCGCAATCGGAATCCGCGAGCGGGTCATGGGGTGGGGAGATCCGGCCATGGCGCGGCCGCTGATGCGGCTGGCGCATCTGTATGCGAGGCAGCGGAAGAACGACCGCGCCGAGCAGATCGTGCGTTACGCTCTCACGCTGTTCTCGCGGCTGCTGCCTTCTACCGACGACCCGGAGATTATCGGATGCCTGAACCTGCTGGCGGAGATATACCGGGGCTTGAGCCGGTACGCTGACGCCGATATGGTCTGGAAGCTGGCGCAAGGGCTGATTAGCGGTTCGGAAGGCCGCCAGCAGGTGGTGCGCCTCCACTATCCGCACCCGCCACGGATCGCGGTTCGCCAGCCGCAAGTCTCCGAGGCGTAGCTTTACGGGCGAGGCCTCGCGCGGCACCGCGCGAGGCCCGCACCGCCTGCCCTGCCGCTTACCGACTCTTCACCGCCATTAGCCGAAAAGCGCGCGTTTCCGCCTCCGTGGAATGTTAGCCTCTTTACGGGAGGACGAATATGCGACATAGACGGCCGGGCTTGGCGGTTGGAAGTCTCGTTCTGGTTCTGGGCGTGATCCTCTTGCTGGATCGCCAGGGAATCCTGGACGCTTCGCAGGTCTATCCTTTCTTCTGGCCTTTCGTGTTGGTGGCCGGGGGCGTACTGCTGCTGGCGCAATCCAGAGCCACTTCGGGGCGGGTTTGGGGCGGCATTCTGACGGCCGCCGGCATCCTGCTTTGCCTGGACCGCCTGGGGTATGCGCGCGTGTCGATTCACGCGCTCTGGTGGCCCCTGGTGTTGATCGCGATCGGGCTGACCCTGGTCTTGCGCGCGATCGAAGGCAGCGGACCCGGGCGGCCGCCGGCCGAGGCCGCCAACGCGCTGAACCGGGTCGCCGTGTTCGGCGGAGGCGAGGTCAAGAGCGACGCGAAGGACTTCCGGGGGGGCGAAGTGCTGGCCATCTTCGGCGGCTATCAGATCGACCTGCGCAAGGCTGCCATCGTCACCAACCCTGCGGTGCTGCACGCCAACGCTATGTTCGGCGGCGTCGAGATTCGTGTCCCGAGATCGTGGCGGGTCAGCATTGACGGCCTTCCGCTTCTGGGCGGCTACAACGATGAGACCGAACATCCCGACGCCGTGAGCGGAGCCGCCGCTCCGGAACTGGTGGTCAAAGGTATGGCGATGTTCGGAGGCGTGGTCGTCAAGAACTGAGGACGTTCGGTGCACCCGATTCTAGCCGATCCGCGAAAGCTGGCTCTGTATTTGGCGGCGTGGATTCCGCTGGTTCTGCTGCTCGGGGGCGTGCTGGCTTCGACGGGCGATTTTACGTGGGTCCAATCCGGCGAGCTGGTGCTCCCGCTCTCGGCGATCTACGCGTTTGTCTGCCTCTCGGCGTGGTATCTGTGCCAAGCGGTGCCGCTGCGGGCTAGCGGGGCCCTCTACGTGCTGGTGGCCGTCAACACGGCGGCTGGCGTGAGCAGCCTGATCTGGGCCGGGGCGGTGGGGTGGGCAGTAGCGATCGGGCTGGGCATCGAGGCGCAGTATCTGCGCCAGCGACCCATCCTGTTCGCCGCCGGGTTTCTGCTATTCGACCTGGCGGCGGCGTTCCACTACGCTCTGATCGCGCTCGAAGCCTCGCGCCAGGCGCAGGCGCGCGCGATGCAGGCCAGCATTCTGGCGCGCGACGCCGAGCTCAAGGCGCTCAAGGCGCAGATCGATCCGCATTTCCTGTTCAACAGCCTGAACTCGATCAGCGCTCTGACGGCCTCGGACCCGGCCAAGGCGCGCGAGATGTGCGTGCTGCTCTCGGACTTCCTGCGCAGCAGCCTGAAGATGGGCGACCGCGAGCGCATCCCTCTGGGCGAAGAACTGGCCCTGGCGCGGAACTTCCTGGCGATCCAGCAGGTGCGGTTTGGCGCGCGGCTGCGGATCGAAGAGGATATCGGCGATGGCGCGGGCGGCTGCCTGGCGCTGCCTCTGCTCTTGCAGCCGCTGGTCGAGAACGCGGTGACGCATGGCGTGGCGACGCGCCTGGATGGCGCCTCGATTCGCATTGGAGTTTCGAGGGCGGGCGGGCGGGTGGCGATCCGCATCGAGAACACGTTCGACAAGGACGCCCGGCGCCGCAACGGCGGAGTGGGACTGGCGAACGTGCGCAAGCGGCTCGAAGTCCGCTACGGGGACGCCGCCAGCCTGGAGGTGCGGGAGATCGAAGACCGGTTCCGGGTGGACGTGCTCTTCCCGGCCGAGTGGCGGAGCGAAGAAAGGGAGACCGAGTGAACATAATCCGCGCTCTGATTGTGGATGACGAGGAGCTGGCGCGCCAGATCGTGCGCGAGATGCTTCTGGCGCACCCCGAAGTCGAGGTGGTGGCCGAGTGCGCCAACGGATTCGAGGCCGTCAAGGCGCTGGCCGAGTTGAATCCCGACCTGCTGTTCCTCGACGTGCAGATGCCCAAGCTCGATGGTTTCGAAGTGCTGGAACTGGCGGGCCCCGACGTCGCGGTGATCTTCCTCACTGCCTATGACCAGTATGCGCTGCGGGCATTCGAGGTGCACGCCGTCGATTACCTCCTGAAGCCCTTCGACGCGGCGCGGTTCGACGCGGCGCTCGACCGTGCCAAGCAGCGGTTGGGAACGAAGATGCCCCCGCCGGCCGAACTGGCGGCGGCCGCGCGCGCGCCGTTGCAGTACCTGGAGCGCGTGGTGGTGCGGGACGGTTCCAAAGTGGACATCATTCCCTGCGAGCGGCTCGACTACGCCGAGGCGCAGGACGATTACGTGATGCTGCGCAGCCAGGGGAAGAACTATCTGAAGCAGGAGACCATCTCGAACCTGGAAGCCGCGCTCGATCCGTCGCGATTCGTGCGCATCCACCGCTCCTACATCGTCAACATCGAGCGCGTCGCCAAGATCGAACCGTACACCAAAGACAGCCGGGTGGCGGTTCTGGGCGACGGGACCAAGCTGCCCGTCAGCCGCTCCGGCTACGCGCGGCTGAGAGAGCTGCTGGGGGAAGGGTAAGGGTCTGTCAGGAAATAACAGATCCAATACTCGCCGCCGATCAACGCAGATAAACGCCGATAAGAAAACGAGAACAATATCCTCTTATCCGCGTTGCTCTGAAAATACGGGCCAAGTCATTGAAACTGCAACACCGCCAGGACGGCGAGCAAAAGGCGAAAGCCGCGGGCATCGGTGCCGACCGCTTTCATCCTTCAGGGTGGCCGGCTGGCCGGCCATGAGTGGTTCATCGGCGGCAGGAAGTGCCTTTGCCAACTTTTCTGGGCGCCTTCTTGCACTCGGCAAGATGTTTTCGTACGCCCTTGCGCTCTCCGAAGATTGGAGCGGTTGTTTACCGACGAGCCTTACTCGTACCTCAGCGCCTCGACCGGGTCCAGGCGCGCGGCCTTGGCGGCGGGCCAGATGCCGAAGAAGAGGCCTACTCCCACCGAGACCGTCACGCCCGTCAACACGGCCCACAGCGGGATCATTGTCGGCAGGTCCGGGAAGACCAGCTTGGCGGTGAGCGAAAGCAGCCAACCCAGCATGATTCCCAGCAACCCGCCCACGCCGGTGAGCACCACGGCCTCCGTGAGAAACTGGGCGACGATGTCGCTGCGGCGCGCGCCGACCGCCTTCCGCACGCCGATTTCGCGGGTGCGCTCGGTCACCGAGACCAGCATGATATTCATCACGCCGACGCCGCCCACCAGCAGCCCGATCGAGCTCAGAATCACCATCACCAGCGCCGTGATGGTCATCATGTTCCGGAACTCCTCGAGCATCTGCTCGGCGGTGGTGAGATCGAAGTTGTCGGGGTCGTTCTGCTTCAGGCGGCGCTCCTGGCGGAGGATGCCGTGGACCTCGTCCATGGCCTGCGGAACCATGCCGTCGCCGGCAACGATGACCAGCATGTTCTCGCGGGCGTTGGGATACATCTTCTTCATCGAGAAATAGGGCAGCAGAATGCGGCGGTCCTCCTGGCCCGGGAAACTCGCGGCGGGCCGGTCCATGGCGCCGACGATCTCGAAGTCGTGCCCATCGACCTGGATGTGCTTGCCCACCACGTTCAGGTCGGGGAACCAGGCCTTCTGGATGTCCTCGCCAACCACGCAAACGGGCAGGTGATGGCGGTTGTCGGTGTCGCTGATGAAGCGTCCGGCCTTCATGGTGGTTCCGCCGGCGGCGTAGGCCTCCTCGGTCCCGCCCATATCGAGGTCGTACATCTCGTCGCCCTTGTACTTGGCCACATGGATGGTGCGAAAATCCGGAAACAGGTAGGGGCTGACGTACTTGCAGGAAGGGCAGCGCTCCTCGATGGCGCGCGCATTCTCAATCGTCAGCGGCTTGCGCATCGCCTCCTCACGCGTGACGTTGAAGCGGAAGCCGATCTTGAATTTGAACGCGATCACGGTGTTGGGGCCCATGCTGCGGAAGATGCTGGCGATCGAGGAATCGAGACCCGTGATGATGGAGCCTACGCCGATCACCGTGCCCGTCCCGATGATCACGCCCAGGATGGTGAGGAAGCTCCGCATCTTGTGTTCGCGGATGGTGGCCAGCGCCATCTGCGCGGCCGACAGGATCTCGGACCGGCTCATTTCTCCGCCCTCAACGCCTGGATGGGATCGAGTTGGGCGGCTTGCCGCGCCGGGTAGATCCCGAAGAACAGCCCCACGCTTCCCGACAGCAGCACCGAGATCACCACCGACGACAGCGGCACGGCCATCGGAACCGGAGTGGCGTTGCGCACCAGAACCGCCACCGCCCAGGCGATGGCCACCCCGATTAAGCCGCCGCTCGCGGCCAGCATCGAAGATTCCACCAGAAACTGGCTCAGGATGTCCCGTTTGCGGGCGCCCACCGACTTGCGGATGCCGATCTCATGGGTGCGCTCGGTGACCACCGCCAGCATGATGTTCATGATCACCACACCGCCTACCACCATGAATACCGAGACCACTGCCACCGCGGTGGCAGCGATGGCGCCCGTCAACTGGTCCCACGCCTGGGTGAGCGATTCCGAGCCGACGATGGCGAAATTGTCCTCATCCTTCGGTTTCAGATGGCGGAAGCTGCGCAGCAACACGCGCACTTCCTCCTGGGCCTGCTCGAAGTGATCGCGGTCCAGGGCCGCGGCGAAAAAGTTAACATCCGACTGCGAACCGAACATCTTGTAATAAGTCTCGATCGGCACCATCACGAAGTTGTCCCGGCTCTGCCCGAACACGCTGCCCTGCGCTTTGGCTATGCCGATCACCTCGAAGGGCCGCCCCTGAATGTCGAGTGTCTTGCCGACGGCGTTCATGTTGGGGAAGAACTTCTCCTTCACCTCGTTGCCAAGGAACGTCACGGCCTGCCGCCTCTGGTTATCGGAATCGGAGAAGAACCTTCCGTCGGCCACCTGAATGTTGGCGATGCCGGACATGTTGCTGGTGACTCCGCGCAGGAGCACGCCATCCACGTTCTCCTTCTGGAAATGCACCGGCACGCTGCGGTAGCCTTCCATGCCCATGTCGCGGCACAAGCGGCTCCCGCTCTTGAGAAACTCGAACTCCTCCTTGCGCAGCTTGGGGTTGCGGCGCTGGAGTTCGAGGTACTTCTTGGGGTTGTGCTCGCCGATCATGGCCAGCCGAACCACCCGGAAGCCGTCCCCGCCCATATCGGAAACCTGTTGCGCCACATAGACATCCATGCCGTGAATCACCGCCATGACCGCAATCAGAGTGGTGGTGGCGAGAATGATCCCCAGCAGGGTGAGGAAGCTGCGCATCTTGCTCGACCGCAGGGATCCGGCGGCCACCGACACAGCTTCTGCAATGGAGGCGTTAGACTTCACCGAAGAGAAGACGAAGGAGGGGAGGGGTTTGTTCCGTCGGCGGCCCGGTTTTGTGGGGCGGGAGCCGTCGCCGGTGCCCACAGCCAGGGGAAACCGGCGGAGAGCCGCCCCCCGGCCCGGCCGCAGATCCGGGGGCAACGCGCGGCGCGTCCCCCCGCGGCGAGCGTCCTGGGAACTTTCCCGGACCCACGGGTGTCTATAAGATTGCAGGCAGCTCGGATACCTGTTACGTTGAAGGTGAATTTGCCGTCGAGGCGCAGCCGTGGCGGATCGAACCCTTCATCTCGGCACCGCGGTAGAAGTCGAGCCGCTGGAGATCCCGCGAGACCAACGGGACACGTGTGACAATTCCTGGCTGGTGGAAGGGCTTCGGCAAGGGACCGAAGCCGCCTACGAGCTTCTGATCGCCCAGTACCAGCAGCCCTTGTATAACCTGGCGGTGCGGCTGCTGAGCGACCCCGCCGATGCCTGCGACGTCGTCCAGGAAGTGTTTTTGAAGGTGTTTCGAAAGATCGGCGCTTTCCGGGGGGACAGCAGTCTGAAGACCTGGATCTACCGGATCGCCGTCAACGAGGCCTACAACTATCAACGGTGGTGCGGGCGCCACCGCAAGCTGGAAGTGGGCCTGGACGAGGACGAAGAGGGAAACCTGAACTATGGCCAGCGCCTCTCCGACTGTTCCCGTTCTCCGTACGATTTCGCCTCCGATCAGGAGCAGTACAAGCTGGTCGAGGCCGCCCTGGCTCGCATGAATCCAAGCTACAGGACGGCGGTGGTGCTGAGGGATATCGAGGAGATGAGTTACGAGGAAATCGCCGAGGTCCTTCACGTGGCTCTGGGGACCGTGAAGTCCCGGATCTTGCGTGGACGCGAGGCTCTGCGAAAAGAGCTGGCGGGGCGGTTGGAGCCGGAACCGGACCTGCACTTGACGCCACAACCGGCGGAGTGAAAATATGAACTGCACTAATGTCCAGAATTCACTCTCCGCACACCTCGATGGCTGTTTGCCCAAAGAGGAACGGGAAAAGGTCGCTTTGCATTTGGCCCGCTGCCGTCCGTGCCAGGCGCGATGGGAGGAGATGGCGCGGGTGCGTGCCGCGGTGCGGGCGCTGCCGGCGAAGGCCGTGCCGGCCAGGCTGGACACGGCGCTGCGCGTGATCGCGTCCCGGGAGCGGGCGCGAGCGGCGGCGCGGCAGGGGATGTTCGGCACGCTCGCGCACCGTCTGCGGCAATGGGCGGACGACCTGATGCGGCCGCTGGCGCTGCCCTTGGCGGGCGGCGTGGTTTCCGCGGTCCTGCTGTTCGCCATCCTGATTCCGAGCTTCGCGTTCCGTCCGGTGACGGCCGACGCCGGGATCGTGGTGTCCACCGAACCCGCGCTTAAGGGCCGATTGCCGCTTGGGTTCGACAACGATACCGCCGATTTCGTGGTGGAAGTGGTGGTGGACGGCCAGGGCCGCATGGCGGATTTCGCGGTTCTCCAGGGGCCCAGCCTGGCCAACAACCCCGGCCTCAAGCGCCTCATCGAGCGCAAACTGCTGTTCACCGAGTTCACGCCGGCGACCCTGTTCGGCGTCCCGACGCCGGGCAAGATGTATATCTCGTTCCAGCGGCAGCAGATCAACATCAAGAGCTAGCCCGGCCACGTGGCTCGCCAAAGACTGGGACAACATTTCCTCACACGGCGCGATATTCTTGCGCGCCTGGCCGAAGCGGCCTGCCCGGAACGCGAGCCGCTGGCGATCGAGATAGGGCCAGGCCGGGGTGCGCTTACCGAGTTCCTGCTGGCGCGGGCGGACCGCGTGGTGGCTATCGAGCTCGATCCCGAACTCGCGGCCGGAGTGCGGCGGCGGTTCCCCCAGGTGGAGGTGGTCGAGGCGGACGTCCTGGATACGGGGCTGAGCCGATGGGGGCCGGCGGTGGTGGCGGGCAACCTGCCCTACTATATCTCCTCGCCGATTCTGGAGCGGATCTTCGGGATGGGCGAAGCCCTGCGGCGAGCGGTGGTGCTGGTGCAGCTCGAAGTGGCCGAACGGCTGGTGGCGAAGCCGGGAACGCGCGACTACGGGTTTCTGACGGTGGAGACGCAGTACTTCACGGCGCCGGAGATTCTGTTCCGCCTGCCGCCCGCGGCGTTTACCCCGCCCCCGAAAGTGGAGTCGGCGGCCGTGCGCCTGCTTCCCAAGCCGGCGGGTGAAGGCGCGGCCGGTTTCCTCGAGTTCGCGGGCCGGTGCTTCCGGCACAAGCGCAAGACGCTGCGCAATAACCTGCTGCCATTCTATGGGCGGCAGGTGGAAGCGTGGCCCGAGGCGGGGTTGCGGGCCGAGCAGGTGCCGATGGGGCGGTTGGTGGAGATGTACGAGCGGGTGAGGCCGGGCGGCTGACGCGCCGTCGAAGCGGGATCGAGCGCAGTGTCCACGAAACAACTGGTTAATCGAATCCTGAGATCATCCGAAAAATCGGCGTTCATCGGTGTTCATCGGCGGCCAATAATAGCTGGGAGAGTCTTGGTCGAGAACGGCACTTTATGACGATGGGGCGCTGATGAATACGGATGAACGCGGATACTTCGATGCCTTGGCCGAGCGAGTGCTCGGAGCTGTTTTCGAAGAGTCCAATACTTTGGGCGCGGGATCCCCGAAGAAGGTCTACCAGCGTGCGCCGCTCCACGAACTCCTCGTGGAAGAAGTGCTTGTCATCGAGTGGAAATATGCCGGGCGTCTCTCCAACGAACCGACCGCGCAGCGTCTCGACTATTTGCGAGGCTCGGGCCGGAGTCCGTGTCCGCTCGTCAGAAGCGAATCGTCCACGGATTCGGATTCCCGAGTCGATTGACGCGCCGCCTTTGGCCGGGTAGCCGGCGTTTCGTCTGTCCAGCGATTTCCTGGACACTACCCGAGCCACTCCATTGAGTGCGACACTCTGAACCGGCTGAACGCGCGCCAGCGAGGGATCGAGCCGGAGCCGGATGTTCGGGCATGACTCAATTCGCCTGCGAAGTTTTGCGACTGGGGCTGGCGTATACTGTGAACGAACCGGAGAGCGAGGAACCATGCCACCCATCCTGACCAGGCGGGACTGCCTGAAGCTGCCGCTGGCCGCCGCGGCCGCGCGGCTGGCTGCCGCCGACTCCACCATGGATACCCACGGCTACAAACTCGGCATCATCACCGACGAATTGACGGGCCAGCTGAACGAAGCCCTCGACTTGATCTCCAGCTATCACCTCCAGTGGTGCGAGCTGCGCGAGATCTGGGGCAAGAACATCATGAACGCATCCCGGGAAGAGCTGGATCGCTCCCGCGACCTGATCGCCCGGCACGGCATCCGGGTGAGCGAGATCGCTTCCCCCCTCTTCAAGTGGAATTGTCCGCAGATGCCCGCCAAGGCCGGCGAGAAGCGCGACACCTTCAGCGCCAGCTTCGCCGAGGAGGACGCCGGAAAGCTCCTCGATCAGGCTTTCGAGCTGGCCAGCTTCTTCGGCACGCGCATGGTGCGCATCTTCACCTACTGGCGCGTGGACGATCCCGCGAAAGCCTACCCCTACGTTCGCGACCGCATGGCCAAAGCCGCGGAAGTGGCCGCCCGGAGCAACATCATCCTGAACATCGAGAACGAGCATTCCTGCAATGTCGGTACGGGCAGGGAACTGGGACGGCTGCTGAGAGAGGTCAATTCGCCGAACCTGCGCGGCGTCTGGGATCCCGCCAACGCCACCATGCTGGGCGAGGTTCCCTATCCCGATGGCTACGAGGCCGTTCGGGGACTGTTCCCGCACATGCACGTCAAGGACTCGCGCAAGAGCGCCAGAACCGGCCAGCTTGAGTGGGCGCCGATAGGCGGCGGCATCGTCGACTTCAAGGGCCAGTTTCAGGCGCTCGGCCGCGACCACTATGCGGGAACCATCTCGCTCGAAACGCATTACCTGCGGGCGGATGGCAACAAGGTCGAGAGCACACGCGAATCGCTGGAAGGTCTGTTCAAAGTTCTAAGAGAGGTGTGAAATGTCATCGGGTCTCAATCGCCGGGATATTTTGAAAGCCGCCGCCGGGGCGGCGCTGCTGGTGCCGAAGCGAGTGCTGGGCGCGAACGACCGGGTGCGCGTCGCCGTGGTCGGTCTGCGTGGCCGCGGCCTCGATCACATCAAGAAAGTGAAGGACACCCCCGGCACGGAACTCGCCGCGGTGGTGGACGTCGACGAGAACGTCATGGCGGCGCGCTTGAAGGATATCGAGGAGTTCGGCCTGGCCCGGCCGAAGACTTTCGTCGATATCCGCAAGATGCTCGAAGATCCCTCCATCGACGCCATCACCGTCGCCACCCCCAATCACTGGCATTCGCTGATGGGCATCTGGGCCTGCCAGGCCGGGAAGGACGCCTTCGTCGAGAAGCCGCTTTCCCACAGTTGGTGGGAAGGCAAGCAACTTGTGGCGGCGGCCAACAAGTACAACCGCATCGTGCAGCACGGCACCCAGAGCCGGTCGAGCGCAGGGGCGAAGGAGGCCATTGGGAAGCTGCGGGAAGGGCTGGTTGGCGACGTCTACCTGTCGCGTGGCGTCTGCTACAAGTGGCGCGATACCATCGGGCGCAAGCCCCGGGAAGCCGTGCCGGCCGGCTTCAACTACGATTTGTGGCTGGGCCCCGCGCCCGATCGCGGCTTTACGCGCAATCGCTACCATTACAACTGGCACTGGTTCTGGGATACCGGCAACGGCGACCTGGGTAATCAGGGCATTCACGAAATCGATACGGCGCGCTGGGGCTTGGGCGTCACATTCCCCAACAAGGTCTCCGCGATGGGCGGCCACGTGATGTTCGACGACGACCAGGAAACGCCCAACGTTCTCAACTGCTGCTACGAGTTCAATATGCCCGACGGCAAACGCCGCCTGATGGAATTCGAGGTGCGGCACTGGATGACCAACCACGAGGCGGAAATCGGGGTCTTTGGCGGAGGCAGCGTTTTGCCGCCCGCCGGCCTGACCGCCAGCGCCAAGCCGGCCGCGGCGGCTGCCAACGCGCCCGCGGTTCTGGGGCCGGCAAGCGGCAAGCCCGGGACCATCGGCAACATTTTTTACGGGCCGGGCGGTTACCTGGCGATTCAGGAGTACGAAAGCTACAAATACTGGCTGGGCGAGAAACAGGAGCCCAGTCCGGTGAGCCGCGGCAAGGAACACCATTTCGCCAATTTCATCGATTGCGTGCGCAGCCGCAAGAAGGAAGACCTCACCGCTCCGGCCGACGAAGGACACATTTCCTGCACGCTGCTGCACTTGGCCAATGTTTCGTATCGCCTGGGCCGCACCCTGAACTTCGATCCGGCGACCGAGCAGGTAATCGGCGACGACGAGGCCAACCGGATGCTGCGCGACGCCGACCGCGGCTACCGCCCCGGCTTCACGATTCCCGATCAGGTGTAGCGGCGGGGGGGCGTCCGGTGGTGTAACGCCGGGGGCGTCCGGTGCGGTTATGCCGCCAGCACACGCGTGGCGCCGAGACCTGCCAGCACGCGCCGAAGTCCCGCGATGTCGGCCCGAGGGCCCAGTTTCAGGCTGGCACGGACGTGGTGCGGCGTTTTGAAGCCCTCCAGCGGCTGCTGGTGGGCGGTCGCCAGGCCGGAAAGACAAGCGGCGCCAACCGACATCAGCCGGGCGCGGGCCCCCGACAGGACTTGTGGGCTGTTCGGTTCAAAGGCGTGGACGCATAAGGCCAGCTCTCCAGAGCGGAGCAGGCGTATGATTCGCTCTCCCTGGGGCACCGTAACGCGGCACCAGAGGAGGTTCTCGTCCAGGGCGATGACGCAGTGCTCCGCCTTGTTTTCCGAGATGGCTGCGACGTCGGGGTCCGATGGCGAACTGAAGGGGAGCCGGGCGACCAGACAGAGCAGCGCCTGATCGCGCAGCCCGGCTCCGCAGAGCTGGTATATCTGCCGGCAGGAGGCGGAGTAGGAAATCATCGGTGGTCCTCCTGGACCGGGTTGGAGCCCCTGCGACTGGATTCCGCGGCGCGCCCCGCTCGGCCATTGCGGACCGGGTCGAGTTCCACGATCAGCCGCTGCTGGCGGGCGATCCGGTCACCGGGAGAGCAGACCTCGAAGTTGAATCCCGTTGGAGCTCCCTCTGCCGGGCGGCGGTCCGATTCCTCGAGGTGTTCGAGCAAGCGAGCCTGGATGTTGTCGGTTTCCCCCACGTAGACCCACTCGCGGCCGTTCGAAAGGCCGTAGACGCCGGAAGACGCCGGGACGCCCCGGCGGATCTCCGCAGCCTTAAACGTCCGCGCAAGAAAGTTGCGAAATGGCATAGTTATCGACCTAATGCGCCGCGACAGCTCGCTCCAGTCGCGGTTTCAGCGCCGCCAGCGGAACCGCAAACGGAGCGACGCTGGCCGCTACGAGGACAAGATACAGGCGTCCGGAAAACGGGAACACCGGAAAAACCGGGTTATAGAGCAACATCATCCCGACAAACAGGGTTTCCCACACGTACCGGCGCGCCGCCGCGGCGAGCGCGGCGAGGCGCACAGCGCCCGCGCATACGGCGAATCTCACCAAGCGGTCGTACTGTCCGGCATTGCTCCATAACAGGACAGTTAGCAGTAACACCGCGCCGGCAGCGCACTTCGTTAGTCGGACGCGCAGATTCAGGCCCTGAAGTACCCGGAGACGGTTTCGCGGCTGCCACACCTTCCATGTAAGTCCTGGGTTCGACGGGTTCATAAGTTAGTTCTCGCACCTCGGCCGGGCGACGCTTCGCCAGTGTACGCAACCGGGAAGGGGGTGCAGGGGCAACCTGTCCTGGCGCAGGAGTCCGCCCAGCCCCGGTCGCGTGGCGGCCGCCAAGTCAGGACATCGGCAACACGAGGGCACGGATATCCTGCATTCGAAAACTCCTGACGTCTGCTAAGGAAAGTGGGTCCAGGAGGTCTGACTTAGTTCAGGCGACCCGAAGAGGGAGTGGAAACGCTCAGCTCAACTACCAGGATACGCCAATCTGCCCGCGTTGTATAGGGGGGATGGCGGGGGATAGCGGGGTCGAGGATTGCTGGGTCGAAGTTAGCCTGGTCGGGGATAGCCTGGTCGGGGATGGCGGGGTCGAGGATAGTCAGGTCGAGGATAGCGGGGTCGAAGATAGCCGGGTCGAGGATAGTCAGGTCGAAGATAGCGGGGTCGAGGATAGCCGGGTCGGGCATTCCATGTCTCGCTGGACGCCGGCGTGCCCGGGGTATCTGCGGGCCGCTTGACAGGGCACTCCGGATGGAGCCAAGAATAGCTTGGCACGGAGGGCGCTTGGTCAAGCGAAAGACGAGACGGAGCCGGCGCGCGAAGTCGCGAGTGAAGTCTCGCCTCGAAGCCGCGGCGGACTCCCCCGCCGCGATTTCCAGGCTTCCGTTTCCGGTCGCCGGGGTGGGCGCATCGGCCGGAGGGCTGGAGGCGTTGACAGCGCTGCTCAAGGCCATTCCGGCTAACTCCGGGATGGCGTTCGTCGTCGTCCAGCACCTCGATCCTCATCACCAGAGCCTATTGCCGGAGCTTCTGTCGAGAGCCACCAGGATGCCCGTCACTCAAGCGGAAGACGGTATCGGCCTGGAGCCGGGTCATGTTTACGTGATTCCGCCCGCGAGCGATGTGACCGTCCGTCGCGGGGTGCTGCGACTCTCGTCCCGACAGCAAAGCGGCGGCAAGCACATGCCTGTCGATTGTTTCCTGACATCGCTGGCACAGGACCAGAAAGGCGGCGCCATCGGGATCATCCTGTCGGGAACGGGCTCCGATGGCACGCTGGGCCTCGGTGCCATTCAGTTGGGGGGCGGCATCGTCTTTGCGCAGGACCCGAAGTCGGCCCCCTATCCCGGCATGCCGGAAAGCGCGATTGCGGCGGGCTGTGTGGACTTTGTTCTGCCTCCGGAGGGAATCGCCCGAGAGCTCGCCCGGCTGGCGCACTCACCCCGCGCGGCGAGCGCCCTGTCCGCCGCGGAGCCCGAGCCGGCCGAAGACGCAGGGACTTTCGCGAAGATCCTCCATTCGCTCGGAGCCGCCACCGGCGTCGATTTCAGCCTCTACAAGCCCGGAACGATTCAGCGGCGCGTCGCCCGCCGGATGATCCTCCAGAAGACGGAAAGCCTCGAACGGTATGCCTCGTACCTCGAACAGAACCCCGCCGAGGCGCAGGCGCTCTGCCAGGACCTCTTCATTCACGTGACCAGCTTCTTTCGGGAGCCGAAAGCGTTCGCCGCGCTTCGTCACACTGTCTTTCCGAAGTTACTGGCGAGTAAGTCGCGAGGGGAGCCGATTCGAATCTGGGTGCCGGGGTGTTCCACGGGCGAAGAGGCTTACTCGGTCGCAATGGCACTCGTCGAGTTTCTGGACAAGCACGCGGACGATACCCGCTGCGAGATCTTCGCCACCGACGTAAGCGCGGCGGCCCTCGACAAAGCCAGGATGGGCATTTACTCGGAAGCCGCAGTCGCGGATGTCTCGCCAGCGCGCCTGGGGCGCTTCTTCGCAAAGGCCGGGGCGGACTATCGGATCGACAAATCGGTCCGCGACCGTTGCGTGTTCGCGCGGCACGACCTGGGCAAGGACCCTCCCTTCTCCCGCCTGGATCTGATCAGTTGCCGCAACGTGCTGATCTACATGGGGCCGGTTCTGCAGAAGAAAGTTCTATCGGTTTTCCACTACGCTCTCCGCCCCAGCGGCTTTCTTTTGCTGGGAGAGTCGGAAACCCCCGGCCTGTCGGGCCGCCTGTTCACCCCCGTGGAGGGCAAGCGCAGGGTTTACTCGCCGAACCCTGCGCAGGCCGCGGCGCCGCCGGATCTGGCGGCTGCAGATCGTGAAGACATACCATCGCTGGGGCCAGCGCGCGCGGAAGGGGGCGGCGCGCCGGAGTTGCAGAAGGCCGTCCAGGATATCGTCTGGGGGCGGCGCGGGCTCGCGGCGCTGGTCGTGGACGCGGACCTGCAGGTTGTCCATTTCGAGGGGAACACCGGCCCGTACCTGCAGCCGGCGGCAGGTGCGGCAAGCCTTCACCTGTTCAAGCTGGTGAGGGAAGGATTGGCGCTCGATCTCCGTGCGGCGCTGCACCGGGCGAAGAAGGAGAAGGTCCCGGTTCGCCGGGAAGGGATCCGCCTGGACAGCGACGGCGGTTTCAAGACCGTCGATCTGGAAGTGGTCCCGATCCAGGGCCGCCGCACGAAGTGGCCGGATTTCCTGATTCTGATCGAGGAGGCTGGACAGAAGGCGGCGGCCTCGCCGAGGCGCGCCAGAGAGGCCGAGGAAGTGGCCGTTCTCAACCACGAGCTGGCATCCACCCGGGACCAGTTGCAATCGATCATCGAGAGCCAGGAAGCCACGAACGAGGAATTGGAGACCGCCAAGGAGGAACTACAGTCGTCCAACGAAGAATTGACCACGCTCAACGATGAGCTGCAGAATCGAAACGCGGAACTGGGCCAGCTCACCGACGATCTGAGCAACCTGCTGATCGGGGTGAACATTCCGATCGTGATCCTGGGGGCGGACCGGCGAATCCGGCGCTTCACCCCCGCGGCGGAACGGTTGCTGAATCTGATTCCGAGCGATGTGGGCCGGCCCATCGGCGATATCAAGACCAACATCGATGCCCCCGAGCTGGACAGGGAGATCTCGGAAGTGATCGACAACGTTGCCGTGGTGGAACGCGATGTGCAGAGCCGCGATGGGCGGTGGTACTCCCTTCGCATGAGGCCGCACAAGAGCGCCGGCAACAAGGCAGGCGGGGTACTGATGGCGCTCATGGACATCGACGCCATGAAGCGCGGCTTCGAACTGGTGCGATTGTCTCGCGATGAAGCGGTCGCCGAAAGAGACCTCTCCGCCACCCTTCTGGACCTCTCCGGTGCGCTGATCGTCATCCGTGGCCCGGATGGCGCCGTCACCGGCTTCAACGCCGCCTGCCAGGAGACGTCGGGCTACTCGTTCGAGGAAATGAAGAACAGGCGTCTCTGGGATTCTCTGCTCCCGCCGCAGGACGTAGAGCCGGCGAAAGCTGAGTTCGCGGCCCTCCGCGATGGCGTGGAAGCGGTGAGGAGCCACGAAAGCACCTGGGTCCGCAAGGACGGCAGCCACCGCCTCATCGCATGGTCGAGTGTCGCGCATCGCGCGGCAGACGGCTCCCTGGCCCGTGTCATCGGCACGGGCGTCGATATCACCCAGCGCAAGCTCACCGAGGACGCACTGCGCCAGAGCCAGGAAGAACTCAGAAGACTGACGGCGAACCTGTTCGCGACGCAGGAAGAGGAACGCAAGCGCCTGGCGCGGGAACTTCACGACGACGTGAACCAGAGGATGGCCATGCTGGCAAACGAGGTAAGCCTGCTGGAAAGGGACCTGCCGGGTTCGACCGAGCCCGTCCGCAACCAGCTCCGATCCCTGCGCGAGCGCGTCGAACAGCTCTCGGACGACCTGCGCCGCGCGGCGCACCAACTCCACCCGTCGGCCCTGGAGCATTTCGGACTGGTGACTGCGCTTGAATCCTACTGCCCCGACTTCTCGAAACTCCATCCCATCCAGCTCAAGTTCACGCATCGCGGCGTGCCGGAGGCGATTCCCTTCGATCTCTCCCTGTGCCTCTATCGGGTAGCCCAGGAATGCCTGCACAACGTCGCCAAGCATTCCGGAGCCAGCGAGGCGACGCTGGCGCTTCGAGGCGACAAAGCGGGCCTGCTGCTCTCGGTGATCGACAAGGGACGCGGTTTCGACCCCGACATGGTGGCAGACCAGGGCGGACTCGGGATCGTGGGAATTCGGGAACGGGTGCGGCTGGTGGGGGGCAGCGTCTCGATCGATTCCAGGCCGGGCAGCGGCACCAGGATCGATGTGCGCGTTCCGCTCGACAAGGCGGCCCCATAATGCGGCCGCGCGTGCTGTTGGCGGACGATCACGTGCTGGTCATCGATGGCCTTCGGCGCATCCTGGAACCCGAGTGCGAGGTTGTGGGGGCGGTGGAGGACGGCCGCTCGCTTTTGAGAGCAGCCGAGCGGCTGAAACCGGACATCGTCCTGCTGGATATCTCCATGCCCCTGTTGAATGGCGTCGAAGCCGCCCGCAGATTGCGGAAGATCGTTCCGGCTGCAAAGCTGATTTTCGTGACCATGCACGCGGACGCCACGTATGTCACGGGGGCCTTCCGCGCGGGAGCCTCCGGGTACGTTTTGAAGCGGTGCGCTTCGATGGAACTGGTGTCCGCGATCCAGGAGGTGCTCAAGGGCCGCACCTACATTACACCTCTGATCAGAAGAGACGTCCTGGGCGATGCGCCCGGTTCGCCGCTCTGGCCCGGCGAGGTGTCCGGCGACCTCACCGAGCGCCAGCGCGAGGTCATCCAACTGGTGGCGGAAGGGCACGCCGGCAAAGAGATTGCCGCGATTCTCAACATCTCCCGCAAGACCGTTGCATTCCACAAGTCGAACCTGATGCGCAGACTCGGACTCCGCAGTACTGCCGAACTCACCAAGTACGCCTTGGAACACGGCATCTCCGGGACCTGAGCGGCCGCACGGGGCCGCCTGCCTGGGCGCCGGCCGAAACTAGACATTTGCCCAGTTCCGCCGGTTGAAGTCAAAGGCTAAGATTCTACCTGAGCAGTTCTGTTGAGCGCCGTGCGGCCGACTGGATGTCCTCGCGGACAAACGCTACGCTCTTTCGGAAAGCCGATGACCCCCCTGGGCGGGGGCGCAACGCGGGCGGCCTTGCCCAGACAGCCCTCTCAGGCGTAGGGCCTGATGGGCGAGGCCCCCGGTCGAACGGGTCATGGAGCGCAGGTGTCTTTGTCCTTGGGTACACGACATCGTTCCGGGGAGGAAGCTGGCGCGGCCGGCCAGGACCGAGCCGACAAGCGGCCAATCTGCGCGCCCGAAGAAATCCCAGCGGCGGCCGGCAGCGATCCCGACAGGTTGACGATTCTGGTTGCCGACGACGAACCTGCGATTCTCGCCCATGTCGAACGGGTTCTCACAACGCACGGATATCGCGTGCTCCAGGCTGCCGATGGCGTCGAAGCGCTGGAAGTGGCCGCGCGGCACTCCGGGCCGATCCACCTGCTCCTGACCGATGTCGCAATGCCGCGCCTGGACGGCCACGAGTTGCACCGCACGCTGCACCGCCAGCGTCCGGAGACCAGAACCCTCTTCATGTCCGGACACCTTGACAGAAGATTGCACGCCGGCGCCGCGTTTCTGCCCAAGCCCTTCGTCGTCTCGGCCCTGGTATGCAAGGTGAATGAGTTGCTCAAATCCGCTAGCATGAAGCATGGGCAGCGCTCGTCTCCGAACCGGCACCGGAATGCGGCGGGGTGACGGCGCGTAGCGGCTGGCGGAACGGAGTTTGACGGTTATGGAGCAACACCTCAAAGGAGCGGGCGCCCGCATCCTGCTCACGTCCGTTTTCGGACCCTACGCTTGCGACGACGAGTTTGGCAGCCGCCGCAGCAACCCCATGGAGCTGTACCACAACCAGGTGACGCGCGAGCAGGGTGCGTTTTCGCTGCGGATGTTCCACCGCTCCTGGGGCCTCATGATGATCCAGCAGAACATCCCGGCTCCCTGCACGGTCCTCGATTTTCCCACGCGCGATGTCTTCGAGCGGGAGTTGGTCGCAGGAGCCTACGACGTCGTTGGCATCTCCGCGATCATCGTCAACGCCGGCAAAGTGCGGGAGATGTGCCGCATCGTGCGCCGCCTCGCGCCGAACGCAACGATCGTGGTGGGCGGCCATGTCACGGCCCTGCCCGGCATCGAGCGCACCGTCGACGCCGACCACTTCGTGCACGGCGACGGTATCTCCTGGATGCGGCGTTATCTGGGCGAAGACGAGAAGGCGCCGATCCGCCATCCGCACATCGTGTCGGGATTCGGAACCCGGACCATGGGCATTCAAGAGCCGCGATCGGCCGCTACCGTCGCGGCCACCATCATCCCCTCGGTGGGATGTCCCATGGGCTGCAACTTCTGCACCACCTCCGCCTTCTTCGGCGGCAAGGGTAAGTTCCTCAACTTCTACGAGACCGGCGACGAGCTGTTTCGAGTGATGTGCGAATCCGAGGCGGCACTTAAGGTGCGGTCGTTCTTCATCATGGACGAGAACTTCCTGCTCTATCGCAGGCGGGCTCTCGAACTCCTCGAGCGGATGAAGAGCGGGAACAAGTCCTGGGCGTTGTACGTATTCGCCTCTGCCAACGCCATCCGCCAGTACTCCATGGCGGAACTCGCGGAGTTGGGCATATCCTGGATCTGGATGGGGCTCGAGTCGCCGCACGCCACGTACGAGAAACTCCAGGGCAAAGACACGCTGTCGCTGGCGCGCGAGTTGCATTCGCACGGAATCAAGCTGCTCGGCTCCACCATCGTTGGCCTCGAGCACCACACGCCCGAGAACATCGAGGCGGAAATCGAGCACGCCATCGCGCACGAGACCGACTTCCACCAGTTCATGCTCTACACGCCGGCTCCGGGCACGCCGTTCTATGCCGAGATGCTCAGCCAGGGCCGGATGCTCGAAGGCATCGATGTCGCCGACATGCACGGTCAGGACAAGTTCAACTTCCGCCACGCGGCCATCTCCCGCGAGGATTCCAAGCGCTGGCTGGATTGGGCTTTTCGCCGCGACTTCGAGCGCAACGGCCCCAGCCTCTTCCGCATCTGGCGCACCACGTTCGAAGGCTGGCAGCGGTACAAGAACTATCCCGACCGGCGCGTCCGCGAGCGGTTCCAATGGGAGGCCCGCTCGCTCGGCACCGTTCAGGGCGCTCTGCTCTGGGCCATGGAGCACCGCCTCAAGAACGCCAATCCGTCCGTGAGCGCGGAGATTCACGCCCTGCGCGAGAAGATCGGCCGCGAGTTCGGGCTGGTCTCGCGCCTGACCAGCCGCCTCGCCGGCCCCGTCTTTCTGTGGACCACGATGCGCGAAGAAAGGCGTCTCGCCCGCGGCGTGACCTACGAACCCGAACCGATCGTGGACCGCCGCAATTGGCTCCCGCCGGAAAGACCGTCGGGCACGGAGGCAACACTCCAGGCCGGCGGCATCCCCACGCCGCTGCCGCAGAAGTCGTAAAGTAGGCCATGGCGCTCCGATGAAGATACTTCTTTACTGCCCGGACAACGGTGTGACCAGGAACTTCATGCCGCACCTGTGGATGTTCCTGCTCGAAGCGCTCACGCCGCCGGGTCACGAGGTGCTGTTGATCGATGGCAACACCCAACCCATGACCGATGCCGAACTGGTGCGGTACGTGCTCGCCAGGAAGGTCGGACTGGTCGGGATCGGCGCCATGACTCGCATGGTCGCCAAGGCATACCGTGTCGCCGACGCCATCCGAGCCGCCGGCGTGCCCGTGGTGATGGGCGGACCACACGTCACCGAAGCGCCGGGCGAGGCGCTCGGCCACGATGGCGGCCCGCGCCATGCCGACGCGGTGGCACTGGGAGAGGCCGACGAGACCTGGCCCCAGATCGTCGAAGATGCGGCCGCCGGCCGACTGAAAGAGATCTACGCCCCGGTGGACGGACTCGGGAAGGAGCGCAAGCCGAGTCTCAAGAACTACCCCGAGATACCATGGGAGTCGCTCGATATCGGCCAGTTCAACCGGATCTCCGGCTTGGTTCGCGCGATGATGCGGCTCTTCCGTTATCCCTGGGAGACGTTCCACATCATCCCCATCGAATCCGGGCGGGGCTGTCCATACGGCTGCGACTTTTGCACCGTGACGGGTTTCTTCGGCGACTCGATCCGCTTCCGCTCGAACAAAAGCATCGTGGACGAAATGCTGCGGCTGAAGGAGCGCGCCGGTCGTACGCATGGCAAGATCGCCGTCTTTTTCGTCGACGACAACTTCGCCATCAACGTGAAGCGCACCAAAGCGCTGCTCCGCGAGGTCATCGCTCGCGGCGCGCAACTCTCCTGGGTGGGCCAGATCAGCGCCAACCTGCTGCGCGACCAGGAACTTGTGGACCTGATCGCGGATTCGGGCGGCAAGTGGATCTTCATCGGCATGGAGTCGCTCGACCCGGCTAATCTCGCCAGTGTGAACAAGAGCTTCAACAAGCCCGGCGAATACGCGGCGGTGCTCGAACGGCTGGCGCAGAGAAACGTCTACGCGATTACGTCGTTCATCTTCGGCCTCGACAACGACTCGCCCGGAGTAGCAGAGCGCACTTTGAGCCAGATCCGCGACTGGCCTCCGGTGTTGCCCGTCTTCGGGCAGATCACGCCCTTCCCGGCCACGCCCCTCTACGAACGCCTGGAGAAAGAGGGGCGGCTGACGCGGCCGAAGCACTGGCTCGAGTTCGCGCCGTTTCACATGGCCCACACACCGCTGAAGATGACCGTTCCCGAAGTGCAGGCCGAAATCCGCTATGCCTGGGCGAACTCTTACAGCCCCGCGGCGACGGCCAGAGCCCTTGAATCGATCGCGGACCAGCCGGTCCCCTACAAGATCAGCCATTTGATCGCGCGGATCTTCTTCCGTGGCATCTACTTCCCGCCCAAGGGAGCATGGGGTTGGCTGAAGATCATCGCGCAGAACCGCGGCTCGATTTTGCGGATCGTGAGGGAGTCGTTCACGAAGTGGAACGGAACCGCCGCGAGCCGCGTGCCGCTCGAATTCGATGCCGGCGCGCAGCCGCAGGAAACCCCCCACTGACCGGCGGCGGGGCGCCGACAGGGACCCCGGTCTCAGCCAAACACGGTTCAAAAAACACTTCCGCTGAAGGATCAAAACTCGGCAGCTGGATGTACACTAAGCAAGAGCCAAGGGTCCAGAATGGAGATCCTGGCCAGAATGCCCGATTCGGCGGTAGCGCCCCGCGGGGTGCGGCCGCCCATTGAGGTCGAACACGATGATCCGCCTACGATTTCTCTTCGCCGTTGTCGCTTTGCTCTGCTCGGCGACTCTGTTGTTCGCCGGAGCACCCATGGGCGTTAGCAACCTGACCGTTACCGCACCCATAGAAGGATGCATGCACCGGGCTGCCCGGGCGCTCGAACTGCAGGGGTACGCCGTCTCGCCGGGGACCGACAATGTTCTCTGGGGCAACATGAATCCTCACCACGCCGTGATCATTTGCACCGCCGCTCCGGGCGGCTTGACCCAGGTCAGCATCGTGGTGGCCTCGCTTCCCCCCGAGACGCCCGATTCCGCCGTGCGCGAATCCAGCGGCTTGAAGCGCCGCATGGAGGAGATAGGCCGCGACCGGGATTGGGATCGCAGGCGCTAGCCGGGTCGGTGTCTCAGTCGGATCGCCTGGGGAGTGGTGTGCCGGCGGGCCGGGGAATGACGGGCACGCCGCCTTATCCCACAAATGGATTGACCACGCGCACGCCACCCAGCACGGTTCCGTGCTGAAGGTCCTCGCTGTAAAGCGCCTGCGCGCCCGCGGACCGGGCTGCATGGACGATCAAAGCGTCCCAAAACGAGATCCGCGTCAGCCGGTGCAGTTCGATCGCCGCGATCACATCGCCCGGCTCGAAACGAACGACATGGGCGCGGGCCAGAATCTCCACTTTCCGCTGCGCCATCTCTGGAGGCACGCCGAGCTTGCGCGTCGCGGCCACATAGTATTCCTGCAAGACCTGTAGCGAGACCACCGCCGTCCCGTGGCGAAGATGATCGGCCAGGAGCGTGATCGCCCGGCTTTGTTTCTCCGGCGACGATGCATCGTCGGCGTACACCAGCACGTTGGTGTCGAAAAAGGCGAGTCCGTTCATCGGCGGTCGTGGAGTTCCTCGCGGTTGAACTTCCAGCCGCTCGAGTTGCCCTGCGCCAGGCCGGAGAGCCGCTCGAACTCCGCGGCACCACCGTTCGGATCGGCCTTTCCCACAAACTGCTCCAGGTACTGGCGCACGAGCTGATTCACGCTGGTGCCCATGGCCTCGGCGCGGCGTCTGGCTTCGAGTATGAGCTGCTCGTCCATGGCGAGAGTGACGTTCATATACACATAATACGTGCGCACGTAGTCTGTGTCAAGTTCTGAACACCTGGCGGTCTTTGGGCCTCCGCCCTCCTGGCCGCAAATGTCCGCTACGGGCGAACAGAAGCAGTCAGGCCGCCGATAACTGTCCAGCAAGATCGCCCGTATGCGGCCGTTTTCATCGCGGTTTCCGACGGTTGTGGTGCGGAGGACTCTGCCGCGAGCGCGGCGTTTCCCGATGGCACAGCCCCGAGGGCCGTGTTGCCGCTGGGCTGAGCTGTGAGAAGATCGGGCGGAGGTGCTTTCGATGACGGATCGTCGCTCGTTCGTCCAGGCTCTGGCGGGGATTGGAGCGTCGGCCGCGGCTGCGCCAGGGTCCGGGGAGGCCGTGGTTGAGGACGGCCGGGAGTACTGGATCCGGCAGCTCGCACGGCTTGCCGAGCCGGTTCTCGCCAATCTGGCGCAGGGAACGCTCAAACGGAACATGCCGGTCGAGTGTGCCGGCGGCAACGAGGCGGAGCGGCGGAGGTTCTCCCACCTGGAAGCCCTGGGACGATTGCTGGCAGGCATCGCGCCATGGCTGGAGGAGCCGCTCGCGCCGGGCGCCGAACGCGACCTGCAACAACGCTATGCCGGATTGGCGAGGGAGGCGATTGGGTCCGCCACCGATCCCGCCTCGCCGGACTTCCTCAACTTCTCCGATGGCGAGCAGCCCGTGGTGGATTGCGGCTTTCTGGCCGAGGCGCTGCTCCGGGCGCCCAACGAGCTATGGAAGAAACTCGACGCAAAGGTGCAGCGGAATCTGGCGGCGGCACTGGCGTCCTCGCGCGCCATCGTGCCTCGCTACACCAACTGGCTGCTGTTCAGCGCCATGGTCGAGACCGCGCTGGCAATGATGGACGAACGGTGGGATGGGATGCGTATCGACTACGCCCTCCGCAAGCACCAGGAGTGGTATTTGGGCGACGGCGTCTACAGCGACGGTCCGCAGTTCCATTGGGACTACTACAACAGCTTCGTGATTCAACCCATGCTGCTGGACACGCTGCGGAGCATCTCCCGGTACAGCAGCCGGTGGGATGCGTTCCTGCCCCAAGCGCTGGCTCGCGCGAAACGGTATGCGGCGATAGAGGAGCGCCTGATCTCGCCCGAGGGCGCCTTCCCAGCCGTCGGCCGCTCCATCGCCTATCGCTGCGGAGTGTTTCACCTGTTGGCCCAAATCGCCTGGATGGGCGAGTTGCCGGCGCCATTGACGGGCCCCGGCGTGCGATGCGCCTTGACATCCGTGATGCGCCGGCTTCTGGACGCGCCGCAGACCTTCGACGAGAACGGGTGGCTGCGGATCGGCTTCAGCGGGCACCAGCCGCACCTGGGCGAGGACTATATCTCGACCGGCAGCCTGTATCTCTGTGCGGCGGTGCTGCTACCGCTGGGCCTCGGTCCAGCCGATCCGTTTTGGGCCGCCCCGGCCCAGGACTGGACCTCGCGCCGCATCTGGAACGGCCAGGACATGCCCGCCGACCACGCCATCTGAGCACGCCTTTTGCGAATTGCGGGATGGGCGCATCCCGGCCGCGCGGGGCGTTATACTCGTTCCGAGCGCTATGAAGACCGGTCTACAGTGTGGGCATGAGACGGTAGGTCTCGAACTGCCCGAATCCACCGTCGTGCTGGAGATGAAGCCGCTGGCGCCGCTCGCCGATGCCGCAGCGGCGGTCCGCGAGGCGTTGGCCCATCCGATCGGGAGCCCGCCGCTCGTGGATTTCGCGCGCGGCCGCGAGAGCGCATGCATCGTGATCTCCGATATCACCCGGCCGGTGCCGAACGAGACGATTCTGACGCCCCTGCTCGAGACTCTGGAAACCGCCGGCATCGCACGCGGCGCGATCACGATTCTCGTCGCCACGGGAATGCACCGGCCGAACCAGGGAGAAGAGCTGGCGCGAATGGTGGGGCGCGAGGTCATGGCGCGCTACCGCATCGAGAACCACTTCTGCCAGGACCCGGAGAACTACCGCAGAATCGACGTGATCGACGGCGAGCCCATCGAGGTGAACCGGCACTATCTCGACGCCGGGCTGCGCATTCTCACCGGGCTCATCGAACCTCATTTCTACGCCGGTTTCTCGGGCGGGCGCAAGGCCATCCTGCCGGGCATTTCGAGCTTCGAAACCATGAAGTTTATGCACTCCTACCGCATGATCGACCATCCGCGGGTGGCCAATTGCGTGCTCGACGGGAATCCGTTCCATGAGAATGGGCTGCGCATATGCGAATCGGCCGGTGTGGATTTCATCGTCAATGTTGCGCTCAACAAGCATCGCCAGGTGGGCGGAGTCTTCGCAGGCCACTATGATCGCGCGCACCGGGCGGGTTGCGACCTGGTGGGGCGCCACTCGACGGCGGTGGTCGAGGAACCCTTCGATCTGGTGATCACTTCGGGCGGAGGCTTCCCCCTGGACGCCACGTTCTACCAGATCAGCAAGGCCCTCACCTGCGCCAGGAACGTGCTGCGCAAGGGCGGAACGATTGTGGTGGCCTGCGGCTGCCAGGAAGGTCTCGGCAGCAGGGAATTCTCCGGGATCATGCGCTCGGTCGGCAGCCTCGCGGAGTTTCGCGAGCGCCACGAGGCCCCGGAGAACTTCGTAATCGATCAGTGGTGCGCGCAGAGCATCTATCAGGCGCTCGACCACGCCGGCAGGGTTTACATTTACTCGCCCGGCCTGGCCGCGCAGGACGTCGAGAAGATGGGCGCCATCCCGGTGAGCGATCTGCAGGAGACTGCAAGCGCGCTGGCGGCGCGCCACGCCCGCGTGGCGGTCTCGCCGGAAGGCCCCTACGTAGTGGGTATGGTACGGGCCGCGGCCCGCGCGGGCGAGTAGCTGCCGTCAGCCATCGGCCTGACGGGGGCCGACAGCCGCAGGAAACGGAGAACGAGGTCTTGGCCATCCGATGGCGTGCTAAAATCCGAGTTCATGTTGTGTCGCCGTGCAGCCGTTTTTGCGACTGCCTCGCTGTGGCTGGCCGGGCTGGTTTCTCCTTTGGTTTGGGCGACGCCCAATTCCTGGCTGATTGATCCGGCGAAGTTCCACGTTTCCGCGCACGGCCAGCTTTCCTGCACCACCTGCCACGACGACGTGGCGTCGAACTCCGCGCACCCCGATCCGCAGAACGTGGATCGGCCGCCTGCGCGGCCCGACGCGGCCGCCGGCTGTCTGCTGTGCCACGATTCCATCCAGGCCGCACTGGCGCTCGGAAAACACGGGCGCTTGAAGGACCGGCGCGCGGTCCAGTTCCAGAACTGCTTCTCCTGCCACAACCCGCACACTGTAATCAAGGTGGAGGACCGGGAGTCGAGGCACGTCACCATCGTGAAGAGTCCCCAATCGCAGTGCGGCGCCTGCCACGCGGCGCGCAAGGAACTGCCCAAGTTCGCGGCGGATGACGCCCGGTGCATGTCGTGCCACGAAGCGGGCGCCGCTGCGCGGGCGCGGGACGCGGCGCTCTGTTTCCACTGCCACGGCGATGGCGGGAGCCAGGCGCAGATCGTCACGGGCCGGACGACCGCTCCCATCGACGCCGCCACTTACGCGCGCGCGCCCCATGGCGCCATGCCCTGCGCCACCTGCCACGCCGGCGCGGCGGCTTTCGGCCACGCGCACCAGCCGGTTGGGGCTTGCCTGGGTTGCCACGCGCCGCACTATTCCGAGGCGCGCGACCCCCACGCCAACGTGGATTGCACGGCCTGCCACTTGCGTGGAGGCAGCGTGGCGCTCGATGCGGCCACCGGCCGCGTAGTGCGCGGGCGGCCGCAGACGCACGCCATGCTGCGCCATCCCTCGGGGCAGGATTGCCGGCGCTGTCATTTCGACGGCAACCGGGTGGGCGCTTCCGCCGTGGTGTTGCCGGCCAAGGGTGTGCTGTGCGCGGGCTGTCACGCCGCCACGCTTTCAGTGAACGACGCGGTGACCATCCCCGCCCTGCTGGTGTTCCTGCTCGGGCTGGCGGTTGCGATGTCGCTGTGGCTTTCGGGCACGGGCGGCCTGAGCGGCTGGCTTACGGCCGTGTTTTCGCCGCGCGTTCGAGTGGTGCTTAGATCGCTGCTGGTCGATACCGTGTTTCAGCGGCGCCTGTTCCGGCAATCGCGGACGCGCTGGGCGATTCACTCGCTCATCTTCCTGCCGATCGTATTTCGCTTTGTGTGGGGCGGGGCAGTGCTCGTGGCATCATGGATGGGCGCGCGGGGCGCGTGGTTCGAGGCGTTGGTGGATCGGGACCATCCGGTGAACGCGTTCCTTTTCGATGTGACGGGCGTGTCGATCGTTGTCGGCATCTGCGCGGCGATTGTTCGCGGCATCGCCACGCGGCGGCAGCGCTTGCCGGGCTTGCCTGGAAAGGATTACGCGGCGCTGGCGCTGATCGGCGGCGCGGTCGTGGTGGGGTTCGTTCTTGAGGGCATGCGAATGGCCATGACCGGCGTGCGCGGCGGCGCGGCCTTCCTCGGTCATGCGATCAGTCTTGCATTCGCCGCTGG
>Ga0182021_10000934_pt1 | contig 33117 bp, 24 predicted proteins | sample 612E3MmetaG_FD_120493 | JGI IMG/M metagenome (GOLD analysis project Ga0182021, IMG submission 120493) | Permafrost microbial communities from Stordalen Mire, Sweden - 612E3M metaG (Illumina Assembly) | ecosystem: Environmental > Terrestrial > Soil > Wetlands > Permafrost | place: Sweden... | reverse complement strand
TAAAAAATCTTTTTGCCCGGATCCCGGACATATTACTTTTTCTTTGTTTTTTCATTTCAGTCATTTAATAATGGTTAAGTATTTCCTGGCGGTTATTAAATACCAACTCAATAGTTCAAAATTTTTATGCATCCGGTTTAGCAGATACAAAAATAAATGTCTGTTAAATTTAGCGAAAAATTGATTCAAAAGTTTCCTGTTGTTCGATTTTCAACCGGAGAATCCTGAATATGATTTTAGAGAAATGGCTTGAACGAAACCTCCATACATTGCCGGTGAAAAAAATTTTGAATCTCAGATCCCCAGACATAAGTGATACGTGGAATCTGGTCTTTGTGAAAGTTTCAGATATCAGATATCAAATTTTAGTTGAATCCTTACACCGAGAGAAGCAACATTTGGATTTCCGACATAAGTGAACCGTTTTATAAGGTCGATTCTTAGAACTTTTAAGATATTAGAAACACCAATGCTTGCTTCAATGTAGGGCTTTTTTTCAAGTGTGTAGGTTAGCGGAACTCCGTTTTTATCGTAAGGAAACCTGAAAAGGTCCGGCTGGAGTTCAGGATCATTGATTCTGCTGACACCTCCGTATAAAGCCTTAAAAGTGGCCACTTCCCTGAGTTTCAGTTTTTTCAGCAGCGGGATTTTGTTAAAAAAGAATCCGTTAAATGAATGATCGATGTTAACTGCAATATACTGATCGCTTACAAATTCCAGAAAATTCATCATATTATATGCATTTCTCTGATATGAATATGACTGATTTGCATTATGAATAAACAGGAGCGGGAAGGGTACTTTACCGATTACTTTTCCTGCCTCTGCAGAAACATCGGTATATCCTATTATTGAAATATAAAATCTTCTGCTGATACCCACCAGGATCTTCTGATAATTATAATCATTATTGAGAGCCCTCGAACCTATCGAATACTGAACCTGTAGGACAGGATATTTTGAAGGAACCGGATCCCTGTATAACCTACCCTGATAAAACTCTTCCTTCGGGGCATACCTGAGTTTTAAGTATAATTCTGATATACTGATATATGGGACCATGTTTGGAGGATCTGAATTATCATTGCGGCTAAAAATGAGATTACCTCCGGCTGCCTGTCTTGTAAAGCTGTAGCCAATATTATATGAGAAATGATTTTCAAACTCATTCAGATATTCAAATCTTAATGTTCTGTTATAAAACATTTTATCATTGACTCCTCTTTTGATTGAAGAAAATATATTATCACCTGTTGAAAACAACAGCTCCTGCCCTGGAATTTTTGTGTCATACATATAATTTAGTCTGAGAGATTTTACCGGGAACTGGTAAATGGAAGTTTTAGGCAGGGAATATGTGGCAATTAAATTATATTTAAATTGTTTATCAGTAAATCCATATGCAAGATAAGACTCGAAATAGATGCTTTTATTGAATTCAGGAGTTGTCCGGCCTCCGAATCTTGCCCTGCTACCTTCTACCGGGTTGTAACTGTAAAAAGTGTCATCCGGTCCCAATTCGTATTTCCCAAGATTCAAATAATTGGTAGCTATGAGCATTAAAAAATTCATTTTGTGTTTAAATGCCGGGATCTGCTTAACACTATCAATAACAACATAGAGATTTTTTTCCGGAAAATCAAGAGGAGGCGTCCTGACAGAATCCCAGTACAACTGGCTCTTTTCATATGAGTCCTTTTTATGGACTAAATCAGGTCCTTTGAATAGAGTATCTGCTATTGGTTCGTTTATGGAATAGTCTTTGTATGAAACAATCCGGTGTCCAAGCATACCCGGTAAATTTTGCGTTACCCCGAATTCAATCAAAATCTCATCACCCGTAAGTACCCAGGCTTTGTTACCGATTTTATCAAAATCCTGAATAACTCTTACATCCTTTATCCAGTCAATATTTATGCCTTTATTAAAACTCATATCGATCTTTTTGATTGCGAAACTGCTGTCAGCACTGATAAAAAGAAATCCGTGAAAAAGAAAATCAGCAGGATTACGCGGTTCAAAAAACATTTTGAAGCACCGGACATCATTTACCATTGAGGTATCAATAATATAATAACGATATAACAATGAGGCTGTTGAAGCAACAGGGCTTAAAAATTTATTGGTCAGGAAAAATATTTCATTGTCATAGATATTAATATTCTGGTAAAGGTAATTGAGATTTGCAGTAACGCCTTTGATATCAATATATTCAGAGAAATTGATAGTTTTTTCTGCTTTTATAATTTCTTTTCCCGACCTGGGATTTTTTCTGAAATTATAGCCCGACTCAGTTTCTTTAATAAAAATTGGCAGATTTTGTTTCCCGTCAATCCGCGATGTGTCAACATTATTAAAGATGAAATTGAACTTTCTGAAAGTGCTGAGCTGCTTTATTTTTTCACTTATATTAGTCAATGCAAATACTATTTTTTCATATTTTTCATAATTAAAATAGTCAAGATTTTCCTTTCTGTTGAATTCTTTATGTTTAATGACTTTTTCGATCAATTCTACAGCAGGATTATTTTTATTCCGATAAGCCTGCCTTTGAGGTTTTACGAGTACCTCTCCAAGTTCTATAGAAGAGTTCATTAACTGAACATTAATTATCTGGGCTTTCCCAGGGCTTATAATTCTGGATTCCGTTTCATATCCCACGAATGAAAATTTGATCTTGTAAGCTGTTTTACTTGTAACGATTCGGTATTTGCCATTGCTATCTGTCAGGGTGCCTACGGTAGTATTGTCAAGTATAACAGAAACATAGGGAAGAACCTCCCGCGTTTTTAAATCTTTAACCTGACCTTCGATAATTGTATTTAAGCTGGCCTGGGAATAGCCGTTGACACCTGACTTAACACTTATGATTATGATTATTAACAGCCAAAATATTAGTCTGTCTGATTTCATATGGTAAAGTACGGTTAAAAATGTCCGGAAACAAAGATAACTTAACCGGATGGCTATTTATTATGTTTTTGTACACGGCAATTCCTTGACAGCTCTGAATTCCGGCTGTCTGCCTTTTAGAAAGTTTAATTGTGCTGAGGAGCCGTGCCCGGGTAATTATCGACCTTCTGTATGATAATCAGGGCACGGATTTTAATCCATTCTTACAACTATCTTGCCTTTTGTTTTTCCTGTTTCGATCTGCAGGTGTGCAGACCGGATCTCATCAAAAGAGAATGTTTTTGAGATAAAAGATTTTACCACACCTCTTTCCAGTAAATTTGCTATCTCTTTCATATTGCCGCCATCGGAATGAACACGGAAAAAGTATCCGTTCATACCTTTTGCTGCTGCTTTTTCAGCTATATTTTCGGATGCCCCTGAGGGGATACTGATTATGGTACCACCTGGTTTTAATACCTCTAATGAACGATCGTTGTATTTACCCCCGATCATGTCCACTACATAATCCATATCGTTTAAAAGATCTTCAAAGAGGTATTTTTCATAATCTATATGTACTGAAGCCCCCAGACTGAACACAAATTCCTTATTATCCCCTGAAGCTGTGCCGGTCACAACAGCACCTAGATACTTTGCCATCTGGACTGCAAAATGACCTACTCCGCCTGAAGCAGCGTGTATCAGAATTTTATCGCCATGTTTTATTTTTAGTTTTTCTTTCAGTATCTGCCATGCCGTAATTGCAGCCATAGAGGCAGCGGCAGCCTCCTCATAGGAAATATTTGCCGGCTTTAATGCAAGGTGGGCTTCCGGTGCGGCTACATATTCCGAATAAGTTTTGCCATGTCCCGGGAAATTTATCATCCCGAATACTTCGTCTCCTTCTTTTAGCGTTTTGACACTTTTTCCAGTCCGTGTTATAATTCCTGAAACATCCCAACCTAATATTATCGGATCATATTCTTTTAAAGTGTCGGCCAGACCTTTTCCTTTACGGGTTTTGATATCAACAGGATTAATGCCAATGGCTTTTACTTTCACAAGTACATCATTATCAGAAATATCCTGAACCGGCAGATCAGTTTTAACCAGGTTCTCAACGCCGCCAAAGCCTTTTAAAATTATTGCTTTCATCATTTAAGGTTTTAAGCTCATTGTATTTTTAACACCAGGATTCTGAATTTGTTCGCGGATATATTACAGTAATTTTCAATGCTGTTTACTGATTAAAATGACTTTTCAACCATTACTTTTATGTCAATATTCTTAAAATTCATTAAACTTTTTTGAGAAAATTTAACAATCTCTTAAAATATTTAGAAATGCAGGGATAATACTTTTAAAAAATCTTTTACTCAATTTTGAGAAGAACTTTGAGATATCGGTTAAATTTAAACTATGAATTTAAAAACCATAAAGTAAAATAATTAAAGATTATGGAGCATTTTAATATGTCACCACGCACCAGATTATTAAGTCTGGCTTTATCACTATTATTTATTATGATTTCCACTGGAAGTTATGCTGCTTCGGTCTCAGATAGTGTGACCTTGTACACACCTTATACCAGGATTTCTGTACCACCGGGCGAATCAATTGATTACGCAATCGATGTTATTAACAATAGTAGTGAAATAAGGAATGTGGATATTTCGCTGTCAGGAATTCCAAAAGGGTGGAATTATGATTTAAAATCAGGCGGTTGGAAAATCGGGCAGCTTTCAATACTTCCGCATGAAAAGAAAAGCCTTTCACTCAAACTTGAGGTTCCTTTGAAAGTCAATAAGGGAACTTATAAGTTCAGAGTAACAGCAAACGGTTTCTTTACGCTTCCTATAACAGTAATAATATCGGAGCAGGGAACCTTTAAAACAGAATTTACTACTGAGCAGCCTAACATGCAGGGCCAGGCCAGTTCAACTTTCACATTCAATGCAAATCTGAAGAATCGTACCGCAGACAAACAGCTATATGCCCTTATGGCAAATGCACCACGGGGATGGCTTGTGACTTTCAAATCAAATTTTCAGCAGGTGACCTCAGTTAATACAGAACCAAACAGTGCTCAGCCTATCATTGTTGAAATTAAACCTCCGGAAAAAATTGCAGCTGGAAAGTATAAAATTCCTGTAAGCGCTGCAACCATTTCAACGTCAGCTAATCTTGAACTGGAAGTGGTCATTACAGGCTCCTACAGTATGGAACTGACTACGCCGGCAGGTTTGCTGAGCACTGATATTACGGCAGGTGATGTAAAACGGGTGGAACTTGTAATCAATAATACAGGATCCTCTGAACTGTCTGATATTAAGCTTGAATCTACTGCGCCTGCCAAATGGGATGTCACTTTTGATCCTAAGAAAGTTGATAAACTGCAAGCTGGAGATTTTGCAAAGGTTTTCGCAACTATTAAGGCTGACAAAAAAGCAATACCAGGTGATTACGTAACAAATATTGACGCCAAAACACCTGAAGCTGGTTCGAGGATCTCATTCAGAATCTCTGTTGAAACTCCTATGCTCTGGGGATGGATAGGAGTACTGATAATTATTGTCGCATTGGGCAGTGTTTATTATCTGTTCCGAAAATTTGGAAGGAGGTAAGCCGTGGCGGGGAATATTATTGAATTGGTTGATCTGACCAAGATGTACGGATCATTTACAGCTGTTGATCATCTCAACCTGACAATTCAGGAGGGCGAAATCTTCGGCTTGCTGGGGCCTAACGGCGCTGGAAAGTCAACAACGATCCTGATGATGCTTGGGTTAACAGAACCCACCTCCGGATCCGTGAAGGTTTGCGGGATCGATTCAACCAGTAATCCAATTGACGTCAAAAAAAGAATCGGGTACCTGCCGGAAGATGTGGGATTTTACCATAATCTTAGCGGGATGGAAAATCTCATGTTCACAGCCCGGTTGAACCGGCTTTCCGGTACAGAGGCATTTAAGAGAGCAGAACAACTTCTCCTACGTGTAGGACTGATTGAAGTTTCTGATAAAAAAACCGGAAAGTATTCGCGGGGAATGTTGCAACGTCTCGGGCTCGCAGATGTATTGATTAAAAATCCCGAGGTGATAATTCTCGATGAACCGACTCTGGGTATAGATCCGAAAGGAGTAAGGGAGTTTTTGAAATTGATTGTTGAGCTTAGTAAAGAGGAGGGAATTACGGTTCTGTTTTCTTCGCACGACCTGCATCTGGTACAACAGGTTTGCGACAGGGTAGGTTTATTTGTCAGCGGTAAACTGCTGGCCGAGGGTGATATTCAAACATTGTCCAGAAGACTATTTATGCACAGTCCTTTTCTTATTGAAGTAGGTATCTCATTTAATGGTATAACAGATACCGGATCTTCAGACAATGAATATAATGAAGGCTGGCTTGGCAGGATTTTGCAGCCAGTTGAAGGTATAATATCCGTCACTAAAAAAAACGATCTGTTTCAGATTGAATGTTCCCGTGATGTAACTACAACTGTTGCAAGAGCAATAGTTCAATCGGGAGCCGGTTTGAACTATCTGAATAAGAAAGAATACGGTCTGGATGATATTTATTACAGATATTTTGGAGGAGGTGAAGATCATGAATAATCTGGCAAATCAGACTCCCGGTAATTTTGGAACCTTTCTGAAGAAAATGAGTCATAACTTTAACAATTTAAGAGATCTGAAAGAGGAAAGAAAAAATGACCGGGTTTTTCATCCTTTCAGAGTGATACTGAACAAGGAGATTTCCGATCACGTTAAAAGCTGGCGGTTCGTAATATTGATAGTAATAATCGCCTTAACGTGTCTCGGTTCAATGTATACTGCGTTGACGAATATCGGAAATGCGGTGAAACCTGACGATCCTAACCGGGCTTTCTTTTTCCTGAAATTGTTTACAATATCAGATGGCACAATGCCATCATTCTTCATTTTTATAAGTTTTCTGGGGCCTTTGCTTGGCATAAGCCTCGGATTTGATGCAATAAATTCAGAACAAAACAGCGGAACGCTCAGCAGGATCCTGTCCCAGCCCATTCACCGGGACTCTTTGCTAAACGCCAAATTTCTGTCAGCATTAATCGTCGTGAGCGTAATGTTTTTTGCTCTGGGCTTTCTTGTGATGGGCTTCGGACTGATAACCATAGGTATTCCTCCTACTGCGGAAGAGTTCATGCGCATCATTTTCTTTATAATGCTAAGCATACTCTATGTATCATTCTGGTTAAATCTATCGATTTTTTTCTCGGTTCAATTCCGTCAACCTGCAACCTCTGCTCTGTCGGGCATCGCAATCTGGCTATTCTTCAGCGTATTCTATAGCATGATCGTAAATCTGATAATCAAGGCAATTGCACCTTCCCAGATTGCTTCTCAACAGCAACTGATTAGTATTGAAGGATTGAAAATAAGTCTGTTGCGGATAATGCCCAACCAGCTTTTCAGCGAAGCTACGACAACACTCCTGATGCCATCGGTCCGCAGCCTTGGGCCATTGACGATGGAACAGGTTTATGGAACAATTCCCGGTCCTTTGCCACTGGGTCAGAGTCTGCTACTGGTATGGCCCCAGGTAACCGGCCTGATCGCAGCCACAATTCTGTGTTTCGTAATATCTTATGTTTCGTTTATGAGAAGAGAGATTCGCTCACGATAAGTTTTGTGAGCCGGTACGGGATGATTATCAGGCGTTACTTAAAACAACTTCTTTATTAACCATATAATCACCGAAAGCAGGGCGCTCATAATGATCATTGTCGTAACAGGGAAGTAAAACCTTATGTTTTCCTTTTCTATCCTGATATCACCCGGAAGATGTCCGATCCAGTTCAGTTTGTTGCCTGCAAAAGATATTATAAGTCCGGCTATTAAGAGTATTACGCCTGTTATAATGAAAATTTTACCGAGATGTGGCATGGGAAGATATTTTACTGACAAAATTAGGAGGAAAAAATGTATTAACAAGTCCACCGGGATCAATGATCTGGGGGATTCAGTAATTAAATTATTTGGATAGTTGGTCAATTAAACTTTCCCGCAAATCGAAAAATTCCCAGCGCTTTGATAGCACTTCCAATCGTTTATTTTTCAGCAAATCAATAAAATCCCTAACACCGACCGACTCATTCCCGTTAGCATGAATCAGGACTATGCTTCCATCGCCCGGGAACTGGCCCTTTGCAAGCCATGCATCACTGCCGAGAGGTATAAGTCCCAGATTCAGGATCTTATTATAAATTTCAAGGTCTGAAACAAGACCGGGAAATCGGAAAAAGATTGACGGAACAATATTTTTCTGGAGAAGAGCAACCTCTGTTTCCAAAACTTCGGAGTTAATATCTGTTCCGGGTGCAAGCATGAAATTCTTTTTAAGAGGAACATTTTTATAGGTAAAATGGTTATAGGAATGGTTGATCCAGACAATGGAAAGTTCATCTACCCTGCATAGGCTGTCAAGCCATTTCAGATCCCCGGGATGCCTGTTAATCCATCTGCCGGTAACGCACACCGCAACAGGAACAGGTTTCTCAACCAATCCGATTTCATTTATCATATCAGTAAAAACGATTCGATCCAGAGGATGTTGGGAAGGACACAGGTCAATTGTAATATCGATACCCTTCTGTGAAGGCAAAAACCTGGTGAATCCAGCATCCTGTAAAGTATCGCTGTACAGTTCAGCCTGATTCAGAGCCCGCATATATGGAGTTGTATAATACCGCGATTTTATTGTTTCCCATGACACCTGATTCACACTTATGCTGTCGGAAGGGAAAACCTTTGTTCTGAGTGACTGGGGAGAAACGGTAAAATAGTTGTTGGTGCCATTCCTGAAGAACTTTCTTAAGATGATAATTTCTTTGGAATTGTTCTTACAAACCCCCCAGCCGGTAAAAGTCATATAATCGCTGATGTTCTGTCCCGAAACATTAGTAACTGACAGTGTGACCAGAATCAAAATTCTAATTAATTTCATCTATTTCCACTTTTTGATTTTTTTTCACGATATTGCTGAAATTAAATATGCAATTACACCTTGAATATAGCAATAATGGGTCTGCCTACATACACATTCCTAGATATATTATTAAGTTTTATCCTGGCATTTATTATGCTTGGTGTAGGTTTATCATTAACTACCAGTAGTTTTAAGAACCTGTTCTTATTCCCCAGACCTTTATTAATTGGTCTGTCTTCGCAGATTATAATACTACCGCTGCTTGCTTTCCTGGTTTCATTATTATCAAATATGTCACTTCCTTTTAAGATCGGGTTGATTATTCTTGCCGCCTGCCCAGGTGGTACAACATCGGGAGTAATAACATATTTCTTTAAGGGTAATGTTGCCCTCTCTATAATCTTTACTTCAATAAACAGTATTATTACATTATTTACGATACCATTCATTGTAAATCTGGGTTTATTATTTTATTACGGTCAATATACAGAAATCCACTTGTCTTATCTGGAAACGATAATTCAGATATTTACAATCACAATAATTCCTGCTTTTATTGGCGTTTTAATAAGGACCTATAAACCGGAATTTGCTATAAAGGCCCAACGTCCTTTGAAATATCTTCTGGTAGTAGCTTTAGCAATTGTTTTTATGATTTTATTTTTTGCAGGGAATAGGACAGGAGGCACCGGAATTACAGGAGCTGAAATTCTGAATATCCTGCCGTTTGCCTTATTACTGAATGCATTATGCATGGCATGGGGGTTCGGATTAGGTCTGATTACCAGACTCGGAATGAAAAACTCGTATACGATAGGGGTTGAAGCATCTGTACATAATACAACTCTGGCTTTTCTTGTTGCCGGGACATTACTGCATAATCCCGACATGGTAAAGCCTTCATTGATATATGCTATGTTTTCATTTTGGACCGCAATTATTTACAGTTACCTGGTTAAAAGAGCGAATAAGATAAAAATCTTCTCTGACTTTAAATCATAAGCAGAAAGATTTGGTCCACTTATTTGAGGAGAGGTTTTTAAATAATTAAAATTGCTTTATATGATTTCTAAATCTTCACTTTTGATTTCTTTCTTCTCAATTACCTTTCTGTTTTGCTTTCAATATGCCGGAGCTCAGGATAAAAACTGGACACAATTCAGGGGAAGTAATCTGAACGGCCTGGCAGTAAAGGAAAATATTCCTTTGAAGTGGGATGATTCTAATATCAAATGGAAAACCGATATTCATGATAATGGTTATTCTTCTCCGGTAATTTATAACAATCAGATCTGGGTAACAACGGCAAAACCCGATGGGAAAGAACTTTATGCTGTCTGCCTCGATTTTAAGACCGGGAAGATTATTTACGATATAAAGGTTTTTACACCGGAAGAGGTTGAAAGGAAACATGCTCTGAATACTTATGCTACTCCTACACCCTGTATTGAAAAGGGTTTTGTATATGTTCATTATGGAAGCCTCGGGACGGCATGCATAAATACCTCTGATGGTTCAATTGTATGGAAAAGGGATGATTTCAAATGCAAGCATGCCCAGGGTCCGGCTTCTTCACCTGTAATCTATAAAAACCTTCTCATTCTGCACTACGAAGGGACTGATGTCAGGTATATTGTGGCCCTGGATAAATCGAACGGAAAGCTTATCTGGAAAAGCGACAGACCTGCAGAGCCCTATGAACCATTAGCACCAATTGGCAGGAAAGCATACATCACTCCGATAATAATTAATGTAAAAGGGCAGGATATGCTGATATCCCCCGGTTCTGCTGTTTGTATTGCATATGATCCTCTCACCGGCAAGGAAATATGGCGGGTTGTCGGCGGTGGCGAATCTACAATTGCCATGCCCTTTGAAGAAAATGGAGTAGTTTACTGGTACACCGGATTCATGGTTGCAGAAGACGGTTCTAAATATACTGAAATATTTGCAGTTAACCCCGATGGGAATGGCAATATAACCGATACAAATATCCTTTGGAAGAAACGGGAAGAATTGTCCCAGAACCAGATGCTTACACCCGTCATCAGAGACGGATTAATATATACTGTCAATACCAGGAACAACCTGATGTGTATTGATGCAGCTACAGGAAAAGAAGTATGGTCAACCCATGTGAAGTCAAATTTTAATGCCTCACCGGTATTTGTAAATGGGAATGTCTGGTTTTTCTCTGTTAAAGGTGAAGTTCTTGTATTAAAAGCAGGCAGGAAATATGAAGTTGTGGCTCAGAATCAAATGGATTCGGGGATATGGGCAACGCCGGCAGTTATAAGAAATTCAATGATAATGAGAACACAGAATTATTTATGCAGGATAGGAGGGGACTAATACATTGAAAATTCACCTGTTCTTTCACCTGATCTGCAGACTAAACTCCGGAAAGTCTCTCTGAGTGTCATCATTACAACTTCATAATACCTCAAATCCTGCAGGATAATTGATCTGCGGGATTTTAAATTGTGGGCTATGGTTTGTTGAGATTTTTTTAAGATAAAATCGCAGGGAATTAATCAAATTTCAATTAAATATTCCAATATTTGATATAAATATCATACATTACGAAAAATTGATTATAAATATCAATTATTTAACATTAAAATATTAATATTATTTTATTTTATTAACAGATCAATTCCATAAATTATGTTTGAAGGAACAAAGAATAATGACGCTCTTGGAGCTGTAAACCGGGGTGTGCCCTGTGAATCGGGACTGTGCACGCTCTGTGATTCCTCATGCAAGGGTAAATGTGAGACATGGCTTTCATGCATGGAAGGAAGAAAGATGTTATATCCCCGTAAATTCGGATTTTCAACTGCCGGAGGAAATTTTACATCTGCAGTTGGAGTTGGATATCATGCCCTTCGGATTCAGGGTTATGCATACGGATCATCCGGCGTTGGAAAAGATTTTTCAGATGATCCTGATTATTGTGTTTTTCCGAATGTGAAAATAGAGACTGAATTTGGTAATGAAGTAAAGACTCAATGCAGGATACCTATTATGACGGGAGCTTTGGGATCAACATTTATTGCTGCCCGTTACTGGCCGTCATTTGCAGTGGGAGCAGCATTGGCAGGTTTTCCAATTGTTATCGGGGAGAATGTGGTAGGGGTTGATAAAGAGTCAATTATAAAGAACCATAAAACAATTATGTCTCCCGAACTGGACAGGAGAATCAAATATTTCAGAAGGTATTATGATGGCTATGGAGCTATAATAATCCAGATGAATGTTGAAGATACCAACAACGGTGTTGCCGAGTATCTGATAGAGAAATATGGGAATGACGTTATCATTGAGCTTAAATGGGGCCAGGGTGCGAAAGATATTGGCGGTGAAATTCAGGTTAATGACCTTGAATATGCACAATTCCTCAAGAAACGCGGTTATATTGTTGATCCGGATCCTACTGATCCTGTTGTAATCAAAGGGTATGAAAACAGGGCTATAATATCATTTGCACGTCATAGCCGTTTAGGTGCAACAAATTTGCATACTCCCAATGAGACAAGAGATAGTTTCTTTAAGAAAGTCAATCACCTCAGAAAGATTGGATTTAAGCGGATAACTTTAAAGACAGGGGCTTACGGGATGGAGAACCTCGCTATGGCAATCAGGTATTCGGCGGATGCAAAACTGGATTTACTGACTATTGACGGTGCCGGAGGAGGAACTGGTATGAGTCCGTGGAATATGATGCAGCACTGGGGAATTCCTTCGCTTGCCCTACATTCCAAAACATACGAGTATTGTAACATCCTTGACAAAAGAGGGATAAAAGTACCTGACATTTCTTTAGCCGGAGGATTAGCCCGCGAAGATCATTTGTTTAAAGCTCTTTCTCTGGTCGCTCCATATGCGAAAATGGTCTGTCTTGGAAGAGCTCCTATGATTGCAGGTTTCCTTGGAAGCAATATAGAAGGAGTATTTTACCCTGAAAGAAAAGCCAGCCTTAACGGACATTGGGATGTATTGCCTCCTTCCGTTACCGAATATGGAAAATATCCGGAAGAGATATTTTCTCTCTGGGAAACTGTTAAAAATAAAGTCGGCTCGGAAGAAATGTCAAAGATTCCTTTAGGTGCAATTGCATTGTACGGTTATGCTGATAAACTGGCATGTGGTTTACAGCAATTTATGGCAGGGGTCAGAAAATTTGATATCTCTCAACTGAGCAGAGAGGATTTAATTACATCAAACCGTGAAACTGAAGCAGTAACAGGAATTCCTTTTATGACTGACGCTTTAAATGATAAAGCAATGGCAATATTGAACTCTTAATAAATCAAATCCTGCAGGATCGTTGGTCTTCGGGATAGTGTTTGTTATTGTTTCAGGGCTGCCTTTGTGAAGATATAATCAGGTATATTCTGATCAAATTTTACACTTGTAATTTTGAATTCCGTTCCGTTTCCCTCTTTCAGTACATCTTTATATATGATTGTCATCGGGAACCAGCGCCCCTGCACCTGTTTTACATCCGAAAGAGTAGAACGTTTAAGAAGCTGGCCGCTTTTAGCAAACATTTCCTCTTTCAGCGGGACAAAACGTTCTGCATCAACCCAAATTTTCTGGGATTGATATGCTACATCATCAACTTTGGCAATCAATTCCAGAACATAAGTATTTCTGCTGTCAATAGTTTCATTGCCTGTGAACTTAGCAGTATAAATATCAGAAAGTTTCCTGTCATCCATCAGATCTTCGTATGACAGATCGGAACCCATTACCGATTGGCGCAACATATGACCTGAAATCTGAATAATACGATCGGTCGAGGGTGAATAAATCCACAATTGATTTTCCAGTTTTAACATCTTTGTTCCCTGTTCCCGGGCAGGTGACAGGTATTCGGTAAAGGATTGTTTGAGGCCGACTGAATAGGAAATTGATTTTATTTCGCGACTGGTCCGGCGGCCATGAATAATCATCTCCGATTCAGAAATCCTGTTTTTTGATGACATATTCTTATCGACCTTATCGAGTATCACATTCGCATCAGGATCAGCGAAACTCATTAATAATATGGTTAATATAACAAGGATGAATATTTTTTTCATTGTAATACAATTTCAGTTTTAATTTCTCTTTATCGAAAATACTGCTTTCCATAGAACATAAATCTAGACCTCAAGTTCATGAAATAATTGAGATGTTTCTCTTTTGTAAATAGCAAATCCTGCAAGGGCACTCCCAAGAACTGTGGCAATCAGTCCGGGGAAAAAACCAAGATAAAATAAACCCGGCGTTACTTCCGCCTTATATACTGATGGCAGCATCATACCGATATTGTTTGAAATAGCTGAAATATCCAGACCATAATTCTGCATATAATAAGCTGCCCCCAATCCCATACCTGTTCCAATTACTGAACCGATAATACCAATAATGATTGCTTCATAAATTGTTGTTATATAAATATGTCTCTTTTCTTCGCCCAGTGCAAGGCGGATTCCGAATTCACTGTACCTTCTCAACCCCCCAAGCAATCCTGTATTCCACAAAACGATCGACATAGCAAATACAAAGATGAATACCATAATGGCGCCGGCACTATTCCCAAGCTTCAGATAATCTCCCAGTCCTTCCTGTTCTACGAGCCTGAACATCTCAGGTGAAAATTCATCACCCTGCCGGCTGTATTTTGACTTGAAAGAAGCCTGCAGTTCCTGTGCTTTCTGGTCATTGTATATACCATCTTTGAAATATCCAAGAACTTCACTTGCCGCATCATCCATATCGAGAGCCAGCTGTGCATCACGGATATCCATGAAAATTGCCCCGCGGTCGAGAATTGAATTTCCAAACCTGAGAGTACCACTGACAACAAATGTCTTAAACATCATGCTCCCATTCATGGTTGAACCAAAGAGGGTTATTTTGTCACCTGTTGATACCCCGAATTTTTTTGCAAAATCATCGCTGATAAGTGCTTCACCCTGTTTGACAGGCAATGAGCCTTTAACAATGGATTTTTTTATGTTCATACGGTCCACCTCAGGAGACCCGGGTGTGAGCAGATCAACTGCTGTTCCAATAGCCTGGCCTTGTCCCCTTGTTTCTCCCAATGAGTCTGGTACATCCAGAAGACCTCCGGTGTGTATTCTTTGAACCCAATCCATGTATGGATAATCAAGCTTTAACCGGTTCAGCAGATTTTTTACATCCATCAATGCCAGATCGTTAGGTAGCTGATCTTTATTTTCTCCATAAGCCCGGGTCATAATTTTGACATGGCCTGTCGTAAATTTTGCATTAATTTCGGTAATATCATTAAAAATACCTTTCAAAAAGCCACTCATGAATACAGTCAGAAATACTCCAAGTGTTACAACTATTATAGGTAGCAGACTTCTGCTTTTGTCCCGGATGATTCCTCTAAATAAAAATTTTATCATTGCAATTTTCCTTTTAATGCATCTGTGGGTCTCATTTTTGAAATTTTGCGGGCTGGCAGGTAACTGACAACTGTCGCCGTTATTACGACCAGAATAATTGTCATAATAATCAGTCTGATACTATAATACGGATAGATTGTTTCTGCAATTGGGATATCGGTCATTTGTGCTGCTTTCATTGAAATACCTATGTGGTTTATAAATAAAAACAACGGGATCCCATAAGCTGCTCCCAGGAGGGTTGCTAAAATGCTATGAGCCCCACCTTCGATTGTAAAAATCCCGACTACCTGAAATCGTGTCATACCTAATGCAATATAGGTTCCAATCTCTTTCTGACGCCGGAATATCGATAATACCTGAGTGTCGAAAATAGCGATCAGGGCAATAATCAGCAGGAGACCTTGTATAATTGATCCACCTGCCTTCTTTGCCCGGATGATCCTGTCAATATCAGACAGCAGATAATCTGTGTCTTTGAATTCCCAGCTTTTAAGAACCTGGTTTTTGAATTCATTTCCTGATACGAGTATGGTAGCCTCATTTCCCAACCCCATCATTTTCTGAAGTACATCAAGACGAAGGTATATTTGTCCTTTGTCAACAGCCGGGACATCACATCTGAATATTGATGCGATCTGAATTTCGTGGGCGTCAAAAGTGCCATTTTTATCGCGCCATCTTATCAGCAGTTTGTCTCCTGCCTTTAGTTTCGCAGATTCAGCCATCCTTTTTCCGATGATGGCAAAATCAAAATCTTCAGATGTGACAAGTTTGGAAGCTGGTAATTTAAGAATAGTCTGACCGGGATCAATTCCTCTCAAAATTACTCCCATGGTGCGCCCTTGTGGAAAGGCTGTCGCTTCAGCAATAAGAACAGGAACAAGGTTTTTCTTTTTAACTTCCGACTGAATTTCCTCAGATAAAGGTTGATGAGCATCTTTTATTGTGAAAGGATCAAAGCGGTCATACCCGGGATGCCAGAACTGTCCCTGCCCGGTTTCCCATTCAATTGTGTCCCTGCGACTTTGCCTGTTCCATCCGTCGATCATACCATTATAAAAGATAATGACAATGAAGGCGAATGAGAGCACAGTGACGTTGAGCCAGGTTCGCAAACCGGCGCCCGTAAGGTTCTTGAATGCTAATTTAAATGCAAGCATAGGTTTAGTTTTTTGAATCAGTTTTAACATTGTCCGAAACAACTTTACCATCTTCCAATGTGATAATACGGTTAAGGTATTGCATTACCTTTTCATCATGTGTGGCAAAAATGAAGGTAGTCTTCAACTCCCGGTTAAGATTTTTCATTGTCTGAAGAATATGGTGGGAGTTTCTGGAATCAAGGTTTGCGGTCGGTTCATCGGCAAGTACTATTTCAGGTCTCTTTACCATCGACCTTGCAATAGCGACACGCTGGCATTCACCACCTGACAACATTGAGGGTCTTGACTTTACCTTATCGGTTAAACCAACCCATTCCAGGGCATCCATTACAGCTTTTTTCCTTTCTGAGCCAGACAACTTTTGCAATAACAGTGCAAACTCAACATTCTCATAGACAGTATAAACAGGTAAAAGGTTAAAGGTTTGAAAGATAAAACCGATATGAACATTCCTGAGTTTTGCCGATTGTTTATGGCTAAGGGATGAGACTGATTTCCCGAGCACAATCACCTCTCCTTCAGAAGGAGAATCAAGTGAACCTATTATATTCAGAAGGGTAGTTTTTCCTGATCCGCTTGGTCCTACCAGACCTGTAAACTCACCTGCACCAAAAATTAAGCTTATGTTGTTCAGAGCTGTAAACTGGGTCTTTCCGACGGGAAACCATTTAATAAGATTTTCAATTTTTACTATTGAAGAATTTTCCATTTCATTCCTTTTTAATGATTCAATACAAACATTATCTGGATACCTTTCCCGGCAAAAAGTCTCTGATCGGTTCCCTGTGCAGGCAGATTATAATTCACCGGATTCCAGTATCCTATAAAGTACAGTGTTATATTGTTAAACTGTTTCTGCCAATTCAAAAAGTTGTAAGTATAATTGTTTTTCCAGTCATAATATACAATCCCGCTGATATTATCAGTGAGGCTGACTGGATATGACAGGGAAAACAGAGAAAATAAAGATTTGTTCCTGAAATTAAACGCCTTTTCATCATTTGCGACAAGTAATTGCTCGAAAATAATATATAATCCGTTGCCTATGCTAAAAGTGTAGTCTGCTCCTGCATTAATAATTTCCTGGTTTGTGTACATGCCGAGGTTCTTGTTTTTTGTAACCCATGTACCTTCAAACCATAAACCTGCAACCAGGTCGAGTTTGAAATCGAAACCAATGCGGTTTTCGGTTACCTCACTGTATTGCGGAACAATTCCGGCAAGATTCCTGGTATCAGTGATGCGGTAATGGTAGGATAGTGCAGCTTCTCCCGTCGGTAAAGGCAACTGGATTCTTCCCCCGAATTCGGGATAGTGACGGTTTGTACCGGAAATTTCCCAGCCCTTAGGTTTATTGTTCCCATAAAGTCCCCATAGCCAGATATTTGCATTATTCAGGAAGTAATACCTTCCAAGGACACCCCAGACCCCGTCAGTAAGTTTTAAAGGATCACGGGGATCAACCTGGTCGAACCACATGAGAGGCCGCAGTAGGGCAGCCGACCCGAAATTAATCTTCTGCAAACCAACCCGAATCTCAAATTGCCGTGATGAATACCTTGCCCACAACCTGTATGGTTTCAGTTGCCCGGTAGCATTAAGAGTATCAAAAGGCCTGAATCCTGAACTTCCGTTAATGTTTACTGAAGCTTCAAAATCTATTTTATGATCATTTTTCAGAGCTACTTCATAATTCAGTTGAGGGATGTATCTGCCACCGGTAAAAACAGGAAGTTCGTTTTCTGTGTTGTAAAGAATCCAGGCAGAAGCCTGTCCTTTAAAACTAAGGCTGTCCTGTGCAATGCAGTCTGGATTGACGGATAGAATAAAGCAAAAAGATATTATGTTAATGACCTTTTGCATAAACAGTTTGAAGGTCTGCTTTTCGGCGTTGTCTGTACTTATCCGGTTATGGATGCTACCTGGAATGCTTTTTAAAAAAGGACCAAATCACTTCGTTTGCATCAATGTCCCTGCTGGTTTTTCCAATGATCCATGCAGGCAGGTATTGAAAACCACCTGGCCAGGTGTGCCCTCCGCCATCTATAACATAAAGGGTTACTTCAGTTCCTTCAATACCATTTTTGTATTCCTCTCTTGTAACCCTGGTACCATCGTTGGGGTCCCTGTCAGGTTCTTCAGTTACAACCGGTGCATTTGAACACATATTACGCTTTACCCAGAACGCAATGGATTCATTCACAGATAAAACCCTTCCCAGTTTTATCCTGTTGAAATGTCCTGAAATCTCACCCCCGTTAAATGGAACCAAAGGATCATTTACATTATTAACCGCCAGAAGTGAAACCGGCCTGGATGGTGAACAGTCAGACACAAGCAACTGCGGAATATTTCCGTCAACCGGAGCAATTGCTGTGATTTTATGAGCCAGTTCACAAGCCAGACGATATGACATTATAGCTCCGTTTGATATACCTGTTATATAAACCCGTTTTGGATCAACGTTGTAATTTAATATCATATAGTCTATTAATGCTGAGATGAAACCAACATCATCAATATTTTCTTTATGCGCGCGATCGCTTGCTTCTTCATCCATTCTGCCATCATTCCAGTTTAGCTCTATTCCATCAGGATAAACCACAACAAATCCATCTTTATCGGAAAGTTTGTCAAAACCCTTACGTGTTACGAGAATCATGCTTTCTCCGTTTCCTCCTCTTCCATGCAATGCAATAATGAGGGGTACCTGTACGGAATTGTTATTTGATTGCGGATTATGAATATGAAAAGTTCTTTCCAGGCCATCGTGCATAAATGATGCTCTCTGATCATTTCCCGGATGTGTGGGGAAGGAAATCAGATTTATTCCGGCAAGCACTTTCGTTAATGCAGACAATAATGGTTTTAGTAATGATTTGAATTTTAGTTTTATCATGATTATCTGCTTTAATATTCAAAATCTCGAAAAAGATCATATATTTTCAGTCTGCGTTATATCTTATTAGCTATTAAATAGGTTAAAGCTGAAACTGAGGCAGCCAGAACTGTACCCCAGATTAAATCAATAAACGTTACTAATAATGGCCAGTTTTTCATTGTGGCAAGATTTGTAAGATCATAAGTAGCATAAGTTATGAGACCAAAAAATGCTCCGGATAATAATGCATTAACCCAGGATTTCTTTTCAACAGCAGGTGAAATGACAAAGATAACAAGACCGGCAATAAAAAGCAGATAGAAAACCGTTGCAGCTAACCAGTTGATATCAGGTTTCATCAAAAAACCTATCTGTTTCCGGTAGAAGTCCTTTGCTATCAGTACCAACCATATCATGTCAATTATAAAAAAGACAGGCAGGGCTATGAAAAACAGTTTTATAAACATTTATAAAAGTTATATGATTTATGTTTTCATAAAATTAGTCAAATTTCTCCAAATCTGGCATTCCTGATTCTTATGAGTTATTTATTATAATTCTTTCGGGCTTAGCATTTCCGGTACCTGTTAATTTAAAAATGCATATGTCTCACTGTCAGTAATGGAATTTTTTTTAAGGGTTGAGGGTCTTTTTAGAACAATGGTTCCAATTAATGATTAATATTGTGATTGAAAGTTAAAGCTTGTATGTGATAGTCAACATCGACCGGATAATTCGGATAACCTGATTGGATTCAGAATATTTCCTTTAAATTTAACCTAAAGATAAACTGGGGGGATATCTTTATATAAATCAGGTTAATTAATTAACAAACAAAGAATGCAACTTCTGTTGGGTGATCACTAATTTAATATGGTAATAAGGAATCGTTAATAAGATATGAGTGAAATTCAAAAACTGAATAAGGGTCTTGAAAAGAAATCTTTCAAGAGAAGATCGGAACCTGAGGAGAATGATAGTATGTACGGGTATCTATACGAAAACAATCCTCTTCCCATTTGGATTTGTGATACTGAGTCTCTTGCATTCATTGAGGTAAATACTGCAGCAATTCTGTATTATGGATATTCGAGACAGGAATTTCTCAATATGACTTTGAAAGATCTCGGATCAGAAGTAGATATAGGTGTATCTCCTGAATATTTTGCAGGTAAGCAGAATAGTTTTACCCGATCGGTTCCGATTAAGAGCATGAAGAAGAACGGAGAGTCCATATATGTTGAAATAATCTCCCGGGAAATTGATTTTAACAACGGTAAGGCAAAACTTGTCATGGCAAATGACATCACCTCCATCAAATTAGCTATAGATGAAATGAAAGGAAGGAATGAATTTCTAGAGCAAAAAGTAGCAGAAATTAGTTTGCAGCGTGAAGCAGCCAACAGGGCAAAGAGTGAATTCCTCACAAATGTGAGCCATGAGATCAGGACTCCCATGAACGCTATCCTGGGATATTCGGAATTACTGGGGTCAGTCGTTACGGACCAGGTGCAAACAGCCTATCTGGACTCAATCAGAACCAGCGGAAGGGCACTGATGTCACTTTTTACCTATATTCTTGATCTTTCAAAAATCGATTCTGATAAGATGGAACTCAATTATGAATATGTTGATGCTGAATCTTTCTTTTCAGAGTTCAGAAATGTATTTTCTCAGAAAATTTCTGAAAAGCGGCTTAATTATAAAGTTGATATTTCAAATGAAATTGAGGGGTGTATTTTCACTGACGAAGCTCGTTTGCGACAGATAATTCTCAACCTCCTAGGGAATGCAGTAAAGTTCACGGAATGGGGAGATGTAAGTCTTAAAATATTTTCTGAAAACCGGCATATTACTGACATAGGAAAAGAGAAGGAGGTTTTTGATCTGGTAATCGAAGTTGAAGATACGGGTATAGGAATTCCTGAAGAATCTCAGAAAGTTATTTTTGACTCTTTTGTTCAGTTGAAGAACAGACTTAACCAGAGTGGAACCGGACTTGGCCTGGCAATAACAAAGCGCCTGGTGAAACTTATGAAGGGAACAATAACTTTTATTTCAGAACCGGGTAAGGGAAGTACATTCACTGTAAGGATACCCGATGTCAGCATAATGATAAACAAAGAAAATTCAAGATCTTATGTAAATATTAACCCTGATGAGATTGTTTTTAAAAAGGCTTTAATACTTATTGCCGATGATGTTGAATCTAACAGGAAATATCTGAAGGACATTCTTGGAAATACTGCACTTACAGTACTTGAAGCTGACAATGGGATAGATGCTTTTGAAATGATTGAAAAAACCCGGCCGCAACTTGTTATTTCCGATATCAGGATGCCGGGATTAAACGGATTTGAACTGGTTGCGAAAATAAAGTCAAATGAAAATCTCAGGCATATTCCCGTTATTGCATACTCGACATCAGTTCTGAACGAGCAGAGGGATAATATTCTCAACAATGCCTTTTCCGGCCTGTTAATAAAACCTTTGAGGGTTGGAGAGCTTTACAATGAGCTTATGAAAAACCTGGAATACAGCACTATATCTGCAACCGGATCAGACAATAAACCGGCAACCGGTTCCGGGGAGGATATTACAGACCTGGCAGGTTTGATTTCAGCTCTTGAAATAAAATTCATGAACAAGTGGAAGACTTTTGAGACACGTCAGCCAATAGGTGAAGTGAGAGAATTTGGAAAAAATCTCACTCTCCTCGGGATTGAGCATAATTCGGATAATGTACGTTCATATGGTGAGGATCTTTTAATTGCTGCCAACAGTTTCAATATAGAAGTAATTTTAAGACTGATCAGGCAATACAAAGGGCTGGTTGAAGATCTGAAAAATCATGGAAGAAATAGCTAACTTAATTATGGAATCGGATAAAAAACCACGCATACTTATTGTCGATGATAATCCTCAGAATTTGCAGGTGTTAGGCAGGTTGCTTCTGGAAAAAAGCTTTGAAATAGAATTCGCCACAAGTGGGAAGGCTGCTCTTGAATGGCTGGAGTTTCAGCAATTTGATCTTGTCCTTTTGGATATAAACATGCCTGATATGAGTGGCTTTGAAGTTTGTAAAAGGATAAGAGTAAATGAAGGATTGAACAGAGTACCGGTGATCTTCCTTTCTGTTGATTCAGACCGTGAAAGTATTCTGAAGGGTTTTGAATACGGAGCTCAGGACTATGTGACAAAACCCTTTGACAGCAGGGAACTGATTGTAAGAGTTAAAACTCATCTCGCACTGAAGGAATCCCTTGAAAACCTTGAAAAACTGAATAAGACGCTTGAGGAAAAGGTAAGGGAACGTACTCTTCAACTAAGTCTTGCAAATGAGAATCTGGAAAGTATGAACTTGAAGCTGACAGAACTTGATGATGCCAAATCTGAATTCCTGAGGCTTATAAGTCATGAAATCAGTACTCCATTAAACGGGATAATGTTGCCGGTCGAATTACTGAAAGATCCTATTTCTCCTGCTGAAACGAGGGCTCTTATTGAGATCCTTGATGCATCGGTTAAAAGGCTTGAAAAATTTTCATTGAATGCCCTTCTTATCACGAGATTGAGAACCAGGCCGCAGGAAATTAAAAAGGTAGACGTTTATATTGATAATATCATAAATGAAGTACTTCTGGAGGTCCAACCAATATTGACCAGGAAAGGTCTGACTGTAAAAGAAATAAAAGAGGATTTATCATACAGAATATCCGGTGAAGCAGAACTTGTAAAAAAATGCATTTATAATATTGTGGATAATGCAATTACTTTTTCACCTTCGGGAAGCTTTATTGAAATCTTAACCTATGGCGACGATCAACAGGTTTCTATAGAGGTAAATGACAATGGGAAGGGAATACCTAAAGAAATCCTTGAAAAAGGAGCAGAGCCTTTCAGCAGGGGGAAAGAATATCAGGATAAATCAACAGGGATTGGTCTTCCCCTGGCAAAAATGATAATGGAAGCCCATAACGGAACCATAGAGTTGAAAAACAGATCTGAGGGAGGCGCAAGCGTTATTATCAGATTCAGACTGACCTGATGCAGTAGATCAATACAATAAGATAATTTATAAATTCAATCAGTGACTTATCACGACAACGACGAGTCAAGAATACTAATAGTTGATGACTATGTCAAGAACCTTCAGGTTCTTGGAGGACTTCTTCAGAATGAAGGGTATCTGGTTGAATTTGCCCTCGAAGGTTATTCTGCAATTGATTGGATAGAGAAAAGCGAGTTTGACCTTGTTTTACTTGATATCATGATGCCCGGCATTAATGGATATGAGGTTTGTAAGACTCTTAAAAAAAATATCAGAAACAAAGATCTTCCGATAATCTTCTTAACTGCCAAAATTGATCATGAAAGCGTTATTGAAGGGTTTAAAGCAGGTGCGGTAGATTATATTTCAAAACCATTTATTAAAGACGAACTTCTGGCGAGGGTAAAAACCCATCTTGAAATTAAAAAATCCAGAGATAAGCTTGCATACTATCTGGCAGAAATAGAAGAAAAGAATAAAGACATAACAGCAAGTATTTCGTATGCTAAAAAAATCCAGGAGGCAATGCTTAAAACTTCTGAGGCAGATATCGATATTATTCCGGAACATTTTATTCTTTTTCTTCCAAAAGATATCGTTAGTGGTGACTTCTACTGGTTTAAATGCATTGATAATATGGTTATTATGGCCATTATGGATTGTACCGGACATGGAGTACCCGGAGCTCTTATGAGTACACTCGGAATAACCCTTTTAAATGAGACAGTAATTGATGAAAGAATATACGCTCCTGAACTGATTCTGGAAAGTTTAAGATCAAAACTGATAAGAGCGCTGGGTCAGTATGATTACACCAATATGGTAAAGGATGGTATTGAAGGCTCTATCTTTTGTTTTGACTCTATGAAGAAGCAGTTTCATTATTCAGGATCAGGTAATTCGTTGATTCTCATCCATGAGGGAGAATTGCTGGCTATAAAGCCTCAGAAAATTCCGATCGGATACAGCGAGAAAGATGCTGATTTTAAGAATTTTTCTCTGGATATGAGCAGGAACGATCTTGCCTATATGTTTACTGACGGCTATGTTGACCAGTTTGGAGGGCCTGACTCAAAAAGATTAAAGCTGCGGAGATTTAAGGAAATACTCTTTAAAAATCATCATCTGCCTCTTGATCAGCAGAAAAAATTATTATTATCCGAACTTCTTTCCTGGAGAGGAGTCTCAGATCAGACAGATGATATCCTCGTTTTGGGTATAAGGTTTTGATAATAATTTACGGTCGCCAGTCCTTACAGAGAAGCATTTTTCCGGCCAATTTCATATTTGTTAAATTCTGTTAAATTATTAATAAACTCCGGAAACTATTTCTGTAAAATTTGTTTCCCAGCTTTATTCATTTTATTTTTGCTTCATGAACGAGGAGCTGAAAAAAATTCTTGAAAAGGTCCGGGAGTTATACACGAAATATGGGATTAAAAGTATAACCATGGATGATGTTGCAGGCGAGCTTGGCATTTCCAAGAAAACTCTATATCAATATATTGTTGATAAAGAGGATCTTGTCGGGAAGTTCATTGATAGTGAAATTGCGTTAAGACAGGAGGAGATATGTAATTGCTTCAGAGAAGGATTCAATGCAATTGAGGAACTTTTCGAAATATCAATATTCATGAATAAAATTATGAGGGACCAGAATCCTGCAACTGAATATGATCTGAAAAAATATTACCCGCTTCAGTATCAGAAAATTGTAAAGGCCCGACGGGAAGGAATTTATAACTTTATTCTTTTGAATCTTAAAAAAGGAATTAAAGAAGGACTTTACAGGAAAGATATGAATACGGAAATAATTGCAAAATTGTATCTGTCAAGATCTGAAAGAGTTCATCATGATGAACTCTTTACTCTTGAGGAGCTGACTTCAAATAAACTTTTTATTGAGCTGTTGATTTATCATATTCGTGGTATTGCAACCGAAAAAGGAATAGTTGTTCTTGAAAAAAAAATAAAAGCATTAGAAAAAAATAACATTAAATAACAGAAAGTATGAAGTTGATTCGAAAATATCTATTAACATTTATTGTCCCCTGTTTTTTTGTTCAGGGATTCAGTCAGGGAAATAAAGAAACTCTAAAACTATCAATTCCTGAAGCACAGGCATTTGCGCTTCAGAATAACCGTTCCGTTCAGGCTGCAAGAATTGATATTGAGATTGCAAATAAGAAGATTTGGGAAAATCTGGCAACCGGGTTTCCTCAGCTTAACCTTGGTGCAAATTATCAGCATCAGTTTGTAATCCCTCAGCTGAGCTTAGGACCCGTTCTTGATGTAAACTCATTACCGGATGGCACTCTTACAAAGGATGATGTTGTGAACGCCTATAAAAATTCTCCTCCCTTTAGTTTGGGTGTCAGGAACAATACGGTACTTGATCTTACAGTTTCTCAGCTAATATTCAGCGGTCAGTATTTTGTAGGACTTCAGGCTACTAAAGTGTTAAAAGAGGTAACAGAGAAAACCCTTGTAAAAACTGAGGATCAAACCAAAGAAACTGTCGCAGGTACTTATTACCTTGTTTTAGTTCTTGGTGAAAATGCAAAAGTCCTGAATCAAAGCCTGAAGTCTGTTGAAAAGACCTATAATGAAATGGTCCAAATGAACAAGGAGGGTTTAAATGAAGAAACTGATGTTGATCAGATAAAGATAAATAAATCTAATATTCAGACTCTTATCACTTCTCTTGAATCTCAGAAGGAAATCTCGGTGAAACTTCTGAAATACCAGCTTGGTGTGGATTTCAATCAACTTTTAATCCTCACAGACAGTCTCCCGGGAATTATCGCACAGGGAAATATTCAATATCTCTCATCACCACAGTTTGATATAAATAACAGTCTGGATTTTCAATTGATCAAGGACCAGGAAAAAATATCGGGTCTGATGCTAAAACTTGAAAAATCAAAGTATTTACCCACCGTTTCCGGTTTTTACCGGCATCAGGAACAAACTAATCAACCTGCTTTTAACTTTGCAATTAAAGATCTGGCCGGTGTCACATTAAGTTTACCAATTGTAACCAGCGGTCAGCGAAATGCCAGGGTAAGTCAGGCAAAGTATGATCTGGAAAAATCGACCTTGAATAGAGCAACCGTAGAGCAGGGTTTAATTATGGAGTTTGAAACAGCCAAAAGTAACTATCAGACCGCTTTCAGTAATTTCCTGACAAACAGGGAGAGCATGGAACTCAGTAAAAAGGTTTATGATAAATCAGTTATTAAGTATAAGGAGGGAGTATCATCGAGCTTCGAGCTTACACAAAACCAGAATCAGTTTTTAACATCTGAATCCAATTATTACAATTCAGTTCTTTCCTTATTAAATGCCAAAGCAAAACTCGATCGTATTATAGGTATAAATTAATCGCTCAGACAGAAAAGTAATTCAAATAATAAAAAAATCAGATCAGATATGAAAATCATCAATTTAAGTATAACCGGCTTCATAGTTTTAATAATTATGTATTCGTGCAGCGGCAACAAGCAGGCACAACTGTCAAAATTAAAAGAACAGCAGAGTTTGATAAATGAAAAAATTAGGAATCTTGAAGCTGAAGTAAAACCGACACAATCGGATGGATTGAATCCCGAGAAATTTAAGTTTGTCGGTATTTCAGAAGTAAAAGAAAGCTCATTTGATCATTTTATCAGAGTTCAGGGTAAAGTTGACGGAGATCAGAATGCAACCGTTTTTGCCGAAGCCCCGGGAACTGTAACTTCCAAATTTGCTGATGTGGGACAGATTGTAAAAAAGGGTCAGGTTTTGGCGCAGATTGATGATCAGCAATACAAAAGTCAACTGGAGGGCCTGGAGACCCAGTATAAATTTGCATCGGATATATATGAAAAGCAGAAACGTCTTTGGGACCAGAAGATCGGAAGCGAGGTCCAGTTCCTGCAATCAAAAACCAATAAAGAGTCACTAGACAGGCAGATTTCATCATTAAAACAACAGATTGATAAATTCAGGATCAAATCGCCTATCGATGGTAAAATTGAAGAATGCAATATAAAGGTTGGAGCTGTGGTTTCGCCTGATCCGCGTTTAGCCGCCTACAGAGTTGTAGCATTTAAGAATCTGAAAGTAACTGCTGAAGTATCAGAGGCATATTCTTCCAAAGTAAGTGTTGGAGATAAACTGATTGTAATTTTCCCGGATATTAAAAGTCAGGTCGAAACCACGGTCAGTTTTGTCAGCAATTACATAAATCCGGTGAATCGTACATTTTTAATAGAAACCAGGATTTCGGATGGCATTCCTGACCTGAAAGCAAATATGATTGCAATTATACAGATTAATGATTATCATTCAGATAAATCTATTCTGGTGCCGATGAATGTGATTCAGACCGACCTGGATGGCAGTTATGTTTACCTTGTCCGTACAAAAGATAAATACAGCGCCGCAATAAAACAACCAGTTATAATAGGGAGTAGTTATAACGGAGTTGCAGAGATTGTTAAGGGTTTAGCTATTGGCGACAAAATTATATCAGTCGGTTATCAGGAGCTGGTAGATGGCGAATATGTAAGATTTTAATATATTCTGATATTGATTTATCAGAGAAAAAAAATATTTTCATGGAAACGAAGTATAAAGAATTTTTTGCTACCAGTTGGGCTATTGATAATAAGATCAGTGTTTATGTACTGGTTTTCATAATATCAGTTTTTGGTATCATCAACTATTACACGATCCCAAAAGAACAGATCCCGGAAATAGTTATCCCAATGATAAATGTCAATACAATTTATCCGGGCACCTCTCCATCCGATATGGAAAACCTTGTAACACGGCCTCTTGAGAAGAATCTGAAATCTATAAGTGGTGTTAAAAAGATAACATCACGATCAGTTCAGGACTTTTCTGCAATTATTGTAGAGTTTAACACCGGAATTGAAATAAAAGATGCCAAGCAGAAGGTAAAAGATGCAGTTGATAAAACAAAAAAAGATTTACCTAATGATCCCTCTTTTATTGAACCATCGGTAATGGAGATCGATCTTTCAGAGATACCTATTCAATATATTAATTTATCAGGTGATATTCCTTTGGATCGTCTGAAGAAGTACGCTGATGATATGAAGGACAGGATTGAAAGCCTTAAGGAAATTACACGCGTTGAAATAGGTGGCGCACTTGACCGGGAAATTCAGATTAATATTGATATGTATAAGATGAAGGCTGCCAGTCTTACATTCAGAGATGTGGAACAGGCTGTCAGTCTGAATAATATGACTGTTTCCGGTGGCAATATTGATTTACAGGGAATGAGCCGTTCAATCAGGGTTGTTGGTGAAGTAAAAAACATAGATGAGGTCAGTAATATAGTTATTAATACCTCCAGCGGTGCAACAGTTAAACTTAAAGATATTGCCGGAGTAATTGACAGCTTTCACCAGCCTGAAAATTACGCCCGCTATAACGGAAAAAATGTTGTTACACTTAACGTTATTAAAAAGAGCGGACAGAATCTTCTCGATGCATCTGATCAGATTAAAGCAATTATTGCAGATATGCAGAAGACAAAACTTCCCTCAAATCTGGTAGTTCAGGTAACAGGTGATCAATCCCGTTTTACACGGAATACGGTAAATGAATTGAATAATACCATAATAATCGGTTTTATTCTTGTTACCATAGTTCTGATGTTTTTTATGGGTCTGGTAAATGCCATTTTCGTGGGTTTCTCCGTACCGTTATCCATGGCAATTGCATATATTTTTCTTCCCTGGATCGGCTTCACCATGAATATGCTTGTAATGTTTGCTTTCATATTTGCACTCGGGATTGTTGTGGATGATGCAATTGTAGTAATAGAGAATACTCACCGCATTCACAGGAAAACAAAAATGGATATTGCTCATTCCGCCAAATCTGCAGCCGGTGAGGTTTTTGTGCCGATACTTTCAGGTACTCTGACTACCCTTGCCCCGTTTTTTCCTCTGGCATTCTGGCCGGGAGTAGTTGGCAGTTTTATGGTATTTATTCCTGTGACCCTCATTATAACCCTCTTTGCATCGCTTATTGTAGCATATATTTTTAATCCGGTCTTTGCTGTGGATTTTATGAAGCATGATGAGGAGGACCGCCCGGTTGCCCTGTCAAAACTTTATAAAATTTCAGCAGGCATAGTTTTGCTGGCTTTACCATTTTATTTATTTAAATTACCTGGAGTTGCTAATTTTCTTTTATTTATTGCATTTTCATTTTTCTGCCATAACTTATTCGGGTATAAAGTATTACGCAAATTTCAATCTCATTTTATCCCTGCCATGATGAAACGGTATGAGAATACCCTGGTATGGGTTTTAAAAGGGAGAAGACCTGTTTACATTCTGTGGAGCATGGTTGGGCTATTTGTATTTACAATGGTTTTAAACAATATCGTAAAGCCGAAAGTGGTTTTCTTCCCGGATAATGAACCAAATACTATAAACACATTCATAAAGATGCCGATTGGCACTGAGTTAAGTGTGACGGATTCTGTATCCCGGATTGTGGAGCACCGGATTATGAGTGTTCTCGGTGAAAAAAATCCAATTGTTGAATCAGTTGTCACAAACGTCGCTTTTCTTGCATCTGATAATAATTTCGATAATTCGAGCAAATCATCCAACCTTGCCAAGATCGCTGTAAATTTTGTTGAGTTTAAGTATAGGCACGGACAAAGTACTAGAGCTTATATGAATGGTATGAGGGAGGCATTGAAGAATATTCCGGGAGCTGAAATTGTTGTGGATAAAACAAAAATGGGTCCTCCTACCGGAAAACCTATAAATATCGAAATATCCGGTGAAGATTTAATGGAACTTTCATTGACGACTGATCGTTTCAAACGTTTTGTTGACTCATTGCAAATCGGGGGCATTGAAGAGCTGAAATCTGACTTCGCTACAACCAAACCCGAAATTATAATACATCTTGATCGTGAAAGGGCTAATATAGAAGGTATTTCCGCTGCCACGGTGGGTGATGCAATCCGCACCGGACAGCTTGGGAAAGAAGTAGCCAAATTCCGGGAAGGGGAGGATCAGTACCCGATTATGCTTCGTTTTGAGGAACATCAACGAAAAGATATCGAGCAACTTCTCAATCTCACAATTACTTACCGGGATATGAATTCGGGATTAATACGTCAGATCCCCCTTTCTGTGGTGGCAAAACTAGATTACGTGAACAGCTTCGGTCAGATTAACCGGCTTAACCTTAAACGTGTAATTACAATATCTTCAAACGTTCTTGGAGGGTTTAATGCAAATCAGATAAATGCCCAGCTTCGTAAAGCTCTTCCGCATTTTACAAAATCTTCTAACGTTGATATACGTCTTACCGGTGAGCAGGAGGATCAAAAGGAATCAATGATATTTCTGTTCAAAGCAATGATACTTTCATTGTTCCTGATCATGTTTATACTGATCACCCAGTTTAACTCAATGTCCAAAGCTTTAATAATTGTATCCGAAGTTATTTTCAGTTTGATCGGGGTGCTGCTCGGATATATGATCTTTGGGATGACTATTTCAATCATTATGACAGGTATGGGAATTGTAGCTCTGGCAGGTATTGTGGTCAGGAATGGAATATTACTTGTAGAGTTTACAGATGTATTAAAAGCGAAGGGACTTAAAACACGCCAGGCTATCATTGGAGGCGGAATGACCCGTATTACACCCGTAATACTGACTGCAACGGCTACTATCCTCGGACTTATACCTCTGGCAATCGGTATGAACATAAACTTTGCAACATTACTTAGTAATCTGAATCCTCAGCTCCATTTCGGAGGTGATAATGTAATGTTCTTCGGACCTTTGTCATGGACTATCATATTCGGACTAAGCTTTGCTACCTTTTTAACGCTGATATTAATCCCGGTAATGTATTTTGTAATTTATACCAGGAATATAATGAGACAACGTCGTAAAACAAACAGGCTTGCCCGGAAAAACAATAATCTTCACTGATAAGATATTATTTAAACGGTAAGAGGCTGTCGCAAAGCAAAAGTGGCAGCCCCTTTCTGAACTGCAATTCTGAAAACAGGAGATTTTATGGAAAAGGAAAGAGGCTGTCTTTTCAGGCAGCCTCTCTTTTATTACTTTATATCTATTAATAGAATTTATATCTTTTATCGACAATATTTGCACCCTTACGGAGAGCATCATAAGCTTCATAGCTACCTCTCATCCGGAAGTTTGTTTTTAACCTGTCTTTTATTAATTTGATATCTTCACCCTGAGCAGGTGTAATATTATTGACAGCCAATATAAATACACCATTGGTACCCTTTACAGGCCCGGTAATTGTTCCCTGTTTTGCAACCGACGCTGCAGCAATCAAAGCTGGTTCGGTGCCGGCGCCCTGAACAGTATATGATTTGAAATTTATCTGGGTTGCCTCCTGTACAGTTAACCCCATCGACCGGGCAATGTCATCGATTGTTTTTCCTGTACCATTGTTCTTGTTAAATTCAGCTGAAATGATTTCAGCTTTCTTATCTTTTATCAAAGCAAACCTTATATCGTTCTCAACATCCTTTACCGGGGCAATTCCATCCTCCTGTGCTCTCGTGCAATATCCAACCACATACTTTTCTCCCACTTCAAAAACTGCCTGCTGATTGTTATCAAGAACAATTTTACCTTTTTGAGCCTGGAAAAGAGACATAATCAATGATCTGGGATTATCAAGCCCGGGCAGTGTTTTCTGCTGGGGAGCTATATCATTTGCAACTCTTTTGTTCAGTCCTTTTGAAGCAATCGATTTTGTGAATTTATCATATGTATCATTTGTACCAGCAAATTGGCTGGCCTCACTATAAGCCTTCTGGTTTGTTATTGAACCTGCAAGGATTTTTCTGTCGATATAGCCAATATTATATTTCCTTGTATTTTTTGATTGATCCAGAATTTCAATAATATGTATGCCATAAGTTGTTTCGGCTTGAACAATATCACCTTTTTTGCCGGAAAAACATGCATTATTAAAAGGGACCACCATTTTGCCTTCCGGAAACCAGCCAAGGTCGCCACCTATCTGTTTTGAACCCTGATCATCGGAATTTGCCATAGCCAGAACTTCAAAGCGGGTCCCTGATTTTATTAATTTAACGAGACTGTCGGCCTGTCTTTTTACCATTTCCAGAGATCTGCTCTGGTTGGGTGCCAAAAGTATGTGCCGTACATGTACTGAATCAGGTCTGTCTGCAACAGCAACCAATTTGGCAAGCTTATATGAGCCATTCTCAATATATGGTCCGAAAACAGTTTTGAGATCCTCTTTCTTAACGAACTCCTTCAGATTCTCAGGAACACTGCTTAAAGGAATAAAAAAGCCTACATATCTTGAATCAGCGGAGAGGTTAATAAACTGAACAGGGTCAGGTGCAGTAGCAAAATCTTCCTTGGTTTTGTTTATCCACTGTTCTGTTTGTTTGATATCATCATCAGATGGAATAACATCAAATGTAACATACTCGATATCCCTCAGTGCTGTTCTTTTATAACTTTTTTTATGATTGGAATAATATGTCTGAATTTCACTTTCATTTACTTTAACTGAAGAATCAGAAATTGAAGCGTAATTTTTAAGGAGATAACTGAAATCTGCAGTATTACTGTTAAGATTTTTATCGAATTCTGCCTGTTTTGAAGTGACATATAATCCCTTGGAAACAAGGGTATTATATTTTGTATTCATCCTGTCGTT
>Ga0182021_10000933_pt1 | contig 33127 bp, 23 predicted proteins | sample 612E3MmetaG_FD_120493 | JGI IMG/M metagenome (GOLD analysis project Ga0182021, IMG submission 120493) | Permafrost microbial communities from Stordalen Mire, Sweden - 612E3M metaG (Illumina Assembly) | ecosystem: Environmental > Terrestrial > Soil > Wetlands > Permafrost | place: Sweden... | reverse complement strand
TGGATACGGTGACGCACAAGGCGCGGCGCGGCGGCCGGGAGATCGAACTGACGGCAAAGGAATACGCCCTGCTGGAGTTTTTCCTGCGCAATAAGGACAGGACTCTCAGCCGGACGATCATCTCGGAACATATCTGGGAATATCACTTCGACACGGGAACAAACCTCATCGACGTGTTCGTGAACCATTTGAGGAACAAGGTCGACTCCGGGTATCCGTTAAAGCTCCTCCACACCGTTCGTGGGGTCGGATACATCCTGCGGGAGGGCTGACCCTTGAAGCTCCGCATCCGATCGATCCGCGTCCGCCTCACCGTCTGGTACGCATTGCTCCTTCTGTCCACCCTCGTGGTCTTCGGCGCCTTTTCCTACTTCTACACGAGCAGGACGCTTTCGGAGAACCTTGATCTTTCCCTGAAGAATGAAGTCCGCTGGGTGAGAGAATTCATCCAGCCGCAGGCATGGAAGATCAAGCCGGGAAGCCGTTCCATCGACGCCATCCTCCGGCGCCAGGCCGGACAAATGCCGGCAGGTCCGATCGAGACGGGACCCGACACGACGGTGGAGGCCGATGAGATCTGGAACCAGATCTATAAGCATACTCTGCAAGGACCGAAGAAGACCTACATTCAATTCACGGATCGGAGGGGGACGATCATTTACCGGTCGTACAACCTCGGGACGGACAGCCTGGTGTACTTCGATACGGTCGCCGTCTATGGCTCCGTCATGGCAAACGGCTGGCTGAACGGAGAACCCGTCCGCATCGCGCTCTCCCGCGACAAGAACTACACCTATCTCGTCGGCTACCCGCTTGGCGAAGTCCGGGATCTTCTGGGAAGTCTTTATTGGATCTTTCTCATCCTGGCGCCGATCGCCCTCGCGGCATCGGTCGTGGGGGGGTTGGCGCTTGCCGCTAAATCGCTCGCGCCCGTCAATGATATTACGACACGGACGCGACGCATCACGGCCGAGAACCTCGATCAGACGCTCCCCATTGTTGTCCCGGACGATGAGATCGGCAGGTTAACGTCAACCATCAACGACATGATCCGACGGCTGCACGACTCCTTTGCGCAGATCCGGCAGTTCTCTGCCGACGCTTCGCATGAACTGCGCACGCCCCTGACCATCGTGCGGGGTGAGATCGAGCTGACGCTGCGGCGATCGAAGACCCCGGAAGAGTACCGTCACGTGCTCGAAAGCACGCTTGAGGAAATCCTCCGTCTCACGTCGATCATCGATAACCTGCTTACGCTGGCGAAAGCGGACCAGGGGTTATTTCGGGCTGAGTTTTCCGAGGTCAACCTGAAAACGGTTGCAGAAGAACTGTACGAAGACTGCGAGATCCTCGCGTCGGAGAAAAAAATCCGGATCACGCTTGAGGCCGGGACGCCGATCACCATTGTGGGGGACCGGGGGCGGTTGCGGCAGCTGTTTCTGAACCTCATTGACAATGCGATCAAGTACACGCCGGAGGGGGGGTCGGTGACGGTGACGGTTGCAAAGCAGGACGGTATGGCGCTCTTTCGCGTGGCGGATACCGGGATCGGCATCCCTCCCGAGGACATTCCGAAGATCTTCGACAGGTTTTACCGCGTGGATAAGGCGCGTTCCCGCGCCATGGGAGGAACGGGGCTCGGGCTCTCGATCGCAAAATGGATTGCAGAACTGCACCGGGGGACGATCATCGTGGAGAGCGTCCCTCAGAAAGGATCGGTGTTCACCGTCCGCCTGCCCGTCAACTGAAGCGCACCCCACGGGAAGAGCATCCCGGGGCGTGCGAAGAAGCCGCGGGACTCAGAAATCGGATCCGAGCGAAAAGTAGTACTTGGGTTCGGAAAAACCGCTGATATACCATGCCCACGCCACATCGAAGCGGACGAGGAATCCGATGAAATAGATCCGCATCCCGGTTCCCATCCCCATCAACAAGTCTCTCGTTACCCTTTCTCCCTCCGCATTCCTCGTAAACGCGACGTAGTCGTGGCCTCTGTTCCACGCCGATCCCATGTCGAAGAACATGACGCCCCCGAGACTCTGAAGGCCGATGGGCAGCGGGCCCGCCTGAAGGAGGGCGAGGAAGGGATACCGGAACTCCAGGTTCATCAGGGCGAATTTGGACCCGATCTCCGCGTTGTAGTCGTAGCCGCGCAGGGGAAGTCCCGCTTCGAGGAAGATGTAGTCTTCGGCGTTCTGCAGCGGGATATAGTTGTTGGTAAACGACCGGTTAATCCAGTTCTCCGTTCCGCCCACGATGAACTTCTGCGGATTTCTCCCGAAGCTCCCCCCGCCGGCCCCACGCAATGCCAGAGAATAGTTTCTTCCCAGCCGCAGGTATGTGCGGTAGTCTCCGGTCACGTTGAGGAAGCTGAGCCCGTTGACGCCGAGTTTCGGTGTACCGAACAACCCCAGTTTGTAGCGGGTGCCGATCATGGGCGAGGTGTATCCCCAGAGCGAGGTGTCGTGCGTGTAGCCGATGCTCGGCACAAGGACCGTCCGGTATTCCACCGGGTCCTCAGGGACGTCGATATTCTCGCGGGAGATATTAAACCAGTTCAACCCGAAATCCATCCGGTCGAACCGGTCAAACGGGTACATCGCCGCGACGTTTGCCCCGTATGTCCGGAAGCGGTAGACGCTTCCGCCGTAGGCGTCATCGATGAGAATGAAACGCGCGCTGTGGAACCCGCCGAAGCCGAGGTCCAGGCGGTTCGGGAGGTAAAAATATTGCAGGGAAAAATCGCTGTTCTTGAGATCGAGAAGAAGGTTCGTGGCAAAAATGATCTGGTGGTCGCCGAGCAGATCGCTGAACGCCACAACGGTGGATCCCGTGACACCGTAGAATGTGTTGTAGCCGGCATTGCCGTAAACGACGTCGGGCGTGAAGTTGAGCTTATACTTGTTGACCTTGTAGTTCCCCTGTGCGTCGACATTCTCCGCGATTTTCGGCATATGGGCAATAGTGGAGTCCTTTGGCACCGCATCGCTGTAGGAGTCTTTGGACACGTAGGAACTGAAGTCGATCTGCACGTCATTCCCGTACAATCCAGCCGTATCCGCAGCCGCGGGCACGGTCTTCTTCGTTTCCGCCACCCCGGTCGAATCGGCCGGTCGCATGGTATCGTCCGGTCTCGTCCTCCCCGCATTGAGCGTCTTGACAAATTCCGTCGGTTCGATCTCTCCGGTCTTCAGGGTCTTGTCGAACGGATTCCGCATCAGGAAAATATCGAAACCGCCCTGGACGAGGGACGAAAAGACCAGTTTCGAGCCGTCGCGCGACAGCGAGAGTTGGTAGACGCCGCTGAGGGAGTTGGTGATCGGGCGTATTGCCTTCGTTTCGCGGTTGAGCTCATAGATATTATTGATGCCGCTCCGGTCGGAGATGAACAGCACTTTCTTCCCGTCCGGTGATATGGCAGGCGAACCCTCATCGCTGCCGGCCCAATCGGTCAGTCGTTCGATCTTTCTCGTCGCCACATCCATTGCATAGAGATCGTTCTGGCTGTAGTCATACGGGCGGATGTCCTTGACGGTATCCGCCGTCACGGGGCCGCGGTCCGAGGAGAAATAAATCGTCGTGCCGTCGGGCGACCACGCGGGGCGCCCGTCGCTGAACACATCGTCTGTCATGTTCGTCAGACGGCCACCGGCAAAACTATAGATGAAGATATCGGATTGATGCTTGATGTTCCCGACAAAGGCGAGCGCATCCCCCCGGGGGGACCAGTCGATGGAGAAAATGCCGTCGAGATCGAAGGTAAGCTTCTCTTCCTCCCCCGTTGCGACATCGATCAGCAGGATGGCGTCCTGTTCCCCCGCTTTTGTCGAGATGGCAAGTCGTTTCCCGTCCGGCGACCAGCTGATGCCGGGTGTCAGGAGGTGCAGTTCCTCAAAGTTGTTCGTCGTCGACCCGCCGGACACTTTCTGAAGGATGGCGCCATCCGTTGCGCTCATGATGTACACTTCGAAGAATTCATGCCGGTTGGTGATGAATGCAATCTTGTCTCCCTGCGGCGAAATGGCGGGGCTGGTATTATAGAAACCTCCGTCCTTCTTGTTGTCCGTCAGGCGGTGCGCATAATCGGCCGGCTCTTCCCGTTTCGCGATATCCGGCCAGTACTCGACCTTCATTTCCTTCTGCCAGCGCTCGTTGAGTTCTTCAAGAGAGAGTCCGAGTGCGCCGTGGAATCCCGCTTCCACGTTCCGTGTGCTCTTGATGCGGTTGAGGATATCTCCGACCTTCTGGTCGCCGTACTTGGAGGCGATGTACCACCACAGCGATTGTCCACCGCGGTACGCTGCATAGCCGTAGAGTTGTTGCAGCGGCGGGAGAATCTCGTGGACCGTTGCATCGCGCAGGTACATGTCCGAATCAGTGTCCCACTTCAGAGCTTCATATTCCGCGAGCCCCTCGTTAAACCAGAGCGGCAGTTGGAGAGTGATATTATTCGTAATGATCGATTGGATCGACCCGCCATAGAACATATCGTTGACGACGGCATGCACCAGCTCATGGTGGATGACATGACGGAATTTCTTGTAGTCCCCCTCGAAAGGGATGACCACCCTGTTCTTGAAGAGTTCCGTGACGCCGCCGATCCCCTCTTCGAGATATTCCGAGATCACATTGGTCTGCTGGAAATCGTTGTGTGAATTGTACACAATGATGGGAACGCGGTTGACGAGCTGGTAGCGGAAGGATTTGCTGATCGAGGTATATGCGGATTCCGCCGCCGCCGCAGTGAATTCCGCGAGGTATTGCCCGCCTTGCGAAAAGTAGATGTCGAAATGGTCGCTCTGGATGTACCACCACTGAAACCTGGTGTACTGGACCTTGTTCTTCCCGAATTCCTCGTCCTGTGCATGCGCACCCGCAGCGAGCACTGTACACACTGCGAGCGCAAGCACAAATCGCCACCCGGCACCACGACCCGCGAAAGACATGATTCCCCTCACTCGATGGTTCACTCCTCAACAACTGCCAACGGTATTTTACTCACCCCATCGCCAAAATGCAAACCGACGGCCTGATGGCTCAGGATTCCACGACGGCAAAGTCGATGGTCCGCCTGTCCGGATGCACCGCAACGACCTGGACCTTGACGGAATCCCCCAGCCGATAGGTCTTCCCCGTCGAACGGCCGCGGAGGGAGTATTTCTTCTCATCAAAGAGATAGTAATCGTCGGTGAGCTCGCGGACAGGAACGAGTCCTTCCACCAAAAGGTCGTTGATCTCGACGAACAGTCCAAAATTGGTGACGCCGGTGATGACGCCTGACAGATGGTCTCCCACGTGACGCTTCATGTACTCGACCTGCATCACCTTCACGGACTCTCGCTCCGCTCCAACGGCCAGCCGTTCCCGCGCGGACGACTGGCGCGCGATTTCCGGCAAGCGGGCCCGGATCTCCTCGATCCGCCGCTGGTCGACGCCTGCAGCATATTCGCTGAGCAGGCGATGGACGACGAGGTCGGGATAGCGCCGGATCGGCGACGTAAAGTGGGCGTAATGCGTAAACGCCAATCCGTAATGCCCAATGTTCTTCGGCGAATAGACCGCTTTCGCCATCGAACGGAGAGCAACATCGTTGATGATGTTCTCCACTTCCGTCCCCTCCGCCTGGTCAAGCAATTTCTGCAGTTCGTGGGAAGAGACTCCGTTCTTTGCATCGAGGGAGAGACCGAACTGATGGACGAACGTCGCGAGTTCCCGCAGCTTGACGGGATCGGGGAGATCGTGCACACGATAGAGGAACGGCTTCACTTCTTCCTCCCGGCGCACTGCGCCGACGTGACGGGCCACCGTCTGGTTGGCCAGCAGCATGCATTCCTCGACAAGCCGGTGTGCATCGAGGCGTGTCTTCTTGATGATTTGCGCCGGCAGCCCCTCTGCATCGAACGTGAATTTCGCCTCTCCCGTATCGAAGTCGAGACTTCCGTTCTTGCGGCGCCGTTTCAGCAGGACCTTCGCAAGGGCGTGAAGCGGGAGGAGAAGGTCCGCACATTCGCCGGCACGCGCTTCAATGATCTTCTGCACCTCTTCATACGTGAATCTGCGGGCGCTATGGATGACGCTTTTGGCGATCCTGTGGGACGCCACGACGCCATTGGCATTCACGTCCATGAAGACGCTGTAGGTCAGTCTATCGACATCCGGTCGCAGGCTGCACAGGTCGTTCGAGAGACGTTCCGGAAGCATCGGGATCACCTCGTTGACAAGGTACACGCTCGTCCCTCGGGAGAAGGCCTCCTGGTCCAGTGACGTCCCCTCACGGACATAATGACTCACGTCGGCGATGTGAACCCCCAAGCGCATCGTGTCGTTGTCGATGCGTTCGAGCGACAGCGCATCGTCGAAATCCCGTGCATCTTCCGGGTCGATCGTCACCACCATCCGCCGGCGGTAATCCACGCGGCCTGCAAGGTCGTCGAGACTGATCGTCCCGCGCAGCGCCGACGCCTCCCTTTCCACTTCCGGCGGAAAATTTGCCGGCAATCCGAAATTTCTCGCAACGCTGAGCACCTCGACGCGGGCGTCACCCGCAGAACCGAGGACTTCCACGATCTCACCCTCCGGGCTGAGATGTTCGTCCGTCCATTCGTGCAGCCGGACGACGACCTTGTCACCGGGCTTCGCTCCTTTGGTGTCATCGCGTGACACAGCCACGTCTCGCGGGATGCGCTCGTCATCAGGAACCACAAACAGCGATGTCCGTGTCGCTTCCAGGCGTCCGGTCACCGTGATCACCTTCCTTTCGACGATCCTGACGATGTCTCCCTCGCGGTGATCGTCCGGCCGTCTCCGTCCGCGGGAAGGGGCAAACGGGACCACCTCCACGGTATCGCCTGGAAAAGCAGTATGGACGAAACGGGGGGGAATGTAGATTTCTTCATCGCTTCCCTCCACTGCAACGAACCCGGCGCCTTTCCGCGTCAGCGTGAGCGTGCCGACGATGCGTTGCGGTCCGACTGCTTTCCCTTTCGCCGCCGGACGATTCCGTGCAATCCTGAGTTTCCCCTGGTCGTCCGCCTCGAGGGTCCCCTTGCGCTCCATGTCCTCCAGGAGCATGCGGAGAGCATCGTACTCCTCCTTCCCCTTCACGCGGAGGTGGCGGGCTATCTCTTTGACGGTCGATGCGTTCCGCACATGCGCCGTCAGATAGGTCAGAGCTCGTTGCTTGAGAGTGGCGATCGATGCCTCCCGGCAGATGGTGTCAGAAAGAAAAACGGTAGAAGAGGCGCGCCGAATTGACGCGCTTGATGTCGTTGGTGAGCCCGGTGATCCCAGGCTCGGTCTTCCGCTCGAGCTCGAACATGAGGTTGCGAAGCGAGGGGTTGCTGAAAATCGTACCCAAGGAATACAGAATGCTGAGGTTCGCATTGCTGAGCGGATCGTTCAGGATGGTGCCGCCGTACCGCCAGTACCCGCTCAAGGCCGTCCCGCTGAGCCGCAGTTCGGTCGATTCCTTGTTTCCGTAACTCAGTTCAACGGTGATCGGGAGTCCCGTCTGCGTATGAATGAAATCCGAAAACGCGCCGGTCAGAAGCGATGTGGCGCCGGTCAGCAGGGAGAGACTGGCGGTTTGGCGCATCTCCGTCGCCAGGTCGTTCTTTTGCGACGTGGTCAGGGGAAATGTCCCGGCCAGAATGAACTGGATGGCATCCGACTGCACGTCGTTCGATGTCGATCGGTTCCGCAGCGCATACTGCGCATAGTCGACATCGTCGATGGTCATGGAAAATTCGACCTTTGGCGACTGGCGTGACCCGGTGATCTTTGCGGTGACGACGATCTGTTCCACGCGGGAACCGCTTGTCGTATCGGCAATGGTCCGGGTTCCTTTGTACGTCGCACTGATGTTTAATTCCGGGTCCAGAAAATCTCCCGCATACCTGATCGAGCCCGTCGCATCAAACCTCTTGATAAAATTGTAGTACGCCCTGCTGATTGTCAGGTCGCCCGTCCACCGCTTCCCATCCTCCGCAATATTGAACCGGCCGTCCAGCGTCGCAACGAGCTCCTCGCTCGTAGCTGGATTGAAGATCATGCGGATCTCCGTATTGCCGCCGCTTGTCTCGATGTCGAGGTCATAGTGGAGTCCGTCCATGAATGACTTTGAGGCATGAAGTTCCGTGCTGTCTCCGGCGGCGTCGTGCATGCTCCGCGACTCTTCAAAATACCGGGCGACGAGACTCCGTTGGCGCGAGCTGGCAACGCTCGTCGTATCGTCAACGAAAACGACGGGAACCGAGCTCGCTGATTCATCGGCGACTTCCGACTTCGTCGGGGGAAAGATCAGCGTTGAGTTGCGGATGAGCAGGGATCCCTTCAGGAGGGAATTGTCGACTTCCCCGGTGAACCGAAGCGGGGGCTGGCCTATTTCCACAAAGAGATCCCCGTACACCTCAAGCGAAGACTTGCGCGTGGTTTCCTTCACGACCAGGAGCTGTCCCGCTGCCGTGAGATTGAAATCGCCCGGCCTGAATCCGTGCAGTGCGAAGTCTCCGCCAACCCGGATCATCCCATCCTGCCCGGAATGCCTGTCCTCTGGGAGATTCCTGATGACGCAGTCGTCGACCCTGATGCGGTCTCCCGCCGGACGCATCGTCGCTTCCATCGTATAGGAGATGTTATTGGGGACGAACAGGAACGAGCAATCCTTGATGGTGATGTGCCCATCGTAGGTGGGATTGCCCGCCGTCCCCGCAAGGGTGAGGTCGCATTCCATGATGCCGCGCAATTCGTTGAACGTCGGGAGAAGGGGATCGAGGATATTCATCTGCACCCCTCGCGACACAATCTTGAGATTCATCGGTTGTTCCGGCAGCGGAACATCCGTCTCCGCCAGACGCAGATCGACGGGAAGCGTGCCGTAGACGGACATGATCGGTTCGGATGCGGGAGGAGCGTTCGCAGCACGGACTTCCACATGAGAGGTGATCTGCCGGTCGCGGTAAAGGAAAGTGCCGTCGATCCGGCCGAACGGGAGAGTGCGGAATGAAACGCTGTCGGCAATCAGCGTTGCCGTGAAGCGGGGATCCATGAGCGTGCCGGAGACGCCCACGTCGATGTCCGCCGCGCCGGCGAAGGCCTTTCCCTGAGTTCCCAACTCCTCCTCACGGAGAAGGTACTTCAGGTCATCGAGATCGAGATGAGTCCCGCTAACTGTCCCGCTCAGGGACCGCCCCTTTCCGATCATCCCGCGCACGGCAACAGTCTGGGTATCGCGGCGCATGACGAGGCCTGACAACTCTGCGCTGACCTGGTTGATCTTCACGCTCGCCCCGCTGTCTGCGTGCCAAAGGAAATCACGGTAGCCGACATCAAGAGTGCGAACATCCGCGGCAACGCTGTTTTCCGTCACGCGAGCCACGCCGCTCCCGTGCAGGCGAACGTCTTTGCCGTAGGTCAGACCGGCTTCCGACACCGCCGTCTCGTTGTGGTATTCCAGTTTGGCCGCAAGAGTGTCGAACTCCCTCCGATCGACAAGCATCTTGTCGGCATGAGTTTCGAGGCGAAGCACCAGACTCCGGAGCGGGGCCGCCGGCTTCAGGGCCTGCATGTCCAGTGACACTTTGCCGTTTTCCACGAGGATTCCCGAGTCGGCATTGCCGTAGAAGAAGTCGTTCACCGACAGGTCGGCGTTCATCGCGAGATTTTCGGAGGAACCCTTCAGCACACCGCTCAGCACCCCCGAGCCGTTGAATGTCTCTTTGCCAGCCGCCACGGAGAGCGGCTCCAGGTTCTTGACGTGGAGAACATAGTGGGCATCGATGTGTCGCGGCGTTGCGGCAAGCGACTGTTCTGCGGCGAGGAGCGCTTTCCGGTCGATGCTGTGTGCGAAGGAGGAATCGATGACCGACAGTTTCTCGACGAGAGCCGCACGGAGGTTGCCCACCTCGAACGGTACCAGGCGGGCAAGATAGTCGAGGTCGAACGCCCCCGTCACGGTCAGGTCGGCAATATTGGATTCGAACTGGAGCTTCTTGTGCAATGAATCACTCTGGTCGATTGCCAGATGGAAGTCACCCTGCGTCACGGTGTAGTCGCGGTACCGCGACGTTGTGAGATCGAAGGCCATCGTGCCGCTCAACGTGTTCCACGTCAGACCGGTCCCGTCAACGTTCAACTTCATCGTGATGTCACTATTGTACGTCGAGTCATGCAAAACATCCTCGAGGTTGAGCGAGGTGACGTCTCCGTCCACATGGAACTCGGGGGGAGCATTCTCCGGCTCCGTCAGCCGCGCCTGGAGACGGGCGTGCATGTCGCCGAGCGCCACCGTGGCGTTCCCTGTGACCGACCTTTGGGAGGCCTCGATCGTCAGACGGGTCTGATTGAGCGGGAGACCGCGGAAGGAGGAAGAATCGATTGACAGCACCAGGGATGATGCGAGCTGGTGGAGGCGTATCCCTTTTCCCTTGATCTTCGCCATCCCGTTCAGATTGCTGGTCATCCTGGGGTCGTCCAGGATGCGGCTGCAATCGATGCCGCTGAAGAGAATGTCCCCGCCGTACGCAAGTCGCGACGGCCCGCCGATGATCAGAGACAATCCCGACGACTGTATGCTCCCCGCCGGGGTTTCAAGAAGAAACTTCGTCTGAAAGTCAGCGGGTCTACCGTCAAATTCGAGGTTGAGCGTTGCCGTCCCCACGGAACTCATGTCCGGAAGGTTAAGCGGCGGCATCAGGGCGGGAATGTCTGCGGGCACGACAGTACTTTCGGTCACCTTCACGCTCAGCGTCAGGTCCTTCGGATCGTGCAGATTGATAACCCTCCCCCTGAGAAAGAGGGAGGACGAACCAAAGTGCAGATCGGCGCGCGGCAGGATCAGATCGCCGAAATGTCCGTCGGCCCGGAGATCGAGTGTAAGCTTCCCCGTAAGGAAATGGAGCGGCGGGAGAAATTCTTTCAGCTCGTCCAGGTCGATTGGGTTTGCCCGCAGAGAGAGCTCTGTTGGAACGGCTCGGAGCGAGAGAAGATCGATCCCTTTGGCAAGATCCACATCTTCCATCGAAGCGCTGATTGCGAGGTCCGACCTTGCCGTCGTGAGCCGGAGACTGTCGACCCGGACTTCACCGGGAGAGAGCGCGAACATCCCCGAGAACCGTTTGAGCTGGATGTCCGGCGAGTCGGCGATGAACGAGCAGGATTGGATGGTGACGCGCTTCATCTCGGACTGGATCTCGGCCGACATGGCGATGGTGAGATCGTGGAGAGTGAACGCATGATACTCCACTGTACGCCCGTCCGGCGGGTCATGGTCGGGGCGTGTCAGGGCCGTGGAATCGCAGAGGGAGACGGTGCCGTTGCGGATCTCGACCTGCCGGAGACGGACGGTCCAGGACGATGGCCCCCGCTGGGAGGTATCCGGCTTGAGCATGTGCACAAAGTTCCATTCGCCTCCCCTGGGGCGGAAGAGAAAGACACGTGGACGCACAAGCGTGACGGAGCGTATCCCGACGATCCTTCGCGGAAGAAGAAGAAGGTTGTACGAGACTTCGAGGCGATCGAGGCGGAGCAACGGTTTGCCGTCAACGTCAACGCGTGCGCTGTCAACCGAGAACCCTGTAAGGAGATCGCCCCGGAGCTCCCCGAGCTGAACATCCGCATTGAGCAAGGAATCCAGTTCGTTGAGGGCAAGCGCACGGATGCGCTCGCGGAAGATGCGTGTTTGAGTAAACGCGCTGAGAAGGAGGACAAACAGCGGCAGGCCGACCAGCAGGTACAGCGCAATGATGCGAAACTTCCTCACGATGTCCACTCCTCCGGGAACGGAGCCCTCGTCAACGGCGTCGGCCCGCGTAGTTCCTCAGCACACGCTCGATGATCTCCGTGGTGGACCGGCCCGGCGTCAGGCGTACCCTTCGCACGGCGCCTCCGTGAGCCGCCACCACATCTCTCCCCACAATATCGCGTGTCTTCCAATCGGCTCCCTTCACGAGCACGTCCGGCATCACGCGACTGATCATGCGTGCGGGGGTCGATGCGCCAAAAAAGCAGACGTAGTCAACCGAACGGAGGGCGGCAAGCACGGCTGCCCGGTCGCGCCCCGGATTGATCGGCCGTCCTCTTCCCTTGAGGCGGCGGATCGATGCATCGGTATTCAGACCGACAATCAGCACATCTCCCATCGCACGTGCGGCTGCCAGGTATTCGACGTGTCCCCGGTGGAGAATGTCGAACGTGCCATTAGTGAACACGACCTTCTTCCCTTCCCGCGCGAGCCGCCTGCGCCGACGGACGAGCGCCGGCAATGAAAGCACACGCCCCATCAGCGGCCGTCCTTTCTGCCGGTCTGCAGCGCCGCTGCACGGAGCTGGTCCGGAAGGATTGGCACAATCCCCACAGAGCCGACCACGACGCCTCCGGCACAATTCGCAAGGGCGCACGCCTCCTTGATTCCGGCACCTGCCACAAGAGCCATGGTGAGAGTGGCAATCACCGTATCACCGGCACCCGAAACGTCCAAGACGGCATCAGTTGCGGTCGGAAGATGTGTCATCTCCCCCTTCGATTCAAAGAGAGTCATTCCTTCTTCGGAACGCGTCAGGAGAACATTCTCGGCTCCCAGTGTTTGCAGGAGCTTCCATCCGACTCTCTCGACATCCGCCGGGGTCTTGAGACGCTCCCCCATTGCATCTTCCACTTCACGCCTGTTCGGTTTGAAGACGGTCACGCCACGGTATTCAAAGAAATTATTGAACTTCGGATCGACCGTCACGGGGATACCTGCCCGGTGCGCAGCGTCCACCACCGCGTGGATCACATTGCGGGTAACGACCCCCTTATTATAGTCTTCGATGATGATGCCATCGACCGCTTCAAGATCCGCCCGGATTGCATTGATGATCCTCATCTCAAGATCCGCCGGACAATCCCGCTTCGATTCATTATCGATACGGACGACATGCTGTCCCGCCGCGATGACGCGCGTCTTGATCGTCGTCGGCCGATTAGAGTCGACAATGATCCCCGAGGTATCCAGTCCCTGGCTCTTCACCATCTCGGCGAACTGGGAACCCGGGTAGTCGTCGCCGATGAGACCGACGAGGTACGGAGTTCCCCCGAGCGAACGGATATTGTTCGCCACATTTGCAGCACCGCCGAATCGCGTGGATTCCGATTCCACTTCCACGACCGGAACCGGGGCTTCCGGGGACACACGGTGAACGGCACCCCAATAATACTTGTCAACCATGAGGTCGCCGACCACGCCGATCTTTTTCCCTGCAAAACCATCGAGCAGGGTTTTGAGTGTATGTTCAGAGAGTGATATCACTGGTTCGTCCCGAATGGAAAATATACCGATGAACTCCTTGATAAGCAAGGAGTTGCGGGACCGGAGGCCGCTCGCATCTGCTTTGCTCAGCCGGGGAGGTGCGGGGAAAGACGCTTGACGATGGTATCGACGGTGAGGCCGAGCCGGACGCCGTCGGTCTCGACGATGATATCCGCGCAACGATAGGCGGGCTCGCGCTTCCCCAGCAGCGATTGAATACGTTCGCGCAGAGCTTCTTCGTCGAGAACTGTCCCCTGGTCCGACAGCAACAGCGGACGATCCGATTTCTTCCGCAGGCGTGCGAACAAATCGTCCAGCGATGAGCGTAGATAGACGACGACGCCTGTCGCAGTCATGACCCCCCTTGTTTCCTCATCCAATGGAGCTCCCCCTCCGAGAGCCACGACAATTCTTTCCCGCCGGGCAAGCGCTCGGAGCGCTTCGCGTTCAAGGAGGCGGAATCCTGCCTCGCCTCTCTCCCGAAACACCGCTGCAATGGAGGTGGCCGCCGCAGCTTCGACTTCATTGTCCAGATCGGCGAAATCGTACCCGATCGCGTTTGCGAGAATAGGCCCCACGGTGGACTTCCCGCATCCCATGAATCCGATGAGGTAGATGCGTGAGGAACGATGCAACAGGGGCGGCGTCATGAGGCCGGGGCTTTCAATTCGCTGATGACGACATTCGTCGTCCGGCCGCCGTGTTCTTCACGTGACCTTCGGCTTGTCACATGGAATCCGTTTTCGCCGGCCTCCCGGAGAAAATCCCTTCCAAGAGAACGGTCGGGGTCCGCGATGAGGGCAACGCCGCCGGGGCGGACCGCCCGCCTGAGGAGTGAGAGAATCGGGGGGAAGTTCACCCGTTCGTAGACGATATCGGCGCCTATCACGAGATCGTACGTCGCATCGCCACCCGTCGTGCGCCAGTCCATCGGCATGATCTTGACCCTTGTTTGTTCCTCGAGAGTGAGGTTCGCCTGAACGTTACACCGGGCAAAGAGGAGGGCATCCTCTTCGTAGTCCGTCAGGGTCACCGCGCCTCCCGCCTGTGCTGCCGCGATCCCCGCCAGACCGAGTCCGCAGCCGAGTTCAAGCACGCGCATTCCCGCCATGGCCGGGCGCGCACGGAGGTCACCTGCCAAGGTCACCGACGAGCACCAGAGATCCGCCCAATAGGGGAGGCGTTCATCGACTGCGAACCTTGCGGGAGAGATCGCGTCCACAAGGCTGTTCGTATCGTTCACAGAGAGGATCGACCACCGGAAGAATCCCGATCGCACTTCGCGAAACGCTGCATCGTAGCGTGCCGCGATCGCGGGAGGAACGGCAGGAAAGGGGCGCGTGGGGTCCATCAAATCGTATACGCAAGGCCGAGCTGGAAGATGATGCCGTCGGTCTGGGTCCGTGATGTGAACGGCTGCGTCCCGAGGTGTATGAGGACGCCTTGAGAGGTGATGGAGGATTCGGAGAACGCGTTCGATGTGTGGAATTGCAGGTCACGGAACTTCATCGCGGCGACAGCTTCCCACGGGCCCGCAAACCTGTAGCGCACACCGGTGAGGACGTGAATCCCGTAGCCTGCCGTCGTTCCCGTCGACGGGGCTTCGGTGGCCCCGACGACGTAGTGCCGCTTGCCAAAATAGACCCCTGCTCCTCCCCCCATAAAGACCTCGAACCGCTCACCGGAGAAGGGAACGATGAAGTATCCCGTCAGCTCCACCGGAACGGCGGTGAACCCGTCGCTGACCGGAATCGTCGTCCCGGGAAAGGCGACGATATCGTCGGAGGCGCGTGCACGCAGAATATCGGAGGCAAGACTCACGGCGATATGGGCATCAGGAAAGCGGTAGCGGATCTCGGCTCCCGCGCCGAAAGAATTGCTGATCCCGAGCCGCGCACTGCGTGCCGCGGGATCGACGGCATCGGGAGAAAGGAACAATTGTGAGCTTGTGGTGAGGTTCCCCGTGATGAGGATAGACCACGATCCATCGCCCGCACGAAGGGGGGAAACGACGCAGAGAAGGCACAGGAGCAGAAGGGGGAACCGGAAGCGGTCCCCCTTGCACGCGCGTTCAACGGAAGAAGATGTCTCGCTTGTCTTCAATGTCCGCCTTTTCCTTCAGCCTCTGGAGCCAATCCGACACGAAGCGGCTTTTTTTCTCCTGAAGCATACGCGATCGGAGCAGTTCCTTTTGTCCCGCAAAGGCAGTCGAATCGAATCCCGATTTGACGGTGAGCTGTATCAGGTACGCGCCCCGCAGTCCTTCCACGGGGGGGGAGATCTGTCCGATCGTGAGACCGGACGCTGCGCCGACAAAACCCGGGTCGCGGCCGATCCCTGCGATGACGCCCGACGCGGTAAACGGGCCGGTGGTCTGAACATGGATGGACGGATTCTTCTGCGTCAGCATCTCGAGGCCTTCCCCGGGTGCAAGGAGCGCGCGGGCATCGGCGGCGAGTTGCTTCGCCTTCTCCAGTTTCTTTTTCCGGAGAACGGGACCCTGCAAACTCTCCTTCACTTCATCAAATTTCTTCACCCCTGCTTCCTTCACCTCTGCAACGGAAAGAACCGCTGAGCCGTTGGTGATCGTGAACGGCTCGCTCACCGCCCCCACCTTCGCGCCGAACGCCCACCGGACGATTGCCTCGTTGACGCCGATACCGGGGACCACGCCACCCTTTTCCTGCACCTGCGTTTCGCGCAACTCTATCCCCGTCTGCTGGGCTTCCTGACTGAATTCGGATTGCCGTGCATTGTAGGAGAAATCTTTCGCCCTGTCGGCAATATCGTTCTTCGTCTGGGAACCCACCGTGATTTTTGTGGTGATGTTCGCCACCTTTACTTCCCTGGAGTCACGGCCGTACACCTTGATAATATGGAGACCGAACTGCGTACGCACAGGTCCGACAATCTGTCCGGGGGTCGCGCCGAGGCACGCCTTTTCAAACGCAGGGACCATCCGTCCCTTGCCGAACCATCCGAGATCTCCGCCGCTGGAAGCGTTGGAGCGGTCACGGGAATACTCCCGCGCGAGGTCGGCAAAGTTCTTTCCTTCGCGGGCCATCGCGGCGATGGATTTCGCTTGCGCTATCGCCTGGGCACTGTCAGGAGCGGTCACGGGGATGAGGATGTGCGCCGCGTGGACATATTCCTTGTCGGATTTCCTTTCGGCAAGGATCTTGGCGACATGGAGGCCGTCTTCTGCGTCGATGGGGCCGATGATTGCGCCGGGAGCCGCTGCGAACACCGCGCTGTCAAGTCGGGGGCTTAACTCCCCCCGATGGAAGAACGCACCGCTATCCGCTTTATCGGAGTACGTCGAGACGAGTTGGAGGAAATCGGCGCCGCTGCGTGCTTTCGCGGCCACGTCCTCAATCTCCTTCCGGCGGTCGGAGGAATCCGATGCGGATGGGGTCTCAAGAAATACCGCATACTTCAGCTTTCGCGACCCTTCATACTTGAACTGATCCACATTCTCGTCGTAGTATGCGTGCAGATCGGCGTCCGTGACGCTGACATCGCCGTCCTTGACGAGCACCGCAGGATCGAAGAGGGCGTAGCTTGCCTCATAGTGTTCGTACTGGTCGATAAACCTCTGCCGGGCCTCCCCGTCGGTCACGCGCACCGACGCACCAACGACGCTCTGCAATTTTTCCTGGATGCGCCGCAGGCGGAGCTGTTTCTCGAACTCCTGCAGCCGCTTCACACCGTAATTGGGATCGGAGCCCCGGGGGTCGGTGATATATTGGTTCGGATTCCGGAGAACCTGTTCATAGAGTTCCCTGTTGAACTGGCCGGTCGAATCGATGAAGTTCCTCTTGAGGTCCTCAGGCGGGTTCTCCCCGTACACCCAGTCGGTCAGCTCCTGGTCGCTCACCGTGATGCCGAGCCGCTGGACTTCCTCGTCGACGAGGCGCTGGTTGATGATGGACTCCCACGCCTGTTCGCGAAGCTGCGGCTGCATCGACTCGTCGGGCTCCTGGCCCGTCTGAGTCTTGGCGTTATCCGAGAGGGTCTTGACCAGTTCGGAGAATTCCTTGTACGTAATCTTGTGGCCGTTCACCTTCCCGATGACATCCGACTGCCCCCCTCCGCGCATGCCGAGGTAGTCCATTCCCCACTCGAAGACGATGGTGATCAAAAAGGCGATGAGCAGTCCGAACAGGATCACGGGCATGCTGTCGCGCATGCGAGTCATGATAGGCATATGGGGAAACACCCTCCTCAGCGCCGAGGACCGCGGATGCTGTGATCGATGAGCTCGGCGAATTCGCTGGTGACGTTGTTGGTACCCTTCCGACATCGGCTCCGCACGCAGAGCCGAGGCATTTTCTCGGGGGGGTAGGGACAAGAAGAATTGAAACGAAAATTAATATAATCGGAAAATCCTGCAAAAGCAACGCTTTTTTCGTTGACTTTCTCTGGGGGTGAGCGTATATTAGTGAGCTTGCACGATTCGATGTGGTCATCCTGCCATGCATCCGTTACCATCCCCGTACGCTTGACCTCGGAGGTTTCGCAGTGAAAAAGTACACCGGCAAAATTCTGTTGATCGCGGCAGCGGCGCTGCTCTCCCTTTATTTTCTCTGGCCCACCTATAGAGACTACTCGCTCCGCAAGACCCTCAGCACCCTTCATGGCCAGGACAGCGTGCAGTTTGTGGAAAACCACGAGAACGACATCAAGGAATACCGCGCCAAGCGCATCAAACTCGGACTCGACCTTCAGGGAGGGATGCGCGTCGTCCTGGAAGTCGACGTTCTCAAGCTGATCGAGGACCTCGCGAAAAACAAGGACGACGTCTTCGCCCAGGTTATGAAGGAAGTGCGTGAGGAATCGCGCAAGACCGACACTTCCCCCGTTCTCCTCCTCCGGAAGAAGTTCGAGGCGCGCCAGATCAGGATGAGCCGGTACTACCGCAATCTGCGCGATACCAACGACGATATTTACAAATTCCTGAGCGATGAGACGACGAAGGCGATCGACCGCGGCATGGAGATCGTCCGCAACCGCGTCGATCAGTACGGCGTGTCCGAGCCGTCGATCCAGAAACTCGGAAGCAACAGGATCATCGTGGACCTTCCCGGTGTGACCCGGGAGGCCGAAGTCCGCACCCTTCTTCAGGGGACTGCTCTCCTCGAGTTCAAACTGCTCAAGGAACCGGAAATTATGTACCGGGTCATGGAATCCATCGACAAGTTGCTCGCGGCCAGCAACGTGACGGACTCCACCGACACGTCAGCCACCGCCGCGATGCCGGACTCGACGGGAGACACAACGAAGATTGCCACTGCCGAGGGGGAAGTGTCACCGGAAGTGTTCGCCAAGAAGCATCCCTTCTTCTCCCTGGCGATCGTGAACGCGCAGCAATTCCCGGGCGAGGCGGTTGTTGCAGAAGAGAACAAGGAGAAAGTCCGGAGGATTCTGGACCGGGACGATGTCAAGCGCATCCTCCCCGCCGATATGCAGCTCATCTGGAGCGCCAAAGGGCGCGTGCTGGGAAACGGGAAGCGCTACTTCACCCTTTATCCGGTCAAAAGCACGCCGGAACTGACCGGCGGTGTCGTGACATCGGCACAAGCCACCCTCGACCAGAGTTACAACCAACCCATCGTCCGGATGGAAATGAACAGCGAGGGGTCGCATGATTGGGCACGGATCACCGGCGCGAACATCAACAAGCGTATCGCCATCGTGCTCGACAACGCCGTGTTCTCCGCGCCGGTCGTGCGGAACAAGATCACAGGCGGGTCCTCCATGATCGAAGGGATGGACAATATTGAAGAGGCCCGCCTCCTTGAGATCGTCCTGAAGGCAGGCGCCCTCCCCGCACCGGTGGAGATTGTTGAACAGCGGTCCGTCGGGCCGTCCCTCGGCGAGGATTCCATTCGCAGCGGAATAATCTCTTCCACTCTCGCGACGGTGTTGACGGTTCTGTTCATGCTCGTGTACTACAGGTCCGGCGGCGGTGTGGCGGATATCGCGCTGATCTTCTGCCTTCTGTTTGTTCTGGCGGTCCTTGCGGCCTTCCAGGGGACGCTCACACTGCCGGGCATCGCCGGGCTTATTCTGACGCTTGCCGTGGCGGTGGACGCGAATGTGCTCATCTACGAGCGTATCCGCGAAGAACTGTCATTGGGAAAGACCATCCGCGCCGCCATCGACGCCGGATATACAAAGGCGTTCACGGCCATTTTCGACTCGAACGTGACGACGTTTATCACGGGTGTCATCCTGTTCCAATTCGGTTCGGGGCCGGTGCAGGGCTTCGCCCTCACGCTGATGATAGGGATCGTGGCCTCGTTGTTCTGCGCCATGATTATCTCACGGGTGATCCTGAACGTCATGATCGAGAAGTACGGCGCCCGCGTGAGCTTCGGCTAAACGACTATCACTTTGGGGTAGATCACATGCGTTTCTTCGGCAAAACAAACATCGATTTCATGGGCCAGCGGAAGATCTGGTACACGGTTTCCGCAAGCGTCATTCTTCTCGGCATGGTGTCGCTGGCCATCAAAGGATTCGACTACGGCATCGACTTTCTCGGCGGCACGGAGCTGATCGTTCGCTTTCAGGAGCCGGTGACCATCGGGGACCTCCGCGCGGCAATGGACAAGATCGGCTTCGGCAAGGCCGAGATCAAATCATTCGGCAGCCCGCGCGACATCCTGATCCAGACCGTGGAACAGGGGGAAGGCAGCACGATCGCCGAAAGGATCAGGGGAGGGTTGACCGAACGATTCCCACAGAATCAGTTCAGCGTGTTGAGGGAAGACAAGATCGGCCCAAAGGTCGGCACCGAACTTCGGCGGAATGCAGTGTACGCCGTCATGGCCTCCCTCATCGCGATCGGCATCTATGTGGGATTCCGCTTCAAATTCATCTACGGGGTCGGCGCGGTGGTCGCGCTGTTCCACGACGTCTTGGTCACGCTCGGACTCGTCTCGATATGTGACGGAATGCTGAACCTCGAGCTGAACCAGTCGATGGTGGCTGCGTTCCTGACGCTCGTCGGCCTTTCAATGAATGATACCGTCGTCATCTTCGACCGTATCCGTGAAAACCAGAAGATCTTCCGGAACATGCCGCTGCAAGAACTGATGAACAAGAGTCTGAACGAAACTTTGAGCCGTACCATCATCACCTCCGGGACGGTCTTTGTCGTGCTGATCGTGCTTCTGATGTTCGGGGGCGAAGTAAACCGCGGGTTTGCCTTTGCGCTCACCATCGGCATTACCACAGGGACGTATTCCTCGATCTACATTGCAAGCGCCATGGCCCTTGAATGGTCGCTGCGAGGCAAAGCACAGGCGAAGCTGATCGATTGATGCCGGCGGCGGCGGATTCCTGCCGCGTCGGAGGAGAGTTGCCATGACGATTACAACGACATCCCTGGGAAAGACGACGATCATCCGGCTCGAAGGGAACCTGATGGGGGGGCCCGATGCCAACGCATTGAATGCCAAGGTACACGAATTGGCGGACCTCATGCAGGTTCGCATCGTTCTCGATCTCGGCAGGGTGCAATTCATGAACAGCTCGGGCCTCGGGCTGCTCATCGGCGCTGCGAGCACGCTGAAGAATGCAGGAGGCGCGCTGAAGATCGCGGGTGCTTCCGAGAAAATCCTGGCTCTCATCAAGGTCACAAAGCTCGGCGGTGTCCTCGAGACATTCCCCACGGTTGACGGAGCCGCGGCAAGCTTCGGAAAGTGATTGCTTCTCTGTGGTGATTCCCCGACCTTGTGCAGCAAGGGTCGGGGGTTTTTTTTGTGACGTCCCCTCATCACTTCAGCCAGACAAACCATCATGCCGGTTCAGATTATTGTCGGCGCCCAATGGGGCGACGAAGGAAAAGGAAAGATCGTCGACATGCTTGCCGGCGATGCCGATATCGTGGCACGCTACCAGGGAGGCGCGAACGCGGGGCACACCGTGTGCATCGGCGATCGCCAGTTTGTTCTCCACCTTCTCCCCTCGGGCATCTTCCACCCCCATATTTGCTGCGTGATCGGTAATGGCGTCGTCATCGATCCCTCAGCCCTCCTGGGCGAGATCGCACAACTGCAAGCGGCCGGATTCAATGTGGGCGGGCGGCTCTTCATCAGCCACAACGCCCACCTGATCATGCCCTACCACAAGCTGCTCGACGTCATCCGGGAGCAGACCACAAACAAGATCGGAACCACCGGCCGCGGCATCGGACCGGCATATATCGATAAGGCCACACGGAACGGCATACGAATCGTCGACCTTCTGGATCGCGATGTCCTCGCCCGCAAGATCACAGCCAACCTCGAAGAGAAAAACCAGATCCTGACGAAAGTGTATGGCGAAACGAAGATCGACGTCGACGCGATCATCGCAGAGTACGAGGCATTTGACAAGAAGATCGACGAATACATCACCGACACGGCCCTGTACCTGAATAAGGCCCTTGCTGACGGCAAACGGATCATTGCCGAGGGGGCACAGGGCGCTCTCCTCGATGTCGATCACGGCACCTACCCCTATGTCACATCCTCCAATCCTACGTCCGGGGGAGCATGCACAGGTTTGGGCATCCCGCCAACGGCAGTCAGCGATATCGTCGGCATCGTCAAGGCCTATTGCACACGCGTCGGAAATGGGCCGTTCCCCACGGAACTCCTGGACGCCACCGGCGAGCGGCTCCGGACGATCGGGCAGGAATTCGGTGCAACAACGGGAAGACCCCGCCGATGCGGCTGGTTCGATGCAGTTGCCCTCAGGTATTCGGCCATGATCAACGGCATCACCCGCATTGCCATCACCAAACTCGATGTGCTCGATACGTTCGAGGAGATCAAGATCTGTGTCGGTTATGAGGTCAAGGGAAAACGGCTGAAATCGTTCCCGACGGATCTCGCGACACTGGAGCGCATCACCCCGGTCTTCGAATCATTCCCCGGCTGGAAGGAGCCGATCTCCTCGGTGAGGTCGTATGCCGATCTCCCGTCCAATGCGCGTCGCTATGTGGAGGCGCTCGGCGGGCTGACCGGGACATCCGTCTGGCTGGTCTCGGTCGGTGCCCGGCGCGACCAGACAGTGACATGCTCATAACATTCGATTGCGCGTCACTATGAAGGACGTCGCCACTCCCTCCTCTCCCATGAAGACGACAAATCTCAAGATCGGACTCCTCGTCCTTGCGTCGGCATTCGTCATCGCCATGCTCGTGTATTCCAACCGGATCACGGCGAAACTCCTCACGCATGAACAGCAGGTCGTCGATCTCTACGCGAAATCGTACGAGTACATCACCAGCGATCGGGCCTCCTCGGGCGATTTCAGCTTTCTCTTTGAAGAGGTGATCGGCACCATCGACTTCCCGGTCATCCTCACCGATGTCCACGACAATCCCCTGTACTGGAAGAACGTGAAGGTCGATACGTCGCTGACGCTGGATCAGCAGCGAGAGGTCGTCCGGCCGCTGCTCCCGGTCATGGACCGGCACAACAAGCCGATCAAGATCGCACTGAACGACACGACAGTGCTGAACTATGTTCATTACGGCGAATCCGACCTGATCGTTCAGCTTCGTTGGCTTCCCGTGTGGGAGATTCTCCTGGCGGCGGTGTTCATCTTCGTTGCGTACGTCGGGTTCACCACTATCAAACGGACGGAACAGAGTAATATCTGGGTGGGGATGGCGAAGGAAACCGCGCATCAGCTCGGCACGCCGTTGTCCAGTATCATCGGGTGGCTTGAGAGGGCACGCGCGGATGGCGAGCATATCCCGGCTGTTGCCGAAAGTCTGCAGGAAATCGGGAACGACATCGAACGGCTCAACAAGGTGGCTGCCCGCTTTTCCAAGATCGGCTCGCGCCCCGACCTGAAAGACGAGGACCTCGCCGAAGTCATCCGTGGGGTCATCGCCTACATCGCGAAACGCATTCCACGGTCGGGCAAGAGGGTGGACCTCATCATTGCGACACCGGGAGAGTTTCGTGCGTTCATCAACAGGGATCTTTTCGAGTGGGTCGTCGAGAATCTGATGAAGAATGCTCTCGATGCCATGGAGGGACCGTCGGGGAGGGTCACGTTCCACCTGACGCAGTCAGGAAGGAGGACGACAATCGATGTCACGGATACCGGAAAGGGGATCGACCCGCGGTTCCACAAGGATGTCTTCCGCCCCGGATACAGCACAAAGCAAAGGGGCTGGGGGCTCGGCCTGAGTCTTTCGAAACGCATCATCGAGGAATATCACAAAGGAAAGCTCTTCGTCAAGCAGAGCACTCCCGGCGAAGGAACGACGTTCCGGATTCGCCTCGGCTGACGCGGGCGCGCCGCCGGCGCCTCGTCAGTCGCCCCTTTTCTCCAGGACCAGCCTCGCTTTCTCCCTCCCCATCTCGAACGTCTCACCCAGCTTCGGCTGCACGAATTCTGTGTCCTGCACGGGGAGTTCTTCATCGGGCGCGATGATCACCGGGTCGATGACCTGTTTGTTCCCCTCCTTGAAGGAGAACGAACATTCTGCTGCGTGAAAGAGGTTGAAGAGCGCCGCCCTCGTCTTTTCGTCGGAACAGGCGGCGAGCGCCTCACGGACGAGACGATCCCAGGCCGCAAGGTCGTTGTTCACGTCCTGCACCGACTCCATGTCGCGGAGGAAATAGAGGTTCGGCAGGAGCTCCAGGGCTGTCCGCATCAGCATCGCAAAGACGTTGGGAAATACCGCGCGGATGCTCTGCTCTGTCATCATGGGATACGACGGATAGGTATTGACCACGAAGAGTTCGGAAATCCCCCCGAACCGCAGGACGCTCTTCAGCGGTGTCTTGTTGGAAATGCCGCCGTCGGCGTACCACTGCGGCAAGCTTCGAAGCGGCGCGGGGATCCGCGGATCGTCCACCACCGTTCGCACGGGGGGGTACGCGACGGTTGTAATCGTCGATGCCATAATATACGCCATGGCTTTGTCCGTGTCCGGCTCATCGGTCACCGACTTGACGTACGCGGCTCCGGTGTTGAGGGAACTCAAGCTGACATAAAACTCATCCACGGTGTGCCGTGCTCTTATCATGTCGTGACGAAAATACTCGCGGACATATCTGTTGTAGAGGGGAGTGTTGTCAAACAGCGAGTCAACACCCCGCACCCCGGGCCAGCGGTCCATGCGCGTCGTCGCGAACTTCAGCACCAGGCCGAAGATCCCCCACCCGCGTATCTTGTAGACGTCCCGATTGCGGAGTTTCTTCCACTGGCTCTCGATTTCCTCGCGGGCGGCACGAAGGTCGACCGCCTGCGCGATGCTCATCCCGTTGAGCGCGCCCACAGAAGTGCCGGAAAGAATATTGATTCGCCGCCCCGTTCGTTCGAAGTACGAAAGAAGTTCGACGAGTGCTCCCGCCTGGAAAGCCCCCCGCGCTCCCCCACCGGAGAGAATGAGTGCCAGTTTTCCCACGAATGAACCCCTTCGAAGAATAGCAGTGAAAGAGCGCCTATCGACGACGCTCGGGAAAAGGACCCTGGTCAGACGCTCTCCCTCTTCCCCAGTGTCCGCCGAACCTCACGAAAGACCTGATGGAACATGGGACGCGTCAGCCGGCCGGTGAAGGTGTTCTGCTGGCTCGGATGAAAGGACGCGATAAACACGAGCCCATTGATTTCATATCGGGCCTCATGCCCGAATGCAGGCCGCCGGGAATACTGAATGCGCCCTACCTCGCGGTACGCAGAGAGTGCAGCATCGAATCCGACCCGCCCCAATCCCACGACGACGCGCACGTTCGCCAGCATTGCGATCTCCCGGAGGAGAAACGGCCTGCACCGCGACAGTTCGACAGGAAGAAGCTTGTTCTGTGGAGGGGCGCATCGGCACGCCGCTGTGATGTAGCAATCGGTGAGGATCAATCCATCGCCGCGCCCGGTTGATTGGGCCTGATTGGCGAAGCCGGCATCGTGCAGCGCGCGGAAGAGCCAGTTGCCGCTCTCGTCTCCCGTGAACATCCGCCCAGTCCTGTTACCCCCGTGCGCGGCCGGCGCAAGACCGACGAGCAGAAGTCGTCCCCGGGGATCTCCAAATCCCGGAAGGGGTTTCCCCCAGTAGGTTTCTCCCACAAACCGTTTTACTTTCTCGCGGGCAACTCGTTCACGCCAGCGGACGAGGCGCGGGCAGCGGCGGCACGCAATAATTTCGCTTTGCAGGTGTGTCACACCGGGTTTCATCACACTTCTACTCACCCGGCGCACGATGCTGCAGGGGGCCAAGCGCATCATCCACCGTCAGGACCGATGCCGGGGCGATGTCCAGACTCTTCACGCTGTCCGCGATCGTTGCAAGATCTCCGACGATGACGAACGCAAGATTCTCCATCCGGATGTACTTCTCGGCTGCGCGGAGGACATCCCCCTTCGTCACTGCAAGGATCCGGTCGATGGCACCGTCGAAGTAATCGTCGGGCAGGCCGTAAATCACGAGTTCTTCGAGGCGGTTTGCAATCTGTGACACGGTTTCAAATCCGCCTGGAAACCGAAAAGCCATATAGTTCTTCGCCCGAACAAGATCCGAATCCGGAACCATGACCAGCATTCTCTGAAACTCCTTGAGGAATTCGCCCAGCGCCTTGTCGGTGACAGCGGTCTGCACGGAAGAAGACGCGATAAAGGGTCCGGCAAGGGGTCGAAAATCGAATCCTGAGGAGGCCCCGTATGTATAGCCGTGCCGCTCCCGCAGGTTCTGGTTAAGGCGGGAAGTGAAAGAACCGCCGAGAATCGTATTCATCACCGTCATGGCATCATAGTCATCCGTCAGGCGCGGCGCCGCCACGCGGCCAATGCGAATGACCGATTGCTCCGCACCCGGTTTGTCGATGAGGATGAGCGTCCTTCCTGCCGTAGGAACAATCGGGGGAACGGGAGGTGGAATGGCACCGCTGCCTTTCCACGAGCCAAAAGCCCGCTCCAACCTCGGAAGGATCGTTACGGGGGTCACGTCCCCCACCACGATGATGGTGGCATTGGCCGGCACAATGTACTTGCGGTGGAATGTGAGAACATCGGCCGTGGTCACTGCGCGTACACCCTGATCGGTCCCCAATTTGGGGACGCCGTACGAATGGGCCCCATAGAGCGCGTGTCCGAAAGCGACCGACGCGATATAGTCGGGATCGTCGCGTCCCTGCATCATCTCCGTGAGTCGTTCCTTCCGTAACCGCTCCAGATCCTCCGGAGGAAACGTCGGACGGCAGACGATATCCGCCATCAGCACGATCGCAGAATCCAGTTTCGAGAGAGGCGTGTGGAGATTGACACCCATGGTGTGGCGCCCCGACTCAGAACTGATCTGCACGCCGAGAAAGTCGATGGCATCCGCAAGCTCCAGCGACGTGCGGTGACCGGCCCCTTCCATGAGCATGGAGGCCGTCATATCGGCCAACCCCTGCTTGCCCGGAGGATCCATGAGCGATCCCGCCCGAACGATAAGATTGATCTGCACAAGAGGAACTGTGTGCTTCTCCAGCAGGAGAACCGGCACACCGTTCGAGAGAGTGAGATGCTGCAAAGCGGGGAGCGTAAGCCGGGGCGGAGATCCCAGGGCGGGCGGGTGCGACCGATCCGGTTGGGCCGGCACGAGCGCCGGCAGGAAGAGAAAGAGAACAAGGAGGAGGACGGTTGCACAGCGCTGCCGCCGATCAGGAAGATTCCGGTGTACTCTCCACAGGATCCTTGTCATGGCCGGCCCTCCTTGGGCGCAGCAAGTTCCGGTTTGCCCAGAGGGAAGACGCTGAGAACGACACAGCCGTCAGCGCGAAGATACGTCGCTGTCATCGCCTGGATATCGCCCGGGTCGATGGCCTTATAGCGCGCAAGATCTTCGTTCAGATAGTCGGGATTGCCTGTTGCCGCAACATACATGTTCAGCAATTCCGCCTTCATCTGCACGCTCTCCAGCCGGTCGAGGAATGACGCTTCGATCTGGTTCACGGCCCTCTCGACTTCCCGGGGAGCCGGCGGTGTTGTGGTGAGGGCGCGGATCTCTTCCCACACGAGCTTTTCGATCTCGCGGAGGCGATGCCCTTCCCTCGCGGTGACGACGATCTCAAAGATCGACGCCAACCGCCGGCCGTCCTGAAATGCACTGACGTCCTGGGCAACCTGCAATTCATAGACCAACCGCTTATACAGACGCGAGTTCTTCCCCCCGGCAAGGATGGCGGCAAGAATATCCATCTCGGCATCTCCCGGCGCAAAGACGGGAGGAGTCGGCCAGGCGATGTACAGCCGGGGGAGCTGTACACGGTCTTCCAGTACGACTCGTTTCTGTTCCGTAAGAAAAACAGGAGGCGCGGCCTGGGGGGGAACGGCGGGGCCGCCGGGAACATCATGGAACCACGTTTCCACCAGATCCTTCGTCGTGTCGACGTTCACATCCCCCGCGATCACGAGAGTCGCATTGGACGGCACGTAGTACTTCCGGAAGAAATCGACCACGTCCTGATAACTTGCGGAGGCAAGATCCTCCATCGACCCGATCACAGGCCAGTGATATGGATGATTCTCCGGGAAGAGGTTCTCCTCGATCGACAAGGATGCAAGTCCGTACGGTTCATTGTCGTAGTTCTCGCGTCTTTCATTTTTTACAACGTCCCGCTGCGCGTTCACCTTCCCCGGAGACATTGCTTCGACGAGGAAGCCCATCCGGTCCGATTCGAGAAAGAGCGGAAGAGCAAGGGCATTGTTCGGAATGACCTCCTCGTAGTTCGTCCGATCATTGGTTGTCGACCCGTTGTTGTCGCCCCCTGCCGCCTCCAGCCACTCGTCGAATTTCCCCTGAGGGACATGTTGAGACCCTTCGAACATCAGGTGCTCGAACAGATGTGCAAAGCCCGTCTTCCCCGGCTTCTCGCGCGCGGAGCCGACATGATACCACACGTCAACGGCGATCGTGGAAACGCTGTGGTCTTCATGGAGAATGACGTCGAGGCCATTGGGAAGTGTCCAGCGGATGTACGGGAGGGAGAGGTGCCCGTCTCCGGCGAGCGCCGTCCCACAGGCGAGTATCATCAGGATGAGAAGCCGTTTCATTGACGCCTTGTACGCAGGGTAAAGAAGTGAGACCGGTCAAGGAGGTGATTTCAAGGAAGGGAATTGGATGGACAACATCAAGGGGAGGGAAGGCGGAGATGCATCTCCCCCGGGATTGCCTTCGATCCCCGGGGGAGAAGAGTTCACACTTCGCAAGACTTGTTAGACCGTCGCTGGCGGTTGCGCAGCAGGACCCTTGGACTTGTACACGCTCCCTCCGATGAGTCCTCCGATCAGCCCGAAAAGCGGATCGATAATGAAGGGCGGGATGATGGCCAATGCAGAAAGCGCCTGCGATTTAAACCCTTCCTGCATCTGCTCGAGCGCCTCCGGAGGCATCTTATCGAGAATGCCAAGACGATCGTACATCGACATGATCATCCCTCCTGTCGTTCCGGCAACAATGTTTCCAAGGGCGAAATGGAGAATGACCGTCAGAATGTCCCCTGTGATAGCCCCAAAAACTCCGGCGAGCGCCCCAAGCTGCAGCGCATCGGAGCTCATCAGCGGGGGATCGCCTGGTTTCAGATCTTTATTATAGAAGAACACCGCCATGAACCCGCCAAAGATGATCCCGGCGCAGCAAAGGCAGTTGATGAAGTTCAGAAACGGGATGCCGGAAATGGCTCCCATGATGACGCCGCCGTAAATCGCAGGCATCAACTTGCTTGGTTTCTCAGGCATCATTGAGTCCTTTCTCAGAAATGATGGATGGTGGCGATTGTTCCCCCTGCAATGCGCAGATTCCCTCGATGGCCGCAGGAATCAAAAGAAAAGGCGTGAGCACCCCAAACCAGAATCCCGTAAGCGCGCGGGTCGTGAACGTGGCCTGATGAAGGCCGATCAACCCCAGCCCGACATCCACCAGCATCGGGACAAGAGCGATGACCACCAATGAAGGGTGGAGCGTTCTCGGCCGTCGAAGATTCTCCAGAAAGGGAAAGAAGACGGTCGCCGCGAGGAATCCGAAGTAAATGAACGAGCAACGGCAGCAGACAGCCAGCGGGAGGCCCATGAGATGCAGTGAATGGCTCTCCATCTGGTGGCAGACCGGATGATACAAAGCATACAGCGCACCGCCGACCGCGGAAAGTGCGGGAGACCCGGAGGCCACGCACGCAGGGGCGAGAAGGAAGCCGCCGCACCAGAGCGCTACCCCGGCAAGGATCACTGCGTATGTCCTTTCGGCCCACGACATGCGGGAACATACCGGAAAATCCAACGAGAATCAAGGATTCACGATGAAACGTGGCGCCTTGAATCTCTCGCGAGCGCGCCGTATATTTTCCACACACGAACGACTATCCCCTTGCCTCCACCGATGCCTCCAATCGAAACACGACGTTACCTGATCGGCCTTGTTCAGATGGCCGTGGGGGCCGACCCCGCCGCCAATGTCGATCATGCTGCCGCGCTTATCACCGACGCCGCAAAGGCCGGCGCGAAGGTCGTTTGCCTTCCCGAACTCTTCCGGACACGCTACTTCTGTCAAAGCGAAGAAGCGTCCTCGTTCGACCTCGCCGAACCCATCCCCGGTCCTACGTCGCAACGGCTTGCAGCGCTGGCGCGATCTCTCGGTGTGGTACTTATCATCCCGTTGTTCGAACGGCGCGGGCCGGGCGTGTACCATAACAGTGCCGCTGTTGCCGACGCTGACGGGACGCTTGTCGGTCTCTACCGGAAGATGCACATTCCGGACGACCCGTTCTATTATGAGAAGTATTACTTCACCCCTGGCGATCTCGGGTTTCGGGCATTCTCCACTGCGGTGGGAAAGATCGGGACGCTCATCTGCTGGGACCAGTGGTATCCGGAAGCGGCGCGCCTGACGGCCCTGCAGGGGGCAGAGGTTCTGTTCTACCCAACGGCAATCGGATGGCACCCGCATGAGAAGGCGCGCTACGGCGCAACGCAGCGGGAAGCGTGGCAAACGGTCCAGCGCGGACATGCCATCGCCAACGGCGTCTATGTCGCCGCGGTGAACAGAATCGGGCACGAAGTCCCGCAAGCAAACGCCCCGGGGATAGAGTTCTGGGGCTCTTCGTTTATCGCCGACCCGCAGGGAGTGATTCTCGCGGAAGCGTCCCCCGACAAAGAAGAGATCCTGCTGGCCGAGATGGAGAGCGCACACATCGAGGACGTCAGGCGCAATTGGCCGTTTCTTCGCGACCGGCGGATCGACGCGTACGGCGGCATCATGCGCAGGTTCCTCGACGACGAACCCGGGAGCCGACAATCGTAGCCCCTTCCCCGCAGACACCTGCATCCCTTGGCTATCGCATGCCGGCCGAATGGGAACGGCATGACGCCACCTGGCTCGGCTGGCCGCACAACACGACAGACTGGCCCGGCAAGTTCGCCCCGATTCCCTGGGTGTACGGAGAGATCGTCAGGAAAATTTCCGGCGGCGAGCAGGTCAGAATCATTGTGGATTCCGCCGCCCACCAGCGGTCCGCCCGGCGCGTCCTCCAACGCGTTGGAGTCCCGTCCGGCAATGTTCGATTCTTTACCTTCCCGACAGATCGCGGATGGACCCGCGATTTTGGCCCGATGTTCGTCCGCCGTGAGAACCCGCACCCGGAAGTGGCGATCAACAATTTCCGGTTCACCGGTTGGGCGAAGTACCTCAACCACACGAAGGATCGCCTTATTCCGGCGCGCGTCGCGCGCAAACTTCATATTCCCATTCACCAACCGCTTGCGGGCACCATGCCTTTCGTCCTGGAAGGCGGTGCGATTGATGTCAACGGGCGCGGCACTCTCCTGACAACCGAGGAGTGCCTGCTCGATAACGCAATCCAGGTCCGCAACCCGGGCCTGGATCGCCGGGGATATCAGAAGGCGCTGCACGATGCGTTGGGGGTCACGAACGTCTTCTGGCTCGGCAAGGGAATCGCCGGCGACGACACGCACGGACATGTGGACGACCTTGCCCGGTTCGTCAATCCTACGACGATCGTGCTGTGCGAAGAGAAGAACCCGGCTGACCCCAACTATCGCCCGTTGCAGGAGAACAAGGAACGCATGCAGGAAATGAGATTAGAGGATGGAATGAAGCCCGAGGTGATACTCCTCCCGCTCCCCTCCCCCCTGATCTTCAACGGCATGAGACTTCCGGCAAGCTACGCGAACTTCTACATTGCCAACGCTGCTGTCATCGTCCCAACGTTTAACGATCCCAAGGACCGGGTCGCCCTCGGCACGCTTGCCGACCTCATCCCCGACCGTCCGGTCATCGGGATCCACGCGGTCGATCTCCTGTGGGGGCTTGGAACCCTCCACTGCATGACCCAGCAGCAACCCCTGAGCCAGCCCTGAACTCTTTTTTTCCCACTTCATCATTCGCTTTCTCAATTCTTGGAATCCTGGGAGCGGAAATCCGCGATTTGGGACCATTTTCGCACATAGTGCATGGCATGAAATTGGACGTAATGGCGGGCAGAAGAGAGAAAAGTACTGCTCACGACCTCCGTATACCTCTATAATCAAGGCGAAGATGATGAAAAGGAAAATGGTCACGATCGACGGCAACGAAGCCGCCGCGTATGTTGCTCACAAACTGAGTGAAGTCATCGCAATTTACCCCATCACCCCCTCCTCGAACATGGGGGAATGGGCCGATGAGTGGTCTGCTCAGGGGAGAAAAAACCTCTGGGGGACAGTCCCGTCGGTCACCGAGATGCAGAGCGAAGGGGGAGCGGCCGGAGCGGTGCATGGTGCGCTGCAGGCCGGAGCGCTCTCGACCACCTTCACGGCTTCGCAGGGTCTCCTGCTGATGATCCCGAATATGTTCAAGATCGCCGGCGAGCTGACATCCACCGTGTTCCATGTTTCCGCCCGGGCCCTTGCCGCCCAGGCACTCTCCATCTTCGGCGACCACAGCGACGTCATGGCTACCCGGTCCACAGGGTTCGCAATGCTCGCGTCGAACTCTGTTCAAGAGATTATGGATAATGCTCTCATCGCACAGGCATCCACGCTCGAAGCTCGGGTCCCTTTCATCCATTTCTTCGACGGGTTCCGAACCTCTCATGAAGTCATGAAGATCGAGCAGCTCACCGACGAGGATATGCGGGCCATGATCGACGACGAGCTGGTGCAGGCGCACCGCAGGCGCGCACTCTCGCCCGATCATCCGGTCCTGCGCGGTTCCGCGCAGAACCCCGACGTGTACTTTCAGGGACGTGAGACCGTCAACCCCTTCTATTCCGCCTGTCCCGACATCGTCCAGAGACAGATGGACAAATTCGCGGCGCTGACGGGACGGCACTACAAATTGTTTGAGTATGTCGGTTCGCCGACCGCCGACCGCGTTCTCATCATCATGGGCTCCGGCGCCGAAGCCGCTCAGGAGACCGTGGAATACCTGAATGCAAAGGGGGAGAATATCGGCCTGCTGAAAGTTCGCCTCTTCCGTCCATTTGCCGTCAACCACTTCATCAATGCTCTTCCGCCGAGCGTCAAGAAGATCGCAGTACTCGACCGGGTCAAGGAGCCGGGCGGTGCAGGCGAACCTCTGTATCAGGACGTTCTCACGGCGATCGTTGAGACCCTTGCCTCGCATACTGCGCCGTTTTCCTCCTGCCCGACCGTTGTCGGCGGCCGGTATGGACTCTCGTCCAAGGAATTCACCCCTGCAATGGTGAAGGCGGTTTTCGACGAGCTGAAAAAAGAAACACCAAAGAATCATTACACCGTCGGCATTACCGACGATGTCAGTCATACGAGTCTCGTTGTCGATCACACGTTCACCACCGAATCGAACGACGTCGTCCGGGCCCTGTTCTTCGGCCTGGG
>Ga0182021_10000932_pt1 | contig 33134 bp, 29 predicted proteins | sample 612E3MmetaG_FD_120493 | JGI IMG/M metagenome (GOLD analysis project Ga0182021, IMG submission 120493) | Permafrost microbial communities from Stordalen Mire, Sweden - 612E3M metaG (Illumina Assembly) | ecosystem: Environmental > Terrestrial > Soil > Wetlands > Permafrost | place: Sweden... | reverse complement strand
GACACGCCGACCCAGACCGCCTTCGACCGGCGCGCCCGCCAGGCCAATCTGAAAAATGCCTTTGCCTTGCGGTCCGGCGCTGCCATAAACCCCGCCGAACGTTACGTTCTCATTGATGATGTCTTCACGACGGGTTCCACCCTCAACGCCTGCGCCGCCGTGCTGCGGCGCGCCGGCTGCTTGAATCTCGACGTCGTCACCTTCGGTCACGGCTGACCTTCACCATGGTGCATTTCAACAAGCCCCAGTATCCCACGATCGTCCCCAAAAAAAAGGACATCCCCAAGGGCGTCTGGGTGAAATGTCCGCTGTCGGGCGAGATCGTCTTCAACAAGGACCTGGAGGCCAACCAGATGGTGGTCCCGAAGAGCGGGTACCATTTTCGCATCGGCGCCCGCGAGCGCCTCAAGGGCCTGCTCGACCCCGACACGTTCAAGGAACTCGGAACGGAGGTGCGGGCGGCTGATCCCCTGGCCTTCGTGGATTCCCAGCGGTATCCCGACCGGCTGAAGAAATATGAAAAGGACAGCGGCCTGACCGAGGCGGTGGTCTGCGGCACGGGCCGGCTTCACGGCATTTCCGTGGCGCTGGCCGTCATGGATTTCCGCTTCTGCGGCGGCGCGATGGGCGGCGCGACCGGCGAGAAGATCACGCGCGCGATCGAGATGGCGCTGGCCGAGAAGATCCCGTGCCTGATCTTCAGCGCGGCGGGCGGCGCCCGGATGCAGGAGGGCATCTTCTCGCTGATGCAGATGGCGAAGACCAGCGCGGCGCTCGGCCGGCTCGCCGCGGCCCGGCTGCCCTTCATTTCCATTCTCACCGATCCGACCACCGGCGGGGTCACGGCGAGCTTTGCGACGTTGGGTGACATCATTCTCGCCGAGCCGGGCGCGCTGATCGGTTTCGCCGGCGCTGTCGTAATCAAGGAAACGACCAAGCAGACGCTGCCGGCGGGCTTCCAGCGGGCCGAGTTTCTCCTCAAGCACGGGTTGATCGACCAGATTGTCAGCCGGCTGGAGATGCGCGACCGGTTGCGCGACATCCTACAGGCGCTATATGTGAAGAAGCGGCCGGTGGTGACGCCTACCTCGTGACGGTCGGGCCGCAAAAGACGGCGTGACGCGGACCTGCTGAACTCACGCCTTTTCATGGCAACCAGCGGGATATTCACCGGCTACGCAGCGGTCCAGGATTACCTGTTCAGTCTCAAGGCTCGTGGGCTGAAGTTCGGCGTGGATCGGATGCGGGTGCTGGTCGAGGCGTTGGGGCATCCGGAGCGGCGCTGCCCGGTGGTCCATGTCGCCGGCACCAATGGCAAGGGCTCGGTGGCGGCGATGCTCGACGCCATCCTGCACACCGCCGGCTGGCGCACCGGACTCTACACCTCCCCGCACCTCGTCAAGCTGGGCGAACGGGTGCAGGTGAACCGCCAGTTGCTGGGCGAGGCGGAGATCATTGCCTACACGAACGAGCTGCGGCCCGTCGCGGAGCAGCCGGCACTCTTCGGCGCGGACGATCATCCGAGTTTTTTCGAGTTCATGACAGCGATGGCTTTTCTGCAGTTTGCGCGGCAGGCCGCCGATCTGGCGGTGATTGAGGTGGGGCTCGGCGGGCGGCTCGATGCCACCAACGTCGTGGAGCCGGAGGTGACGGCGATCACGTCGATCGGGTTTGATCACTGTGATATGCTCGGCGACCGGCTTGAGCTGATTGCGGCGGAAAAGGCGGGCATCATCAAACCCGGGCGGCCGGCCGTGCTCGGCCGCATGCCGGCCGTGGCGGAGGCGGTGATCCGGGCGATTGCGGCGGAGCGGGAGGCGCCGGTGACAACCGTGCGCGAAGTGTATGGCGACGAGCTGGCGCGTTATCCGCAGACGAATCTCGAGGGCGACTATCAGCGCTGGAATGCGGCCACCGCCACGCTGGTCGCCCGGCTGCTGCCCGCGCGCTGGGGCCTGACGGATGAAATTGTTGCCCGCGGGCTGATGCATGCCAATTGGCCGGGTCGCTGGCAGCGAATTACCCTCGGCGGGCGTCCGCTTATCCTGGACGCTTCGCACAATCCCGAGGGGGCGCAGGTGCTCGACGCCAACCTGACGAAGCTGGTGGCGGAGGCCGGCCGGAAGCCGATCGTCGTGACCGGTGCGCTTGGTGAGTATCGCGCCCGCGCGCTGCTCGAGGTGATTGCGCGGCACGCCGGCGAGATTCACCTGGCGATTCCCCATCAGGCGCGCGCCTGCGGCTATGGGGAGCTTGAGCACTCCGTTCCGGCGGCCTTTGGCGGGCGGGTGGTGCGGACCACCGTTGGCGAAGTGTTTCCCGAACCGGATCGCTGTGCCATCGGCAGCGCCGGCGACACGGTGGTGGTGACTGGGTCAATCTACTTGATCGGCGAAGTGTTCGAGCGCATTGAACCCGGGCGCGGGGCCGGCGAAGGCCGCTTGCAGGATTTCTGACCCGCATCGATCTTCCGGCGGGGCAGGCGCAGCCCAAAGGTGGCGCCAGTCTCCGATGGGCGAAATCGCCGGTTAGAAACCGGCCCTCCATTGAAGGCCGTTTCCGCCGCGGTGTGCTGGTCCCGGCTCAGAGGCTGTCGCCGAAATCCTTCTTGAACTGCCTGACGAGGCGTTCGGGCCAGTTGCTCGTCGGGGCGAGGCGTCCCATGAAGAACCGGAGCACCGTCGGTTCGTCCACAAACTTAAGGCCGCCGACCAACCCGCGGTTTTTGTACAGCCAGATCAGGCGGTCGAGGACGAACTTCGTCTGCGAGAGCGTGAAAACGCGCCGGGGAAAAGCGAGGCGCAGCAACTCGACGTCGGCGAGGATGTCATTGCCCTTGTCGTCGCGGACACTCGAGATCGTGCCGCGCTCCATCCCGCGGACGCCGGAAATGATGAAGAGCGCGGCGGCGAGCGCCCCGGCGGGATATTCGGTCTGCGACACATGGGGCAGAAATCCGCGGGCGTCGACGTGGCAGCCGAGCGCCCCGGGCGGGGTGATGACCGGGATGCCCCGCTTGTCGAGCTCGTTGACGAGATAGGCGATGAAGGAAGGTGACTGGCTGATCACGGTCTCGTCGGTGGTTTCGTACATGCCGATGGCGAGCGCCTCGATTTCGCGGACGGACATGCCGCCGTACGTCACGAAGCCTTCATAAAGCACGACGAGATCGCGCACCTTGAGGAACAGGTCCTTGCGGCTGGTGCAGATGGCACCGCCGCGGGTCGAGCTGACCTTGCGGCTGGAAAAATAGATGATGTCCACCAGGCCGCACATCGTGAGCAGGATGTCCTTGATCGAGCTGTTCTTGAATTTCGCCTCGCGTTGCTTGATGAACCAGGCGTTCTCACCGATGAGGCTGGCATCGAGCAGAACGATGATCCCGTGCTGATCAGCGACCTTGCGCACCTCGCGCATGTTCGCGATCGAGAAGGGTTGTCCGCCGATGAGGTTGGTGGAGGCTTCGAGGCGGATAAACGGAATGCGGGCGGCCCCGTATTCCTTGATGAGGCCTTTCAGCTTGGTGACATCGAGGTTTCCCTTGAACGGATGGCTGCTCTTGATTATCAGCGCCTCGTCGGTGTAGAGCTCGAAAATTCGCCCCCCGTTCATCTCCATGTGGGCCTTGGTGGTCGTGAAGTGGTAGTTCATCGGGATCACGTCGCCCGGCTTGATGAAGGCCTTGGAGATGACGTTTTCGGCGGCGCGCCCCTGGTGGACGGGGATCACATATTGCGTGCCGAACACCTCGCGCACTGCCGTTTCCATGCGGGCGAAACTCTGCGAACCGGCATAGGCGTCGTCGGCCCGGAGCATGGAGGACACCTGGTTGTCGCTCATCGCGTTCGTGCCGGAGTCGGTCAGCATGTCCAGGAACACGTCCGGGGTGCTCAGCTGAAAGGTGTTGAACCCGGCGGCTTCCATCGCCTTGCGGCGCTCGTCGATGGGGCGCAAATACAGCTTCTGCACGATGCGCACTTTGTGCAGCTCCAGCGGGATGTCCTCGCCGCTGTAGAATTTGACCTTCATCGGGGTGGTAGGGGCTTCGTTCATGAACGGGATCGGGGGTTACGGACGTTATTCGAATCTCCGGAGGGGAGCGGCCTCCGGGCATGCGCCGCCCAATCTCCTGTTCGCCGGAGGCGACGTCTATCCCGTTTTTCGCCCGGGCGCAGTCGACAGTCGTTCTTATACGATCCAATGCCGTGGCTTCACGGGAAACCGTTGATCTGACCAAGGTCAGGCCCTGCAAGGGAAACACCACCCGCGTTGGGAGGCTCCGAACTCGCCCGCGGTTCTTTCGTCACGCCAGCTTCACCAATTCCGGCGTCGGCGGAACGTCTTTAATGATCTGGGCCGGCAGGGGACCGACGCCCAGATAGCGCAGGTTGGGCAGGCGCTCCGGCCAGGCGCGGCCCTCGTAGGCAACCTCCAGTACGGCCTTCAGCATTGCGCCGGCGTACCGCTGGGCGTTACCGGGCAGATCGGCGAAGCGCCGCACGCCGGCAATATCCCCGGACCAGCCGGGGCAGCGCTCATAAACCGGGCGGAGGGCTTTGCGGACCGCCTCGTTGCGCGGCACGTGGCGGCAGACCCGCCCGTTGGGCGCCTCATAGGCCGTGCAGATGAGCAGATCGCCGCGCCAGTCACCTCCGTGAGTGAGTGCGTCGAGCTTGTTGATCATCAGATCCTGGAACCCGCCGTAGCGCAGGGCATCGCCCTTCTCGACCGCGTCGTACCAGCCGACCATGCGCTGGCGGCCGGTGCTGGTGCCGAACTCGAGCAGCTTCAGTTTCGCTGCAAGCGGATGGGCGTCCTCCATCTGCGTGAGAAAGGTGTGGGTGCCGACCTTGGTGTCGTAGGCCTTGGCGACGCCGAAGGTGTGGATTCGCTGCACGGGCACGCCGGCGCTTTCAAAAAACTCCGCCGTGAACGTGTGCGAGGCGGTGACGTTGGGCGAGAAGCCGCGGCGCTTGTCGAGCCAGTAGGACTGGCCGAATTCGCCAATCACAGTCCGCCGGGCCGCCAGTTCGCGCAGGACGACTTCGCGCACCTCGCCGATGTGCCGGGCGAGCGCCGTGCCGGCCTGCCAGTAAACCTCGGTCAGTTCCGGCAGGTTGAGCGAGAAAGGCTCCGCGCCGCGAAACCGGGTGAAATCAAACTCCTCCCGGCTGAAGACGCCGAGTTCGAGGGCCTCGGCGTTGGCGCGTTGCTCGGCGGCGGTCAGCCGGTCGAAGAACCCTGCGAAAGTCTCTGGCGAGACGCGGCACACGTGCTGGATGGTGCGCAGGGCGCGGTCCGCCCGCTGGGCGAGCTTGCGGGCGAAGTAGTTGGGCCCGGCCTGAAAATCGGAAAAACAAATCTGCCACTGCGCGACCTCGTCGCCATAGGCCGGCGTGATGCCGCGGCCGGTCGAACCGCGCGGCTCCTCGGCGAGGATGTGCGTGCGGTAGTCCTCCCAGGCAAGGTCGAGCAGGCGGTGCGTGAGATCGGACACCAGGGTGCGCTCGTCGATGAGCAGGCGGGAAAGGACGGCATGGCCCTTGCGCTCGAGCGGCCGGGTTTCCCACCAGATTTTGCGCGGGTCGGCGACGACTCCGCTGCCGATGCAGAGGTGCGGCACGGAGGGCACGGCCACGCCGGCGGGCAGCAGGTTGAGCTTGATGCCGCCGGCGGTGTGGCCCGAGTTGGCGCCGCCGTTGACCTTGATGACCACCGAAACGGGGGATTCCGAGGTGCGCAACTCCTCGGCGACCTCGGGAATGAGCCGGCCTTTGCCTTCATCGCCGAAGCTGATGCCGACGTCAGCAATGAGCTGGCTGCGAAATGAGGAAAGGGACATGGATCAGGCGGCAGCCGGAGAGATCAAGCCCCTGTTGCCATAAAGGAGCAAGCGGAGGGGGGGCGGCGGGGCAACCAAAAACCATGGCGCTTCAATGATAACGCCGCGGGCCAGCGCGGTGGTCGCACGTGTGTCATCCGCCTCACGCCTGTTCCGGTCGCGCGGGTGGTTTTCGCAATCGAGTCCGGTGTTGCAATCCGTGCGGGGCACGACCCTTTTGCAGCAATCGTTTCCGTTATCCGGTGTTTGGGTGAAACCCAATCCGATGCTTGGGCTTTTCCTCGGGTTGCGGATTAAACAGTGGCAGGAGTTTCTCGACGACGTCCTGCAGCACGACGTCGTGTTCCAGGAGCTTTTTGTCGATTTCCGCGAGTCGCTTGAAGATAACAGCGCCAGTCATGAGTGCCTCGCGCATGCGCACGAATGCGCGGACGACGTACACGCTCATCGCGACCGCGCGAGGGCTGCGCAAAATCGTGGCGGCCATGATGGCGCCATGCTCGGTGAACGCCCAAGGCAGATAACGACGGCCACCGTGGGCCTTTAAGATCACCTTTTGTGACCTTAAAGATCCGGCAATCTCTAAACTTGATATCACAATCTGTGATATCAAGTTTGCAACCTCTTCACGGTTAAGTTGAAACGCGAAATCCCTAGGGAAGCGATTGGCGTTTCGCTTGATGGCTTGGTTGAAGACCATCGTGGTCACGCCGTATAGCGCGGCCAGGTCGCTATCAAGAACGACGCGCTGGCCTCGGACGGTGTGGATGGGCGGGAGTTTGGGGTCGGGCATGAACGAGAGAGTGTTGGGTGATTCGCCGTGCGCAGGGCGGCCCGGGGAACTGAGGTTTTGGAAGTCGCTTAGTAACCGGGAAACGGTGCATGGTGAGTAGAAAAGAAATTCTGTATAATAGAATTCTGACGGTCAAGGATCGACCTTCCTGGTTCAATTTCTAACCAAACCCCGCGCTTGGAAACAAGGACGACGAAACCAACCGTATGTCGCCGGCCGCTCTGAACCCGCGACCCTGAACCCTGAACCCTAAACCCTGAACCCTCGCCCCGCCTACGGGTGATTCTTGGTCGAAACCTCAATGACGTCATGCGGACCGGCTTCCTTCTGGCCGGCGGCGGTGACGTGCACATAGCGGGCCTTGGCGCGAAGTTCCCCGAGGTTGCGCGCGCCGAGGTAGCCCATCCCGGACTGGAGGCCGCCGATGAGGTCGGCGAGCACGCTGTCGACCGATCCGGACACCTCTTTCAACGCCTCGATGCCCTCCGCGGAGATCTTGCGCGTTGTGTCCTCCTTGTCATGACCGTAGCGCGCGGCCGAGCCGGCCTTCATGGCCGCGAGCGTGCCCATGCCGCGGTACTGCTTGTAGAGCTTGCCATTGATCTCGAGGATCTCGCCCGGCGCTTCGCGGCATCCGGCGAACAGGCCGCCGCAGATGACGGCGTCGGCCAGGGTGAGCGCCTTGACGATGTCGCCCGACTTGGCGATGCCGCCGTCTGCGAGGATGCGCACGCCCTTGGCCGCGGCGCCCTTGCCGCCCGCCCACAGGGCGGTCAATTGCGGAATGCCCACGCCCGCCACCATGCGGGTGGTGCAGATGGAGCCGGGACCCTGCCCGATCTTGACCGCGTTGGCGCCGCAGTCGGCCAGAAACTCGACCCCGGCGGCGCTGGTGACGTTGCCGGCGATGATCGTCAAACTGGGAAACGTTCCGCGAAGCAGCTTCACCATTTCACCCACGCCGGCGCTATGGCCGTGAGCGGTGGAAACGGCGACCGCATCGACCGCCTCATCGGTGAGGGCACCGACATGGTCGATGATCTTTTCGCGGTCGAGTTCGCCGGACGGTGTCCGGAGCGGGGCGATCGCGGCGCCAGCCACCAGGCGGAAATGCGTGTCGCGGCTGGGCTTCCGGCGCGACTTGGCCTCGCCGATGATCCGCTCGACGTCGGTGCTGGTGACGAGTCCGTGCAGGTGGTCCTCGTCGTCGACGACCAGCATTTTGTTGATGCCAATGTGTTCGCTGAAGAATGTGTCGGCGTACTTGATCGGATCGCCGCCAAGGTCGCGCTCGTTGACCGTGGTCAACCGGGCACGGGGGGTCATCGCCTCGGTGACCTTCTTGGAGTGATAACGGTCCTTGACGATGCTGCCGGGCAGCAGGCCGACGAGCCGGCCCTGATCGTCCACGACGGGGAAGGTCTGGAAGCTGAAATGCCGCTGCTCGATCATCGCGAGGACGTCGCCGATCGCGAGGGCGGGCGAGACCGTGATGGGATCCTGGATCAGGCCGTGGATGTGGCGCTTGACGCGGGCGACCTCCTTAACCTGGTCCTTCGCCGGCAGGTTGCAGTGAATGAGGCCGAGCCCGCCATTGAGCGACATGGCGATGGCCATGCGCGACTCAGTGACGGTATCCATGTCCGACGAAATGATCGGAATCTGAAGGCCGAGCGTGTCCGAAAGATGAGTGGCGAGGTCGGCGTCCTTGGGCAGGATCTGCGAGAAGAGCGTCGCCAGGGAGACGTCGTCATACGTCAGGGCCGTGGGCAGCAGCCGAGCAAAAAACTCGTCGGCCGCGGGATAGAACTGGTGATCGGCCGGAGCAGCAATCGTGACAGGCTTAGTCATGGTTGCCATGGATGACATAACGCTGCGCGAAAAAACCTCAACGTCTTTTTTCCTCGGATTGCCTGCGCGGTTGCGTGCGGCGCACCACCCGCTACACCAGAAGGCTGTGACCCATCGCCTGGAATTCCGCCGGTACCGTGTCCCGTTCGGGCGCGAGGTGCGCACCGCTCACCGCCCGTGGGTGGAGCGGGAGGGGCTGTTGGTCCGGCTGGAGGATGAGGCCGGCCGGAGCGGCTACGGCGAAGTGGCGCCGATACCCTGGTTCGGCACGGAGACGCTTGAGGAAGCCGAGGAGGTGCTGGCCAAGCTCGGCGGTGCGGCGGAGGCCGCATCCCTCGAGGGCATCGGCGAGCGGTATGGATGCGTGCGCTTCGCCCTGGCCTCCGCGTTGAGCCAGGACTGGGTGACGCCAGCGGAAGCGCGGCGCCTGCCGGTAGCGGCATTGCTGCCCGCGGGCAAGGCGGCGCTGGCTGCGGCGGACCAGGCGCTGGAAAGCGGATTTCTCGCGCTCAAATGGAAAGTGGGCGTGCTGGCGGTGAGCGACGAACTGGTGGTGCTGGACGACCTGCTGGCGCGCCTGCCGGCCCACGCGAAGCTGCGGCTGGATGCCAACGGTGCCTGGACAACCCGGCAGGCGGCCACAGTGCTGGAGCGCTGCGCCGCGCGTCCGATTGAATTCGTCGAGCAACCCTGCTTCGCGGAGGCTTCGCAGGGCGCGGCCGGGCAGAGGCGGGTCGCCGATGCTCTGCTCGGTTTGGCGAACGACTATCCGACGCCGATCGCATTGGACGAATCGGTCGCCGGTCTGGCCAGCCTGCGGGCCTGGCTGGAGCGCGGCTGGCCGGGCGTGCTGGTGGTAAAACCGGCGCTGGCGGGCGCCCCCGCCGACGTGCTGGCGTTGCTCGCGAGCCATCGGGCCGATCTGGTTTTTTCCTCGGCGTTCGAGACCGCGGTCGGACGGCAGGCGGCACTGCGAGTGGCGTTCCAGTTCAGCGGCCGGCAGCCGCGGGCGCTCGGTTTCGGCGTCGTCCCGCTGTTTAAGGACGGATGGATCGATGCGCTGCCCGCCGTTCCGTTTCTGACGCCTGAGGCGGTGAATGCCATTAACCCGGAGGCGATATGGAACGCCTTGAGTTAGCGCGCCGGCTCGGAGCCGGATCCCGGCGGGCCGGCGGTCACGCGATCATCGTGGAAGAACGGGATCCCGGCAGGTTCATGGCTGCGTTTGGCGGGGCGGTGGCGGCCAGCGGTACAGTGCTGGTGATGGATCCCACCTGGGGGGCGGTCGAGCGGGAGCGCTTTGCGGCGCTGGTGAAGCCGCAAAGCGCCGATGGCGAATCGAAAAGCGAAAATCAAAAAGCCGAAACCGAGATCGGCTGGCTCTGCCTGCCGACCGGCGGATCGAGCGGCTTGGTCCGGTTGGCCCGGCACGACGAGGACACGCTGGCGGCGGCGGTGGGCGGGTTCGGGGCGCATTTTCAGATCGATCGAATCAACGCGGTGGGAGTCCTGCCGCTGCATCACGTCAGCGGCCTGATGGCCTGGGTGCGTTGCGCGCTCACCGGCGGCCGGTACGTTCCCTGGGTCTGGGCGGACATGGAGGCCGGGCGGTGGCCCGCCACGGGGCGGGGCGACTGGGTTATCTCCCTCGTGCCAACCCAGTTGCAGCGCCTGCTGGACCAGCCGGACGCGGCGGAGCGCCTGCGGCGCTTTCGCGCGGTGTTCGTCGGTGGAGGCCCGGCCTGGCCGGATCTGCTCGACCGGGCGGCGGAGGCGCGGCTCCCGCTGGCGCCGGGTTATGGAATGACCGAAACGGCGGCGATGGTCACCGCCCTGCGGCCGGAGGAGTTCCTGGCCGGCCGCCGCGGCTGCGGTTCCGCCCTGCCGCATGCGCGGGTGGAACTGGGCGCGGACGGCGGCATCGCGATCGCGGCTGAGTCGCTGTTCCGTGGCTATTATCCGCAGTGGCGCCAACCCGGCGCGTGGGCCACCGAGGATCAGGGCTGGTTGGACGAATCCGGCGGGCTGCAGGTGATCGGGCGGCGCGACGCCGTCATCATCTCAGGCGGGGAAAAAATCGATCCGGGCGAGGTTGAGGCGGTGTTGCGCTTGACCGGACAGTTCTCAGACGTCGCAGTGATCGGACTGCCGGACGCGGAGTGGGGCGAGATGGTCGTGGCGTGCTATCCGGCCGGCCCGAAAGAACCGGACGCCGGCGCAGTCGACCGGGGAATTGCCGACCACCTGGCCCGGCACAAGCGGCCCAAACGTTATCTGAGGATTGCCGACTGGCCGTGCAACGACCAAGGAAAGGTGAACCGCCGGGCGTTGACGGTCCTGGCGCTGGATGCGGCGGGTGCCATCAGGCGGAATGATGCTTGATCCAGGCGGCGATGGCCGCCGGCAGGTCGTGACGCCCGCGGGCCCGGGAGGAGACACACATGTGCTCGGTGCGGACCCGAGCCGCCAGTTTGTCCGGGTGGCCGAGGCGGACCACCTCATAGTCAATGGCGTAGCTGTCCGGGCCGAGGACTGACGGCGAGAGCGTCACGGTCACCTTGTCGCCGCAGGTGAGCGGCCGCAGGTATTCGGCCTGGCTCTTGGAAATCGGAACCACCACGCCTTGTTCGCTGAAGAACGTCTTCAATTCAATGCCGTCCGAGGCCAGCGACTCCTCATAGGCTTCGTGGCAGATGGCGAAGTAATTGGGGAAGAACACCACGCCGGCAGCGTCAGTGTCGGCGAAGCGGATGGTGCGACGGTAGGTGAAAACCATGGGAACATTAAAACACAGAACCCGGGGAAAGGAAAGCCATCCCATTGGCCCGCGCAGCTTGAGCTTTGCCGCACCTTCCGTGTATTGGAGGGTGGAACAGCGAATGAACAAGAATGCCATCGCCGGAATCCTGAACGAGATTGGGATCCTCCTGGAATTGAAAGGGGAAAACCCCTTCAAGGTGCGCGCCTATCATGCGGGGGCGCGGGCGATCGAGACGCTGGAAGAGGACCTGGGCTCGGTCATTTCGAAGGGCCGGCTGCAGGCGATCAAGGGAATCGGCGACGCGCTCGCCAAGAAGATCACGGAGTTGCACGCCACCGGCCGGCTCGGCTTTTATGAGCAGCTGAAGACCACGGTGGCCCCCGGCCTGGTTGAAATGCTGGAAATTCCCGGACTGGGGGCGAGGAAGATCAGGGTGCTCCACGAGCAGCTCGGGATCAGCTCGATTGCCGGACTTGCGCAGGCCTGTGGGGAGGGCCGGGTGGCGGTGCTCGCAGGATTTGGGGAAAAGACGCAGGAGAAGCTCCTCGCGGGGATCCGCAATCGCGAGGCCTATGCACGGCGGCACCTCTGGTGGGACGCCTTCAGCGTGGCCGAACCGATCCTGCAGGGATTGCGCGCCCTGCCACAGGTGCGGCGAGCCGAACACGCCGGCAGCCTGCGGCGGAAGCTGGAGACGGTCGGCGACCTCGATTTTCTGGTGGCTGCGGAGGAATGGGCGCCGGTGGTTGACTGGTTCATCACGCGGCCGGAGGTGGAGGAGGTGACGGCCAAGGGGGAAACGAAGGCGAGCGTGCGGTTCGCCGGCGGCCTGCAGGCCGACCTGCGCATCGTGCCGCCAGCCCAGTTTGTGTTCGCCCTGCACCATTTCACCGGAGCGAAGGAGCACAATGTGCAGTTGCGCCAGCGGGCGCTTGCGCGCGGACTCAGCTTGAGTGAGTGGGGGCTCGTTCCCTCGGGCGGCGAGGGAACCGCCAAAGCCAAGGCGGGCGCCCTGCTCGGAACCGCCGGCGCTGCTGCCGGGACCATTCGGACGGAGGCCGAGCTTTTTGCCGCCCTCGATTTGCACGAGATTCCGCCGGAGCTGCGCGAAGGATTGGGCGAAATCGAGGCTGCGGAGCAGGACGCGCTTCCGCGGCTGGTCGAGGCCGACGACATTCGCGGAGTCTTTCACAACCACACGACTGCCTCCGATGGGCGGAACACGCTAGGCGAGATGGTGGCGGCAGCCCAGGCTTTGGGCTGGGAGTATCTGGGCATCGCCGATCACTCGAAGGCGAGTTTCCAGGCGAATGGCCTCAACGAGGCCCGCCTGCGCGCGCAGGTGGCCGAGATCGCGGCGCTCAACCAGTCCCGCCGCGGTCAGATCCGGGTCCTGGCCGGCGTGGAGTGCGACATTCTCCCCGACGGGCGGCTGGACCTCGATGAGGAGGCACTGCGCGCGCTCGACTACGTGGTGGTGTCGGTGCACTCGGCCTTCAGCCAGAGCGAGGCGGAGATGACGGCGCGCATCATTCGCGCCATCGAACACCCATGCGCGACGATGCTGGGGCACCTGACGGGCCGGCTCCTGTTGAAGCGCGAGGGCTATCCGGTCGACGTGGCGAAGGTGATTGACGCCGCGGTGGCGAATCGCGTGGCGATCGAACTCAACGCCTGTCCGCAGCGGCTCGACATGGACTGGCGGCATTGGCAGGCCGCGGCCGCCAAGGGCCTGGTCTGTGTGATCAATCCGGACGCCCACGACACCGCCGGACTTGAATATTACCGCGCCGGGGTCGCGGCCGCCCGGAAAGGCTGGCTCACGAAGGAGCAGGTGCTCAACACCCGCAGCCTGGCCGAAGTCAGGCACTACCTGCAGGCCCGCCGCCGATGATTATCCGCGCTTCCCGGGCGGGGCCCGATCGGTAACGGGGAAGCGGGGATTGGGAGCGGATTCCGGGCGGAAACGGGGCGCCCGATTCGAATCAGAAGTGTTTGTCCAGCCCGCAAACCTACCAAAAATTGAGTGCCCGGCATCGTTGTAAGTGAGAGGCAGTACCACCCACGATGAAGTGCCTCCTGAAGGTCGGATGAAGCGGTCACGGGTCCGCAGGCTTTCAGAGCAACCCCAAAATGACCTCCAAGAAACGGTGCCGGCTCGCGCAATGTAATGCAAAGCCGACGTTGGTACTCATGCCCGCGCCGCAGTCCGCCCAGGAAGTGGTGGCCTTTCTCCGCTTTGCGGCCTGCCTCGGTCTGGCCAATCCCGAATTGGTCCGCCATTTAGCGGAAATGGGTGAGGCATTTCCCGAAGAGCTGTTGGGGGCCTACCAGGCGTTCCGGGAAAGGCAGGCCGGCGACAATTGAGCGGCCATGAAGTGGCGGCCAGCGCCGGGGCAGCGACCGGCATTCTGGCGGGACGCATGAAGGACGGAGACAAGGCCGGAGCCGCCAAAGATCCTCGCAAGAAAATTAACAGAAAAGGAAGCCTGGCGACAGAAGAATTCGAGGCAGTGGCCAGGTGGCTGGCCCTGGATTTCCCCATGCATTCCCCGCCTGACCGCCGGCACCGCAGACCTCGGTCGTGTCCGAGCCCGGACAAACCGCGATCCGGGAAGCGGAAGCCTGGCAGAGTTGGGCAAACCGGAGGAAGACGGCCGCGCCGAGCTCGCGGATTGAACCCAGGCGAGCTTCTCGCGCATGTGTGCGAGGTTCTGCGTCTGTTCCCGGACGCGGGGAACCAGGCAGTCGCAGAAATGATCGGAAGATTGAAGCGGGAGAAGGAGGCACGCGCGGCGGCCGTGACAGTCCGCCCGGTCGGTCGGGGGCGAAAACCAAAACGGCGGGCACGGCGGCGGGAATAGCGAAATTCCTGTGCTGGCAGGAAGGATTTGCTTGGAATCGGCGCGCTGACCGGCGAAACACGATCCTGTGGCAGGACCCGACTCACCGGAAGAGATGTTCGATGTGGTTGATGACACCGACGCGGTCATCGCCCAGGCGGCGCGGCGGGAGGTGCATGCCCGTGGTTGGCGGCACCGGGCCGTGCATGTGTTGGTCTTTAACCAGGCGGGTGAGCTTTTCCTGCAAAAGCGGGCGCTGAGCAAGGACACCGCACCGGGGGCATGGGATTCCTCGGCCTCGGGGCATGTCGACGCGGGCGAGAGCTACGATGCTTGCGCCGTGCGGGAACTCCGGGAGGAAATCGGGCTCCGCTTGGACGGAGCACCGGCGCGTTGGCTCCGCCTCGGGGCGTGCGAGGCGACGGGCCAGGAGTTTGTCTGGGTGTACCGGCTCGCGGCGGAGGGGCCCTTCGTGCTTCATCCCGGAGAGATTGAGCGCGGGGCGTGGTTTCCTGCGGCTGAAGTCACCCGCCGGCTGCGCGAAGACCCCTGCAGCTTCGCAAGTTCATTCCGGCTGATCTGGAGGAGTCTGGCGGAGAAAGGCGATCTCCCGGGGTTCATTGAATGAAATGACAACGGTTGTCGCGAGTCCGGAGAAAAAGCGGCGCTCTGCTGGCAAGCGGAGCGATCCGCTTCACATGCGTCGAGCCGTCCCTATTCCGGTCGCAGGCGTTTGATTTCCTCGAACTGCTTGGGAGAAAGCAGCCGTCGCGGCACGCGGCGCTCCGCCTCGGCAATCAACAGGTCCCAATCTTCATCCGTGGCTTGGTCGAGCGGCTGCCAAGGCTGATGGTGTCCCTGCTTGCGGCTCCATGCGATCGCTCCGCCGAAGATCGCGGCCCGCACCTGGTATCTGCGCCCGTCGGCATCCCGGGCCCACCAGCCGAATTCCGTGGTCATCGGGTGGGCGCCAGCTTGGGCAGGATGGCGGAGACGGCCCCGGAATTCTCATCCGTCGGGGCGAGGGCGAACGACGCCACCACACGCCCGAGCGAAAAGCTGCCTTGTTGGTGGCGCACCTGCCGCACCACCACCCATTCCGGCGAGACATCGACGGCATAGCAGCCAAAGGGCGGACGGAACGAACCGGTGTTGATGACCACGCTGCCCGGTCGCACCCAGACACCGGGCCGGTGCGTGTGGCCCACGACGACAAAGCGGCTCCCCGGGCGGAATTCCCGGGCAAATGCCGCCGCCCGGTCCGGCAGCTCGTGCCAGGCCCGGATCATCGCCAGGGCGCATTGAGGCGGCCAGAAAATGCGCGCGGTCAGGAGGACACGCTGCCGGAGATCACGGGGATGCGGATCGTGGGGCAATCGTACCTGGGCGCAGGCGCGCTTGCCGGCGGCCAGACGCTCCCCCGGGTTTTCCCGCTGGGCCGGCGCCAGGGCATCCAGTTGCTCGCGGAACAGCCGGCGGATCTGCGGCAACTCCCGGCTCCAAGGCACCAACTCGTCAAACAGCACCTCCCCGTGGGTCACGAACACGATGCCGCCGAGGAGATCGAGGCAGTGGGTGTCGGAGAGGTCGGCGTCGTGGTTGCCCGTCACCAGCGTGCAGCGCGGGACCCCGTGACGCGCAAACTCCAGGAACTCCCGGCGAATCTCATCCGTCTGCGGGGAAATCGGGCTCGGGCGCGTCTCCAGTGTATCCCCATTGAAGACGATCCGGTCGGCGCCGGCGAAGAGCGGACCCAACGCTGCAAGCGAACGCACCCGGCTAGCGGGATCGCCATAGTGGAGGTCGGAGAGAATCCGGGTGATTTCGGCAGCCACAGGCTGATTACGACAGCAGAGTCACGCGGCCGGCAATGTTTTACAGCCATCAGGGCGGGCAGCCCGCCCGGTGCCTGCGGCAAATCAATTCTCTTTCTTGCCGAAGGGATTCAAACCCTTAAGGCCAGGGAACGAGGGCATCTCGAATTTCTTGTAGTCAGCTGGCACCGCGAAGAAGGAAGCGTCCAGAGATTGCGACTCGACCGACTGCGCCTCCAGCCGCGTGATTTCCTTGCCCGCCTTGTTGCGAGACACCGAGCGCAATGGAAAGAATCCGTGCTCGGCGAGGGCGGTCTCCCAGGAGCTTTTCGGCGCCGAGCTGTTCGTTGCCCCGCCTTTGCCCATGGCCATAAAAGTGCCTAAACCCTCGGCACCCCACGCCTCGGTGGCTATATCCTTCATCGTGACGACGACTTTCTCGCATCGGTAGCCGAGGATCTTCTCTGTCTCCCCGGTGCGAACGTACTCTGGCTGAGCCTGTGCCGCGGCTTGCTCCACTTTCTTGGGATCGAACAGTTTGGTGACCATGTACATCTTCTGGTCGGGCATGAGGGTGATTATTTCCCCCGGTTTCGCGGGATCGAAAAGCGTTATGAACGCTCCCCCTTTTCCGGCCTCGATTTCGATGCGCGCGAAACCATCCCTGAGGAAATAGTTCATGAACATTTCCTTACCATTTTCGACGGTCATCTTGAGGCGGATCTTGCCCTCGAAGTCCTTCGCGGAGAGCCCGACCGACACGGCCAGCACGCTGATGATGAGAGTAATGATTCGAGATGTTTTCATTGGGTAAGCCAAGATTGCAGTGAACCGAAGTACAGCTCAAGCCTCAAGAAAGCCGGCGACCGGCCGTCGGTGCGGGTCGTGTCATGATTATGGCGGGCACCCATTTGCAGGTTGAGGCCGGGGAGGGCAGTCATTCAATTCACGGCATGGCCATTTTCGGATCCCTCGCCACCGTGCGCGGTCAATGCGCGCGCTTCCCGGAATTCTCCGCCGCGTTCGTCTATGCCGGTGAGGCCTTGGCCGCTGGCTCCGCGGTTCACGCGCGGATTATGGGAATGCCCGGCGGTTCGACGCACCGCGAGGAACTGCCGGGCGGCGCCTATGTCGTGGAGATGACCTACCGGACAAAGCCGCGGCCGGAGGGGTTTTTCGAGACGCACCGCAAATTCATCGACGTGCAGGTGATCGTGACCGGGGACGAATTGATGGAAGTAACCGAGGCGGCCCGGCTGGAAATCACCCAGCCCTACGACACAGCGATAGACTTCACCAAGCTCGCGGACACCAACGAGGCTTCGATCCTCCGCATGCAGACGGGGGACGCGGCCGTGTTCTGGCCGGAGGATGCGCACATGCCGTCGCTCGCGCCAAAGGAACCTGGGCTGGTTCGCAAGGCTGTCATCAAGGTGCCGATGGGCTCCTGAACGCAGGACGGCTCAGAACTTCAACAGCTGCTTGGTCAGAAAGGCTGTTTGGAGCGCGGCAAGTTCCTTGAGCCCCTTCTGCGCGAGGACGAGCAAGCTCTGGAGCTGGTCGTTCGAGAAGGTCGACTCTTCACCCGTGCCCTGCACCTCAACGAACTGGCCCCGGCCGGTCATGACCACGTTGAAATCGACTGCGGCGCCCTTGTCTTCGACGTAGGCGAGATCGAGCAGTTCTCGGTCCTCAAACAGACCCACGCTCACGGCGGCGACAGAGTCGGCGAGCGGATTCTCAGTGAGACGCTTTTCGTCGAGCAGTTTCTGGATGGCGAGGCGCGCGGCAAGGTAGGCTCCCGTGATGGAGGCGGTCCGCGTACCGCCGTCGGCCTGGAGCACGTCGCAATCGATCCACAGGGTTTTGTCACCAAGCTTCGCGAGATCAAGCACGGCGCGGAGTGACCGGCCGATCAGGCGCTGGATTTCGACGGTGCGACCGTCGAGCTTCCCCCGGCTGATGTCGCGCGGCTTCCGATCAAGCGTGCTGTAGGGCAGCATGGAGTATTCAGCGGTGACCCAGCCGCCAGGCACGCCCTGCTGCCGCATCCAGGTCGGCACTTTGGGCTCGATCGTGGCCGCACAGATGACCTGGGTCTGGCCGAAGCGCGTTAGCACGGACCCGGCGGCATAGGGAGCGATGCCGGCTTCGAAGGCGATGGGACGCAAGGCATCGGCGCGTCGACCGTCGGGGCGAAGGAAGGACATGGGAAGAAGAAACGTCAGTGGCGACGGCGCAACGGGTTCGGCTCAGGGGACGGTGCGGTGCTTCGGCTCTTCGCGGGGGAAGGGAGATTCGGGCACCTTGAGCGGTTTCTTCTGGCCGGCTTCCGGATGCTCGGCCATTTGCGCGATGAGGCGATCGTTGAAATCCTTGGCAGGATCGTGCCCCATCTGCTTCAGGGCCTGGACCATGGCGGCCACCTCAACGAGGCGGGCGATGTCGCGGCCCGGCCGCACGAACAGCTCGATGTGCGGCACCTTAATCCCGAGGATCTCGTAATAATTCTCCTCGAGCCCGGTGCGCTCCTCCACCGCGTCGGGCGTCCACCCCCGCAGGCTGACCACCATGTCGATGCGTTTCTCGAGCCGGACACTCTTGATTCCGAACATCTCGGCGATGTTGATGATGCCGATGCCGCGGCACTCCATGTAACCGCGCGTGATGGGGCGGCTGCTGGCCATGAGTTCCCGCTCGTCGAGCACCTTGATCACGGTGATGTCGTCGGCCACGAGGCTGTGGCCGCGTTCGACGAGGGCGAGCGCGCACTCGGATTTGCCCACGCCGCTGTCGCCCCGGATCATCACGCCGACGCCCTTGATGTCGACGGTGGTGCCCTGTTCGGTGGAGGAGGGGGCAAATTCGTTGTCGACGCAGAGCGTGGCCGTGTTCACGAAATTCATCGTGATCATCGGCGTGCGGAAGACCGGCAGGTGGCGTTCCCGCGCGACTACCATCATCGGTTTGGGGAGATTGTAATTCCGGGTGAGGACCAGGCAAGGGATGTGCCGGTCAATCATGCCGTTGAGGACGTCGCGCTGGGTTTCCCCAGGCAGTACGCGCAGGAACGTCATCTCGGCGGCGCCCAGCACCTGGATGCGTTTATTGGCGAAGTACTTGAAAAAACCGGTGAGCGCGAGGGCCGGACGGTTGATCGCTGGTTCGCGGATGAGGCGGTGCAAACCGTCGCGACCGGTCGCGAGTTCCAGCTTGAGCTTGGCTCTGTAGGTTTCGAAGAAGTGGGCGACCGTGATCCCGTGAATGGCTTTGGACATGGGCGGGGTATGCCGGAAGGTAGGCGGTGACAGATGGCTGGCCGACAAAATGACGCAGGTTGAGGGACGGCGCCAGCCTAGAGGTTGAAATCCTTGCCGAGGTAGAACTCCCGGGCCTTGGCGTCGTTGATGAGATAATCCCGCGCCCCCTCGGCGATGACCCGGCCCTCGTGAATGATGTAGCCGCGGTCCACGATGTTGAGCGTTTCGCGGACATTGTGGTCGGTGATCAGCATACCGATGCCGTGCTCCTTGAGCTGCAGGACGATCTTCTGCACATCGGCCACGGCGATCGGGTCGATGCCGCTGAACGGTTCATCCATCAGCAGGAAGCGCGGCGCGGTGACCAGCGCGCGGGCGATCTCGAGGCGGCGGCGCTCGCCGCCGGAAAGCGTGTAGGCCCGCTGCTTGGCCAGGTGGGCGAGGCCGAGCTCCTCCAGGTGGTGGCGGACGCGCCCGGACCGATCGTGCCGGGCGAGGGGCAGCGTCTCGACGATGGCGAGGATGTTCTCCTCCACAGTGAGCTTGCGGAAAACGGAAGCCTCCTGCGGAAGGTAACCGAGGCCGAGGCGGGCCCGGCGGTGCATCCGGAGCCGGGTGACATCGGCGCCATTGATAAAGACCCGCCCGCGCGTCACCGGCACAAGACCGACGATCATGTAGAACGTGGTGGTCTTGCCGGCGCCGTTGCGGCCGAGCAGGCCGACCACCTCGCCGGCGTCGACGCGAAGGTCGATGCCATTGACGACCGCACGCTGGCCGAAGATCTTCACCAGCCCCTCGGTGCGGATGGAAACGGTCGGCTCCGCCGCCCGCGCTTCCACCGCTCCCGGGGAAGGGTCGACGCGGGAAGAACTGGAGGGAGTTGCCATGCTCAGGGTTGCTTGGGCGGTTCGATCGTCGGCGCGGGCGGCGGCTGCTTCTTGTCGAAGCCGAGGTCTTTCAGCGGCGGGAGCACAATTCTCACGTTGGTTCCGTCGATGCGACGTTTGCCACGAAAAAGCACCAGCGGCTCGCCGGTGGCGGTTGAGTTGTTGCCGTGATCGACGACCATGGGCCGGCCCGTCAGCGTGATGCGGTCCTCCCCTGGCAGCACCTCGGCGCGTTCGCAGGTGGCCTCGCGGTCGCCCTGCAGGATGCGCACCTTGCCGGAGGCGACCAGCGATTTGAACCGGTCCTGTTTGCCGAGGGTGTCCTCCCTGGCGCCGCTCCGCAGCGAAACGACTTCGAGCCGGTCGCACGTGATGCGGATATTGTTGCCGGTCACGGTGACATTGCCGGTGAAAACCGATAGCGTCTGGGTGTCGGTGCTGGAGATTTCGCAGGCTTGGGCCTCGATGACGGTGTCAGCCACCGGCTCCTCGGCGCAGACCGGCAGCCAGAGCGCGGCGGTGAGCAGGCAGGCCAGAACAGGGCGGAAGCGGCGGGTCATCGGAGGATATCCTTGAGTTGGGTGTGGAAAACTACCCGGACGTTCTTGTAGATGGAAACCTTTTTAGCGCGGTGATCGTAGCGCCAGTCCTCCCCGGTCGCCTCAAAATCGTCGGTGATGAGCCGGAGCCGGTCCTGGCCGCGCACCTGGCCATCATTGATCAGCGCGGAGGCCGACGGACTCAGGAAGACCGATTCCACCCGGTTCGCGGCGGTCCCGTCGAACACCGTGAGATTGAGGTCAGTCACGTCGAGCTGGTTCGCATTCACGTAATGGCCCTCTGCGCCGGACAAAAGCCACGATCGAAAACCTTCCCTGGTGAAGGTCGGCACGCGGAAATTGACCACGGGCGCATTGACCGTGAAGGCGGTCGGACGCTCGTCAGCCCCGGGGAGCTGGCTGCCGCCGGGCGCCAGGCCGAGCGCGCAGCAAACAAGGAGGAAGAGCCGTCGGGATCGCACGGGAGGACGCTAGACCGAGGCTTGCAGAATATGTTCACAGACCTCCCGCACGGCACCCTGGCCGGCGGCGCGTCCGGTCACATAATCGGCGGCGGCAAGAGCGGCGGGCATGGCGGTGGGCACGGTGGCGCCGACGCCGGCCCATTGGATCGCAGGCGCGTCAATGTCGTCGTCGCCCATATAGCACACCTGCCCGGCGGCGAGGCGGAGCCGTCCCGCCAGTTCCTGCAATGCGACCAGCTTGTCCGTGCGGCCCTGGATGAGGTGGGAGATCTTCAATTCGTCAGCCCGGACGCCGGTGGCCAGCGACGCCCGGCCGGAAATCCAAGCGAGCTCGATTCCAGCGACGCGGCAGCGCACGAGGCCCATGCCATCCAGGACGGAGAAAGCCTTTGCTTCCGTGCGATCGGAATGAACCGTGACGGTTCCGTCGGTCAAAACCCCGTCGACATCCATCGCGAAAAGCCGGATGCGCGCCCAGGCTGCGCGCGGAACGCCGGGAAGAGGTTTACGCTTCTGGGGAGGTTGTGGTTTCAAGTGGGGCAAGCAAACAGAGGTCTTTCCACAATCGCCAACCCGAAATCCGCAGTCAATTCACCCGAGCCAGCGAGCGATCGCCTCGATCACCTTCTCCTTGGTCGGCCGGAAGGCAGCTTCCAGTTCGGGGGCGAAGGGCACGGGCAGATCCAGCGCGCCCAGGCGCAGCGGTGGCGCCTCGAGCGAGTAGAAATGCCTCTCGGTGAGACGAGCGACCAGCTCAGCCCCGAAGCCGTGGGTGCGGCGGCCCTCGTGGAGCACAATGAGCCGGTGGGTGCGGGCCAGCGACTCCTCAATCGCGTCGAGCCGGAGGGGGGAGAGGGCGCGCAAGTCCCAGAGGGCGAAACTGCGCTCGTATTCCGCGGCGAAAAAGTCGCAGACCTCGCCGGCGAGGTGCACCATCTCGCCGTAGGTGACGAAAGTCGCAAAATCCCCGGATCGCAGGCATTTCGGCTGCCACATGTCGCGGTAATTTGGATCCCACGTGACTGGTTGCTTGCCGCGGCGGTAGAGGCCCTTGTGCTCAAACAGGAGCACCGGATTGTCATCCTCGAAGGCGGCGAGCAGCGCGTTGAAGGCGTCCTGCGGATTGCTGGGATAAAGCGCCTTCAGACCGGGCATCGAGAGGTACAGCGACTCGAGCTCCTCCGAATGGAACGAGCCGAACGTCAGTCCGCCGCCGCAGGGCAGGCGCAGCACGAGGGGCACCTTTGCACCCGAGCGGAAATGGAAGGTGGCGGCATTGAGCGCGATCTGCGTCGTGGCCTCGGTGGAGAAGTCGGCGAACTGGAACTCCTCGATGGGCCGGTGGCCGTTGACGGCGAGACCGATGGCGTAGCCGGTGCAGCCGCTCTCCGCGAGGGGCAGGTTCATCACGCGCGGCCGGCCGAACTCTCTGAGCAGGTCCTCGGTGACCTTGAACGCGCCCCCGTAGGTGGCGATATCCTGGCCGAGGACGAGGGACTCGGGGCGCTCGGCGAGGATCTTGTGCAGCGCGCGATTGAGCGCCTGCGCCATGGTGAGAATCTCAGTTTTCGGCGCAGCCTGCGGAGCCACGGAATCGATCGAGGGCACCCACGGAACCGGTGGTGCGGGCGGCGCATACAGATCGGCTTCCATCCCGGCGGGACCGGGGCGCGGCACGGCCAGGGCCACCTTGAGACAGTCCTCGACGAATGCAGCGATTTCGGTGTCGATGGCGTCGAGTCTGGCGCCGCTGCCCCCGGCGGCGAGGCGGGCCCGAAATTTGGGCAACGGATCGGCTGCAAACATGGCGTCGGCCTCGCCTGGCTTCAGGTATTCGCAGGTGTCGTAGGCGGCATGGCCGCGCAGGCGCAGCGTGTGGGCCTCGATCAGCCGCGGCCGGCCCGTCCGGCGGACCTGCTCGATGGCCGCGGCGAAAGTCTTGAGCGTGGCGGCCACGTCGGCCGTGCAATCGAGGGCCGAACCTTCAATGCCGTAACCGGCGGCGCGGTGCCAGAGTTCGGTGCCGGCGGCGTATTGCTCGCTGACCGGCGTGGAGTAGGCATAACGGTTGTTCTCGACGACGAACAGGACCGGCAGGTTCAGCAGCGAGGCCAGATTGAGTGACTCATGGATGTCACCGGTGCTGCTGGAACCGTCGCCCATGAAGGCGAAACCCATGGCGGGCCGGCCGAAACGGCGTTGCGAGTCGGTGGCGCCGACGACGTTCGACACCATGGCGCCGAGGTGGCTGATCATCGGGAACGAACGATGCTTGGGGTCGCCGTGGTGGACGTTGCCTTCGCGCGCCTGGGTGGGGCTGGCCGCGTTGGCAAAGTACTGGTTCAGGTGATCGACGAGATGGCCGCTCCAGATGAGATGGCCGCCAAAGCCGCGATGGGTGATGGAAATGACGTCGATGTTCTTGTCAGCCAGCAACGTAAGCGGAACGATCAATCCCTCGTTGCCCTGGCCGCCGGTGACCGTGCCACGAATCAATCCCTGCCGGAAGAGGTCAAGAATGCGGTTGTCCGCGGTGCGGGCGACCTGCATCCAAGCGTAGGTGCGGAGCAAGGCGCTGGTAAGGTCGGTGTCGAGATCCGCAGGCCGCAGGTCGCGCTCCGTCAGAATGGCGGGAGGTTTTGGATAGACCATGCTGGGGCCCGACGGTGGCAACGGGTCGCGCCGCGTGCAAGCCCGCGCTGCAGGAATGGTTGCAGCCGGCTGGAGTCGTCAGACGGAGAGCGATTCGCCGGGTTTGAGAACCTCGACGGTATGATCGGTCCGCGCGGCGGCTTCGACAAATCGCTGTGGATCGATGGCAATCAGCGGCCAGGTGTTGTAGTGCATGGGCACCGCCACTTTCGGCTTCAGCAGGTCGAGCGCGGCGGCGGCATCCTCGATGCCCATGGTGAAGTTGTCGCCGATCGGCACCAAAGCGACGTCGAGGCCGAATTTCGCGATGAGCTGCATGTCGAGAAAAAGCGCGGTGTCGCCGGCGTGATAGATCGTCTTGCCGTCGGCCTGGATGATGAGGCCGCAGGGATTGCCGAGATAAACCGGATTGAGGCCGGCGTTCACGCTCGAGGAGTGAAAAGCGAGCGTGAGCTTGACCCGTCCAAAGGGGAAGCTGAACGCTCCGCCGGGGTTCATGCCGTGGGTCTGGGCCCCCTGGGCGGCGAAGTACTCCGCGATTTCGTAATTGGCGATGATGGGGGCGCCGCAGCGTTTCGACAGGCCCAATGCATCGCCCGTGTGGTCCTCGTGACCGTGCGAGCAGAGGATGTAGTCGACATTGAGGTCGGCGGCCTTGACCGGTGCGAGCGGGTTCCCGGTAAGAAACGGATCGATGATTAGGCGGGCCCTGGACGTCTCGATGAGGAAGCAGGAATGGGCGAGATAGGTGATTTTCATGGGCGGAACTAAGAAAAGAGCCGAGCGAGGCGCGGGCGCGGGTTAGTCCGCCACCGGCTGCGAAATCCGGTCCAGCCGGGACATCATCGCAGGCGTAAGCCGGTCGACCACCTCGAGGGCGCCAAGATTCTCCTGAAGTTGCGTGACCTTCGAGGCGCCGAGAATCACGGTGCTGACGTGAGGGTTCTTCAGGCACCAAGCGACGCCGAGGCGCGGCAGGGTCGTGTTCAGCTCCGCGGCGATTTCCGCCAGTTTCGCCACGGCGGCAAGTCGCTGCGCGGCTTCGGGACCGGCCGCGATGTCGCGCAGCCATTCCAGACCCGGGGTGGCGAGACGCGACCCCTTGGGAATACCCCGACTGTATTTGCCAGTGAGGAGGCCGGAGGCCAGGGGCGACCAGATGGTGGTACCGAGGCCGAATTCGCGATAGAGCGGGGCGTACTCCTTTTCGACGCGGGCGCGGTGGAAAAGGTTGTACTGGGGTTGCTCCATCACCGGTGGGTGCAGGCCGAGTCGGACGCAAACTGCCTGAGCCTCGGCGATCTGGGCGGCGCTCCATTCACTGGTGCCCCAGTATAGCACCTTTCCTTGGACGATGAGGTCGTGCATGGCGCGGGCGGTCTCCGCGATCGGCACGACGGGGTCGGGACGGTGGCAGAAATAGAGATCGAGATAGTCAACCTGCAAGCGGCGCAGGGCCGCATGGCAGGCCTCGACCACGTGTTTGCGGGACAGACCGTCTTCGTTGGGGCGGTCGCCTTCGGCGCCGAAGAAGACCTTGCTTGAGACCAGATAACTGCTGCGCCGCCAGCCCGCCTTCCTAAGGATCTGGCCCATCACAATTTCCGCCTGTCCGTCGGCATAGGCCTCGGCGTTGTCGAAGAAGTTCACTCCGGCGTCGTAGGCTGTGTGCATGAGTCTTCGGGCGGTGGGATTGCCGATCTGCTTCCCAAAAGTCACCCATGCGCCGAGGGACAGCGCGCTCACTTTCAGGCCGGATCCTCCAAGCTGGCGGTAGGTCATGATCATGACAGACCGCAGTATAAGTGGAGGCCGCGGATTGTCGAACGACGAGTAGCCCGGCCGGGTCCGAAAGCCCGGACTGCGGCTATTCCCCGTCGATCTTGCGAACGCGCTGAAGATGGCGGCCGCCCTCGAAGGGCGTTTCCAGCCAGACCTTCACAATGGTGAGCGCCAGATCTTGCGAAATGGTGCGCTGGCCGATTGCGAGCACGTTGGCGTCGTTATGCAGGCGGCTCCACACCGCGGTCTGTTCATTCCAGCACAGGCCGCAACGGACACCCCGCACGCGATTGGCCACGATGGCCTCGCCGTTGCCCGATCCGCCGAGCACGATGCCCCCCTGGCATTCGCCGCGGGCCACGGCCTCGGCCACCGGCCGGATGAGGTCGGGGTAATCGCAGGGAGCCTCAGAGTCGGTGCCGAGATCGCGCACCGTGTGGCCGGCGGCAACCAGCATCGCCTTGATCGCTTCCTTGTATTGATAGCCGGCGTGATCGGAGCCGATGGCGATGGTGAAGGTGTTCATGCACTGGGTGGGAGGGAGCTGGCGGGGCGCGAACGGAGCGGGAGATTGTGGCGGGTTGCGGATGTCGATAGTTCAGTCCTGCTTCTGGTCGGCAACCCTTTTTACCGCCATAATCCTCCGGATTCCGTTTGCATGCCTGTTCCTCGCCGTGGCGGGCTGGGGCACCACTCCGGCGGAGCGTATTGAAGAATACCGTACCCTTTGCACCTGGCCGAGCGGCGTTCAGGCCGGGGTCAGGGCGGGCTAGGCCGCGCCGATCGCGCGCCAGAACGAGGCCGTGTCGGCAAGATTCTCGAACACGGCGTCCGGCTGCAGGGACTGCAACTGGACGACCGCGTGCCGCCCGGTGGCCACCGCCAAAGCCCGGGCACCAAAAGCGCGGGCGCAGACCACGTCATGTGGCGTGTCACCAATGACCCAGGTATTGGCGGGGGCAAATTCCACGCCGTGATGGGCCCGGGCCCGGCGCAGGGCATGAGGGCCAAGCCGGTCGCGATCCTCGGAATCGTCGGCAAAAGCCCCGAAGGGAAAGAAACGCCAGAGGTCCCGGCTGTTCAGCTTGGCCTCGGCGCCCCGGCGGAGGTTGCCCGTGAGCAGCCCCAAGGCCATGTCGCCGCGGGCCTCGGCGGTCGCGAGCAAGGCCGGGATTCCCGGCAAAAGGTGCACGCCGCGATCCGCCAGATGCTCCGGCAGAGCGGTCACGTAACCGTCGGCCAGGCGCGTGAAGTTTTCCTCGCTGGCAGGCAGGCCGAACTTGGCGAAGATCTGCCGCATGATCCACCGATCAGTGCGGCCGGCAAAGTCTATATCGTTGATCGATCCGTCGATGGAGAACACCCGTTGCAGGGCCGTCTGCAGTGCGCGCATGCCCGCGCCTCCCGCGGTCAGGAGGGTGCCATCAATGTCCCACAGCAAGAGGGTGGTAATACGCATGAAACCAAAAAGTCCGGCAGGCGTCACACATTTGCGAGCAAAACAATTCTGACTAACCTGTTTCCCATGAAAACGTCCAAATTTCTCCTGACGGCCTTCGCCGCTCTGGCGGCGGTCATCATCGCCGGGTGCGCAACACCCGAGTCCCGCATCAGACAGAACCCTGCGGCCTTTTCCCGCCTGACGCCCGAGCAGCAGGATTTCATCAAGAAGGGGCAGATCGCCATCGGCTTCGATCAGGAAATGGTGCAGCTCGCACTCGGCGAACCTGACCATGTTCGGACCCGGACCGACGCCGGCGGGGCGAGCGAGATATGGAGCTACACCACCTACGAAGGAACGGACGGCGTACTGCTCTACCGCGGCTGGTATCATCGCTATTATTACATGGGCGACCCGTTCTACCCTTATTACCTCAGCTATCCGGCCCGGCGTGAACATGAGCACTTCCGGGTGACGTTCAAGGACGGCAAGGTTGTCTCCATCGAGCAGGAGACCCATTAACCGGGGCGGGGCCGCCGCCCGGTCGGGCGCGTCCCCGTCAGCGCCGGATCATGGTGAGGAGTGTGCCGCCGAGGATGAGCGCGGCGCCGGCGAGTTCGTGCGGCTGGAAGCGCTCGCCGAAAAACAGCGCTCCGCCGCCGGCGATGCCGAGCGGCACGAACATCTGGAGCAACGAGCCCCGAGCCACCGTCAGGTCGCGATAGGCCCGCGTCATCATGAGCTGGCCGGCGCCTGCGCACAACGCGCTCGCCACCAGCAGCGCCCAGGCGGGAAGGGCGGGCAGATCGAACCGCACCGCGGCGGGCACGAGGCAGAAGAGCAGTCCATAGAAGCACTGGGCGCCAAAAATGGTGGCCGTGTGCTCGGTGCGGTGGAGCTGGCGGATGGTCACGATCACGATCGCCGACGCGAGCGCGCCGAGCAGGGCCAGAAAATCGTAGAAACTTGTGGCCGATAGGACCAGGTCGCCGCTAGTGAGCAGCGCGACTCCACCAAGACTGATGATCGCACCGGCGACCAATGCTGGGGTGAGCGGCTCCTTGAGAACCACAACAGCCAGCAGCGCGCCCATGACCACATAGGTGTTGCTGATGAAGGTCGCGCGGCCGGCGCCGAGATGGACGATGGTCACATAATAAAGGTAAACCCCGATGCCGCCGAGGACGCCGCGGATGATGAGCTGGGGATTCCGATACAGGTTGTTGAACTGAAACACCCGGCCGGGCGGGAACAGCATCACAATAAGCGCAAGGCCGACCACAAACCGCACGGAAGACAGCAGCCAGGAATCCACGGCGAAACGCGCGCCGAGCATCCGGATGACGAGCGCGTTCGCGATGAAGCAGCCAGCCGAAGCAAGCATGAGCATCGTGCCGCGGCCGGCGGTGGGTTCGGGGGGCAGGGAGGTGGGAGGCATCGAGGCGCCGGGCGTGACGGATGGCTCAGGAGGAGAAGAACCGCGCTGAGAGCTGGCCGAGTGGCGGACAAGCATGCAGGCGGAAAAGAATCAGCGGCCGGGACGGCGGCGACAGCCCGGATATTTCACACTCTCGACCGTTATTGCGAGCCCGAGGAACGAGGGCCTGGCCGCCGAGGCAGGGCGCACTCAGCGCGATCCAGCCCCTCGACTCCGCTTAGGGGCCCTGCGAGCATGTCGAACGGGTCGAATGAACTGCTTCCTCCTTCGCCAAGCCTGCGGAGGATTGGTCGTCGCTTCGCTCCTCGCAATCACCACAAGAAAACACTGCGCCCTGCCTCCTGGGCCGCGTTCAAACCGGAGGATGGAATCTGCGGGCTAGAGCTTGAACGGCAGGGCGACGCGCGTCTTGACGGGTATGCCCTTGATCGTAGCCGGCTTGAACCGCCATTGCGCGGCTGCGGCGAGGCAACGCCGACCGAATTCCGGGTCGGAGGCCGAGTCGACCTTCAGGTCCTTGGGCGTGCCGTCCCGATCGATCGTGAGTGAGATCACCGCGGTGCCGCCCGACTTTTGCTGCTGGTAGCTGACAGCGGGCTCGACCGACTTCGTCGCTGAGGGAGGCGCGTCAAGTTCGTTCAGGTGCGCGATGCGATCCTGGGAGTTGAACGTCGCGTTGAGCTGCAGCGATTTCTCAGGCTCAGTTCGTCCGCTTACAAAGGTGGTCGTAAAGCCCTGGAGTTCGAGGGTGAACTCGACGTCTCCGGGCTGCTGGTCTTGGAGAGTCAGCGGAGTCGTGCCGACGGTCGCGCCGTTCCGCGTCACGCGGGCTCCGGGGGGGGTGGTGGTGATTTCAATGGAGCCTCCGACAAATTTCGACGTAACGTGGGCAGTGCCTTTGGACTCAATCACGGCATTCTCGGCATGATTTGGCCAGCCTTCGCGCGAGAAAATCACCGCGTATTCGCCGGTCGGCAGATCCGCCAGCGTGGCGGGTGTCTTGCCCTGCTTCACGTCGGCGCCGGCGGCAAAGAAGCGGGCGGCCGCCGGCCGCACCTCAAAACTGACGCCGGGGGGATCGGTCGCGAGTTCGAGGGAGCCGGTCTGGCGGACAAGGTGAATCGGGCCGGGATCGGTCGTCTCGTTCTCCTTGACCTCCACATCCATGGTCACCGGATCGTACCCGGCGAGCGTGACGCTGACAGCGTAATGCCCCAGCCGGAGGTCACTGATAGTGGCGGGCGAAACCCGCGGGGCGAAATTGCTGATTGCAATGGTCGCGCCAGCGGGCTCGGTCACGATCGCCAGTAATCCGCGGCCATTGAGCAGGCGGTTGGTCTCGACTTCGTGCCGGCGGGTCTCCTCAGCAGCCTGCTGGCGAGCCGCCTCGGCGGCGGCGGTCTTCCGGGCGGAGTCCTCTTCGGCCTGCCGGCGCGCTTCCTTCTCGGTCTTGGCCTGTTGCTCGGCCTTGCGGGCGGCCTCCGCCTCGGCGGCGGCATGCTGCTCGGCCTGGGCTTGCTTGCGCAGCGCCTCAGCCTTCTGCTCGGAGAACTGCTGGTAGAAGAAGAAGCTCGCCGCCAGGACGAGCACAAGAGCACCGATGACGGCCAGGCCGGCCGGGGTCTTGAGAAACGGCCGTGGTCCGGCGGGCGGCTCGCCGCTCGTCGCCGGCTTGGCGGCCAGGTACGGCTTGGGGGAGCCGGACGGCGCCGCGGGAGCCGCTGGCGCGGGCTTGGCCGGGGCCGGCTTGGCGGCAGGCGTCACGGTTGGAAGCACGGCTGCCTTCTCCGGGGGTTTGGCCGGGGACGCGGCCGCTGCCTTGGCCGGAGTGACCGCAACCGGCTTCACCGCGGCCACCGGAGACGTCGCGCTGGCGGCGGCCGGGGGAATGATCTTCACGGTCGGAACCGGCGCCGCCGGCGCTTTGGCGGGCGGGGTGGGCGGAATGGTCTTTGACGCGACGGCCGCAGGCGGCTGGACGCGGACGGTGGCCGTAATCGCAGGTGCCGTTGGCGGAATGGTCTTCACGACTGGAACCGGAGCGGCTGGCGCCTTTACAGGAGGGGCGGGCGAAATGGTCCTCGCGATCGCGGGTGCGGCCGCGGCCGGCGGCACCGATGCCTTGGCGGGCGGGGCGGGGGGAGTCGGCCTCGGCGCGGCGGGAATAGCGGCGGCCGCAGGCGGTATCGTCCTGGGAGTCGGCGGCACTGCCGCCGGGCGGACCGCTGCAGGGGGCGGGGTTGGCTTTGGGGCCGAAGGAACCGCTGCGACGGCTGAAGGTTTGTCCTCTGCCGCCGACGCATCACGACCCCAGGCAGGATGCCAGGCGCTGTCGGTCGTGGATTCGCCAACCTGGGAAGCAACGACGATGCTGAGCAATCCGAGCCAGCCGGGCGAAAGCTTGGCCTGCAGGGTATTGCCGACGAAGGTCAGCCCGGCCTGATCGCACCAGGCGACCATGTCCGGCTGCCACGGCACCAGTGCGACCGATTTGGCCACCTGTTCGGTGAACCAGGACTGTTTGGACGTCAGGCCGGTGCACAACAGGGCGGCTGGCGCGCCGGACGTTGCGGAGATTTCCGTCACGGCCGACCGGAGGGAATCGGCGACCCGTTCGGCAATCTTGGGGCCGATTTCTGAGAAATCATAGAATTCGTTGAAGAACAATTTGGCCGCGGCCCCCTTGAATTTCAGATTCAGTTCCGTTTGCACGCTCTCAGCGACCTTATCGAAGCCAAACGCCAGCCGGCTGACGGCTTGCAGCTCCTGGCTGCCGACCAGAAAGAGTTCAGAGGCGGTTTCGCCAATATCCCAGATCAACACCGGCGCTGCACTGGTGCGTCGCAACTCGGCCAGCACCGCGCCCAGCATGGCGACGCCGGCCGCTTCAACTCGGGACGGAGCAAGTTTCCACTCCCGGAGGGTGGACTGCATCGCCGCGAGACTCGCCTGGGGCGCGCCGGTGAGGAACCAGCGGGAGCCCGGCTTGCCATCAAGCGGCAGGCCATTGCCGGCCTGGAGACCGATGATCCCGCTGGGGTCGGTGCCGGCATGAGGAAGACCTCCCGCAAAGGTCTGCAAAGCAGCCGGCGTGAAGAACTGTCTGGACTCATCGTCTCCAGCGAGATGGGAGAATCGCTGCCGGGGGCGCAGCGCGCAGATCACGCGCGCCGTCCCATTGCCAGCCTCGGGAAAGAGGCTGGCGAGCGCCTGTGCGATGGTCGCCTTGTTGTCGAGGGTGATTTCGCGGAAATCTTCGATCACCGGGGGATGACCTAGCGAGGCGGTCCTGGCGGCAAGCAGGACGGATTCGTTGAGCTCGAGGTAATAGCCTTTGTTTTGGGACGCGGACATGGCGGGGAAAAGCTTGACTGCTCGGCTCTAATGTCGTCGCCAAAGTCATCTTGTCGACAAGCAAAATCGGGATTTTGATGGCTTGCGGACGACAACTAGATCAATTATTTACACGAATAGGCGTGATTTTTGCGCGGCCATGCAAGCACGGTGATGGACTACCTTCCCCGCCTCCGTCCGGTCCAATTGCAGACGGACGGCAGGCCGGGGCGGTTCTTGACGCATGCCGGGATCGGAGACCGCTTCCGTCGACGGGCCTATTCCGATCTGGTGGAGTGAGCGAAGTCCGTGCATCATTCACGAAAGATTTATGCATGCGCTCTTTCCACCGGCCCCTGTTTTGATAAACAATTCGCATCCATTATTGCCGGTCTGATTTTACCCTATGTCCCCAGCTGCCCAAAGCACTAGGTCATCTTTGAAGATTCTCCTGATTAGAAACCACCTTCAGGGAAACCAGGTGCGCTCGCTGGTCGCTGATGAGTCGGCGCTCTACTGGCGGTCCTCAGAATCCCACAAGGAATTGGAGGCTTCCGTGGGTAATGAGCGGTTCAATCTGATCATTGCCGATTACCGTGAGGCCAGAACCGATGTGCTCAGCGGAGTCGAGTCGTTGCGCAAGCTTCAACCGGAGGCGCAGATCTTTCTGATCTGCAAACAACTCGAACTGGAGGAGGTCATCCGCGCGATCCGACTCGGAGTGCGGGATGTTTTCCAGGTGCCGCTGGATTTCAAGTCGCTGGCGGGACGAATCGAATCCCTGGTGCGGAACGGCGACAAGTTCCCGGGAGCTTCGGAAGAAACCGCGCTCGGGCGGTGGAGCGAGCTGGCGCAATACCTGTCGGAAGCACCCGCGGCGGAGGTCGCGCCGGCCGCGGCGGCCAAAGTCGCCGAGCGCAAAGGACACGCCGTGAAAGTCTCCGATGCGCGCCTGGATGCCGTGGTGCACGAGCGGGACCGGCTGGCGGGCGAGATTGAAGCGCTGAAGAAGAAGTTCACGGCGGCCGAGGATGCGCAGCAGCAGCTGCAGGGAGAAGTCGCCCGCCTGACCGCACTGAAGGACACGACGAAGAAGGATGAGGAATTGCGGCTGCTCCGTCAGGAGCAGGAAATACTCCGGGCCGGACTGAAGACGCGGAACCAGGCGGAGGCGGCGCTCAAACTGCAGCAACAGCGGCTGGCGGAAGCCGACGCCAAACTTCAGGCCGAGAAAGCGCGCGTGGAAAGAGTTCAGGCCGAGCTCGAGCGGCAGGCCGGGAGCCGGACGGCTGAGGCGGAGGGTCAGGCGGCTGAACAGACGGCCCAGTTGGAAATGGAGCGGGCGATGCTGGAGCAGCAGCGCCAGGGGCTGGCCAAGCAGCAGGCGGCGCTAAAGGAGGAGACCGCCCG